>WLWH01000132.1_pt1 | contig 61391 bp, 88 predicted proteins | sample 6712741 | NCBI WGS metagenome assembly WLWH01 (sample SAMN12718694, study PRJNA515312) | sponge metagenome | isolation source: marine sponge | host: Mycale hentscheli | place: New Zealand: South Island, Marlborough, Capsize Point | collected 2003-05-01 | reverse complement strand
GTCATATCAGAACCCATAGTAAATCCATCTGAACCAAAAGTTTGTAAACCAATACTATTTGTACTTTCAGCATTAGTTCCGTTAGATATGAGCATTTTTTGTGCTCCTCTTACTTTGTCATAAAGTTGATGGTCTCCTGCACCTGACCTACCTTTTAACCAAATCCAATCGGCATTAAATCCTGTACCAGTAATATTTTGTGTTGAATTACCATCACCTGTCCAAAGCGTAGTATTAAAATAATCTGAAGATTTATTTATAGTTGTATAAGCCATTATTCGTTTAATCCTTTAGTTGATAAAGCAGTATACCCTGCTGGAACGTCATATTCAAACTTTCCTATACCACTTGCGTTAGTTCCTTCTGAAGATATTGCTGTTGTTCCGAAGTAGCCGTTGCCGAAATTAACATCACATCCAGCACCAGTTCCTCTACATTCTGTAAAAGGAAACCAAAATTTTGTAGTGTCTAATCCTGTAAAAGTAGGGTCAGCACCAGTTGATAAATTGCTAGTTGTTCCTGATAAGTCTTTAAAGACTCCATCTACACCCATAAAGTATTTTCCATTATCTAAATCTAAAGCATGACAAACTGTATTACTTGTAGTCGTTTGTGGAAATCCTGAGGATTGACCACTTGAACCATTGTTTCTGTAATAAGCATAAGTTGTTCCATTTTGTAATCCATAAACTCCAGTGTTTTGACTTCTGCCAGTTTCCTGTGTTACATCTTCACTTGCTATTCCGACAACAGTATTGTTTTCATTATTTTGAGTTTCCCAATACCATTTACCTTGATTATCTCCTATTGTTCCCCAAACTCCATCATCAGCATTTCCTGATGCTGTAGTGGCTGTATTTGATAAAGCAATTGTGTTGACTTTTTTAATAGGGTTCCAAGTACAAAAATTATTACTAGGATTATCTTGTAAGTCTGTAAGTGTGCCACCACCAACTGTTAAATTATTTGATTGACCTGATTGGTCTGTTACTGAGTTTCCATCTTTTAAAATAAAGAAACCATTTGTGCCGTATGTAACTGTTGGTGTTGTATTTATTTTCCATTCGCCAGTTGTGCTGTCAGTAGAACCAAAAGTTGATGCTTGATAAGCTGTACCATCTACCCAATGAACATGAGACATACAACCATCAAAATAATCTCCAGAACCTGAGAAACTTCCTATTCTTGGTGTTTGTGCAGTTCCGTTTATTCTACAATTAAGATCTGCTGACATACTATTAGTGTTTTGTGAAAAACTTGTTATTCTTTCGCCGTTTACATATAATTTGCATCTGTCAGCTTGTGTGCTGTCTGTAGAATCTATAACAAGAACAATATGATACCAAGCATTCGTGTCTTTATATAATGCGGTAGTTCTTAAATCTAAATAATTACTTCCACCAATTTGTAATTGAACTTGTATGGCTTCATCACTTCTAAATTGAATCATAAAAAATTCGTTATCAGCTTGACGACTACAATAAAGTTTTTGAAATGAACCTAATCCTGCTCTTTTAACCCAAGCAGAAAAAGTGCCTTTAGTTTCACTTCCTGCACTTGATATACTTCTTTGTAAATATGTGCTAGCCATTAATTAAATCCTCCAGATCCGCTTGCTCCAAATGAGCTTGTTAATGTAAACACTCTGTCTACAGTTTGTCCTTCACCATCCGTAGCTCTTAAAGTAAACGTATAAGTTGTTGGTGTAGTTGAACTACCACCAAAGTCTGTAGTTGTTATCACACCTGTTGATGAATTTAAAGAACAATTAGCTTGTGAGGCATTTGTTAATACTGAAGTTGTTTCAGAATAAGCTATTGTTGAATCTGAACTTGCAACAACTGTTGCAACTGTTCCTGAAAAATTACCAGCTATAGTTCCAAGAGAACCTGCCGCTGTTGTCCAAGATGGAGCTGTAGATGCAGTAATAATTGCATTTGTACTTCTACCTGCTAATCCAGAATCTAATTCTACTCTTACATAATATGAACCTAATGCTAATGTAGCATTAACTGCAAGTGTTGTAGAATTTGTTAAACTAACTGTGTTTGCGTTTGTAATACTTCCGTCTGTCTTAATAAATTCTACTCTTGGTATTCCAGAAAAATTTGTACCTGTAACATTAAATGAAACTGCTGTCGCCGGTGCTATAGTTTGAGATACGTTTGCTACAGTTGGTTTAGTTTCTTCTACAGTTGCAAAAGATAATACACCTGATCCATTAGTCGTTAACGCTTGGCCATTTGAACCATCAGCTGCAGGCATAGTTAAGAATACACCTGTATTTAATTTTGTAGAGTTATGATTAATAAAGTTACCCATGTTCGCGTGTGATGAACATTGATAGTATAAAACATTTGGTGTTGTACTATCGACAGCAATAGTTGTATGTGCTCCTGAGTTTCCTGGTGTTCCTGAAGTTGTAACTCCAGTTGTATACTGAGTTGTTTTACCAACGTTATTGTAAAATCTTAAAGGGTGTCCAGAGTTTGTTCCATCTGATTGATCAAACTTGTAGTAGTAAGGTTTGCCTGTGTCATTACCTTTTAATTCTATGATTGGTGTTTGAACACCATCAATAAAATAACCATTAGCACTTCCAACATTGTAATATGGAGAAGCTGCAGTTTTTGTTGCAACAGTTACAGTAAATGTTTTTGGACTAGAAGAAGAAAAATACGTTCCCTCAAAACCACCGCCACCAGAATCTTTACTGATGATTAGGTTACCGTTTTGGTCCTGTATTGTATCTACTTTTAATATACTACTCATAATTATCTTGCCGTCGCTGGTGTTTCATTTGATGCTACTAAAGGTTCTTCTGCAAAAGCCATGTAGATGTATGTTGAACCTGAGCCATTGACTAAACTATCTGTACCTCTTAGTTTAAACCCATTTGATAAAAAATCCATTACATATAAAGTTCCGCCTGTTTGATCGCTTTCAACACTAGTGTTGTTTGGGTGTAATATGTGACCTACAACATTATGAGGATCTCTTTTGTTATCAAACATTACCCAACTTTCTGCAGAATTTGTTCTTTTGGCTAAAACAAAAGCTGGTTTAAATCCTGTATAGATAAATGTACCACTAACACTTCCATTACCAACATATGAACCAAACCTGCTAAAACCTTTTTTCTCTGCAAAGCAGTAAGCAATTAAATCACTACCACTATTATTAGTTCCTGTGTTAGTTCCTATGCTAAACACACTTGTAGTTGGTGATGTACTATTCCAAGCATCAGACGTTGAACTTTCAGCACCTGTAGTATCTAAAAATAATCTTTTACCATTTCCAATACTTTCATGATAAACATTCCAACTATCTGATGTAGCTAAATTTTTAACCATAATCATTTTTGGTGCTACACCTAAACCATGACCTATAGTTGCATTTGAACCTGTGCCTGTCCATTTAGATATTGAAAATCCTGCTGTTGTATTAACTGATGTGTATGTTGTGTTTATTGTTCCGTCAGTATTTGATGAACCTTGTCCACCACCTGCTCTCCAATTCCAAGATACAGTATTATTACCACTTGCATTTACTGCGGCACTTGAACCAAGAGTAAAACCATCAGAATCAAATGCAGTTAAAGTTGTTGAAGCTGTGTCTTGTGCAGCAGCAGAACTTGTATAAATCCTATTAGTTGCACCTCTTACAGCATCAAATAAATTATGATGTTCTGTAGATGCTCTATCTTTAATCCAAACCCAATCAGGTTGAAAACCTACCCCCGTGATAGCGTTTGTAGAACCATTACCTGTATATAGTTTAGTATTAAAATAATCTGATGGTTGAAAAGTTATATAGGCCATTATCCGAACTCCTTTAAGTTTTTAGTGCATATTGCGTAAAAGTTTTTAGCTGAACTATCAAAGTTAGAAGCTCCACCTTGATTAGGTGAATACTTAAATATTCCTTCTCCATTAGCATCTGCATATGTTGTGCCTGTTAATTTAACACCTTTTAAACTTCCATTACCAAAATTTAAAGATGTATTAGCATTATAAGAATTAGCTCCAAAAGCATAATAAATATCACCTTGAATAGTATATCCTGTTCCTGAATTTTGTATTGTACCATTTTTTGAAAAATATAATTTGTTATTATCTAAGTCTGCAAAACAACCAGCAACATCAGATGTTCCAAAGCTATTACCATAAGAAGTTGTTTGTGTTCCATCAGATGGTGTAGAAAAATATATTTGACCATTAGCAGCAGAATAAGCATAAGCATAACCTGTAGTATCTTCGTAATAGAACAATCTGTTGTTTACTCCACCTGAAGTTCCACCATTTTGAATTTTATTTTCACCAGCAATACCAAATTCAGCATCAGTAGTAGAACCTGGTTGCATTTCAAAATACCATTTACCTTGATTTAGATATATGCCTGAAACTCCTGCTACCCAATTACTTGTGCTACTTCTTACATTAGTTCCACCATATTCATAAAAAGCACCTGAACCAATTTCAACACTTGGTGCAGGATTTAAAGTAGCAAAGTTATTACTAGGTGTATCTACATTTTGAGTTAGTGTTCCTGATACTGTAAATGTGTTTGAGTTACCTGAACTGTCTGTACCCATAGCACCACTATTTTCAAATTTTAAAAAGAAACCATTGTTTCCAAAAGTTACTGATGGTGCAGTTTTCGGCTTCCATATTCCTGATGTAGAATCAAATTCACCAAATGTTGTTGGAGCATAAGAAGTTCCATCTACAAAATGAACATGAGCCATAAGTCCATCAAAAGCATTACCACCACCTTGATAATCACCTATAGATATTGTTGCACCACTTTCATTAACTACATTATTAGCATCATCTTGTGTTGCATTAGTATAAGTAGAAAAACTTTCTTCTTCAGTTCCATTAACATACACTCTTACCCTGTCAGAAGCAGTAGATTGTGTTGTATCAATTCTAATAACTAGATGATAAAAAGCAGAAGTATCTCTAAATTTTCTATTAGTTTTAACATTATATTTGTAAGAACCACCATGAGTATTATAAAGTTCTAAACTATCTGTTGAATCAAATGCTAGCTTAAATCTATTACTACTATCTACATATCCATCCATAAGAAAACAATCTCCATAAGTTAGTTTAGTTCTTTTAAACCACATAGATATTGTATGTTTGGTATTTAAAGTTGGTGTTCCTGCTGTTCTATATATTCTTGTTGAAGCCATAATATTATCTAATTAAATTGTCCTGAGTTGTTTATAGCAACTGTTACTGTAATTGAAAAGGCTCTATCTGCTGTTTGTCCTTCAGCATCTGTTGCTCTGATTGTAAAGTTATAAGTAGTTTCAGCAGTTGCTCCTGATTCTGTACCACTAATGACACCTGTTGCACTATTTAAAGTTAGTCCACCAGGAAATGAACCTGTTGTTTTAGAAAAAGTTACTGAACTATCTGATGTAGCTGCAACAGTAAATGAACCTGCAGCACCTGCTGCCAATGTACCTAATGAACCTGCTGATGTTGTCCAAACAGGAGCATTAGAAGTTGTTAAAATTGCAGTTGAGGATCTACCTGCATTTCCATCAGGATTTTCAACTCTTATAAAAAAAGTAGTATCAGTTGATATGGTTACATTAGCAACTAACGTTGTTGAGTTTGTAAATGAAACTGTATTAGGAATGATAATAGCACCAGCTGATGAATGTAATTCTACTGTAGCACCATTAACAAAGTTAGTACCTGTAATTGTTATATCTGTTGCAGTATTTTCAATCGTTGAGGGTGATACATTTGTTACTGTTGGTTTAGTTTCACCGATGGTAACAGATCCACCTAAAGATACAGCTGATCCATTTATTGTAATAGAAGAGTTTGCAAGTTTTGCATTAACCACTGAACCATCTGGTAAAGTTAAAGTACCACTTGAAGCATCAAAAGTTGCACCTGCTGGAACTGTAATTGTATCACCATTTTCACCAACTTGTAGTGATGTTCCTGATTGAGGTATTATTTTATCTACTTCTATTTGACTCATTATATAATTACCAACGTCCCTGTTACTGTAACATTACCTGACACTGTTACTGGTCCTGCTAAAACTCCAGACTCCATTGTTTGTGTATCAGATATTGTTGCTGAATGTGTATTAACATATGTAGATGCTGTCATGCCCGCTGACGGTGCTCTCTTTGCAGGGTATGTACAGAAAACAGTTTTAGTTCCTGCTGAAAAGTTAACAGCGTTATCTGAGTTTGAAGAGGAGATAATGGTATCTCTAGAAAGTGTATCAGTAGCTGCATCAGTTACTGTTCCGATACCGACCTCAAATTCAGAAGTTCCGTCGTTAGCTATAGCATAGAACGTACTATTAGTATCGCCGATTCCAGTTACAAAAGTTTCGAAACCTGTTTCAGTTCCTGTCAAACTAAATGCACCTGTACCAGTCGTAGTACTAGTCTGTTTAACTCTATCGTTAAGTACAAAAGCCATTCTTTAATCCTTTACTATTACGCGTTACCGATTCTTAATATCGCGTTTGATGAATCATTTGTAGGGAATTGAACAACGAAGTCTCCGTTAGTTGCAGTTTTATTTCCTCCAAAATCCAACACCATTACTAGCTCGTTTCCTCCACCAGTTGTTTTGTAAATAGCAGCTCCTGCAGCAGTCAATGTAACAGATGAAAATGTAAGATCAGCAAAATCTATAAAAGCGATGTTTGATGAAACTGACACTCCATTGTTAGTTAAAGCGTTACCACCGGCTGTGTATGCTGTTCCTGATGAATCAACTTCACCATTAGAAGTTCCAGCTAGGTAAACTGTTGATGACGTACTGTATGAAGAGATACTAGTATACAAAGCAAGTTTAAAAGCGTTTCCTGAATTACCAGAGGTATCGAAATTAAACGTTCCTTTAAACAATCCAGTTTTAAACGAGTCAGGTACTATATTTGCCATATTTTATCTCCTATTGTGATGGGTTAACTGATTTAAGTGGAGTACGAATAACACCATCTTCATATTCGCCTCTGCGTCTACGACCTTGTTGTTCGATCGCATACGTTTCAATAGCTCTTTGATAAGCCTGCGTATAATATTGTATCATATCTGCAGGACCTTTCAAGTATCCATACGCTTCTACAAGAGAACCGTATAAAAGTAAATCTTGATATTTGTTTGATAAATAAGTGCCACTACCGCTGACAGAAGCATCTGTAAGGCTAGTTGGTGACTTAATATAAGCCAATGTTATTTCAAATGATGCATTTGGAGTAGGTGCTATTACCCAAAAATTAGCATCCCAGTTAGCATAATACTTTGGAACACCTGATGCTGTACCTGGTGTATTATAGTATTCTGCCATAAAACTAGTATCTCTTTGATCTAAAAATTTTTGTTTATTACCATCTGTAGAATCTTTGATTTGTACATATCTAATTATTCTAAGGTCTGATGGTATAGTTACAAATCTATTTCCACTTGTTGTAGTTGATGTTGCATAAAATCTATCAGCATCAGAATCTACAGCTCTGTATATTTTGTTTTCTGCATTTTTAATAATTGTATTTATTACAGAAGTTGACAATACAGAAGTATCTACTTCTGTATAGTTTCTAATATCGTCTTGTAAGTTTGTAAGTGTGTATGCCATTATTTAACTACTGTTACTGGACCTGCAAATGCAGAACCACCGCCTCCTGAAATTGTTTTACTTGCAGAATTACCTGAATCAAATGTGTAATTATTATCATCAGTTTTTGTAATTACATAACCAATAGCTAAATTTATAATAGCTGGTGTTATATTTGCAATATTTTGTGCATCTCTAAATCTAACTCTATCACTTGTAGATCTACCGTGATTTGGTTCGTTTACTTTAATTACTTGAGATCCGCTTGTTAGTGTAAAAGGATTTAAAGGTAATAATCTTGGTACAGCTGTTTCTGCTCTAGCAGGTCTTGCATTTAATAAACCTTGTGGGTCAGATCCTTTTGGTTTTGGATCTAATTGTGGTTGTTTTGGTTCATACTCTGATGTGTGAACAAACATACCGTTCCATTCTTTTACCATTTCTGTATATGGAAATTCTAAACCAGATCTATCTGATATTGCTTTTGAATGTTTACCTCTAGCAAATGCCATTATACTCCATCTCCATAAAATGTTTGTGGTGTTATGAACGTAGATGTTCTTTGACCATCTTCATCAAGTGCTCTTTTAAATTCATCTTCATAAATTAATTTGTTTGCTTGAACTGTTTCTGGTGAATATTTTAAACTTAAATAATATGATAAACCTGCAGTCATGCAAGGTATAAATCTATATACTACATCTGATTCATTTGTATATGCGCCAGCATCTTGTATTCTAGCTACATAGAAAAATTTTAATTGAAAGTTAGCTCCTGAAAAAGAAGAGCTTGGTGTTTGAAATAAAAATATACTAGGTGCTACAGTTCTTTGTACATAGTATTGTGATGGTGTGCCTTTTGATAATTTATTAGCTAATGCAGCATAGGCAGACCTATCTATTTTACTTAATGTAGTATCAACTGGTGCTGTAGCTGTAGTATTATTTCTTACAAAAGCTTCTAATACATCACTTATATCTGTTGGAAAATTAGTGTTATCGTTTGCAAAATTATATTGTGCTTGACCTTCTACTAATGGAATTGTAGCTTCTTTTACTTTCCAAAGGTGTACACCTCTGTTTCCCCATTCTGAAAACATAATATTTAAAGAACGTCTGGCACTTTTTAATTCATAGCCAGTACGATTACCACGCATTCCTGTTCTTTCAAATGCTTCTTCGATGATCTCGTCGATCGGAAGATCGAACGCTGTAGTTCCAGATGTAGCCATTTATCTCCTTACTTATCTAATATAATCGTTGCAGTAGCGTTTGTAATTGCTGATATAGTCATACCACCTTCAAACAAAATACCGTCTTCTGCTAAATTATATGAAAACACATCGCCAGCTGGAACGTCTACTTGAAACTGTGTAACAGAATTACCGTCTTGTAAAGTTACTGAACCTGCTGATCCAGTTGAAGCAAGAATAATTCCTCTTAATCTTGTTCTACCTCCGAAGACTGATGTTGCATCTGTTTTTCTAATTGCTTTTACGTCTGATTTCATTATCCTGTGTATCCTATCGTTACTGAGTCTGTTTGATCTAAATCTAAATAGACTCCTGTTTTGAATCTTATGCCAGAACCAGGAACCATTATATCTAATCCTTCTGATCCAAACTTAACCTGTAATTCTAAAGAACCACCTGTTCCAGTTCCATCATGTAATTTAACAACACCATTAGTTGCTGCATGAGCTTGTATATACGTAACTCTGCATGGACCTAAATTTGTACTACCACCAGTGATAGTTTTAAAATTACCATCTGCTGTTAGTGTTGTAAACTTCTGATCACTTATAAACGATCCGCCGCCTGCCATATTTTATCTCCTTGTGGTGCGGGTGAGTATCAAGATCAAATAGTCTTGAAATTTCTCACCCACATAATTATTATGAACTTGCTATGTTTCCGCCTGTGTCTACTCTTTTCCAGTTTGTTCCATCTGAAAAAGCATAGATAGCGTTACCAGCAGCTCCATTATCGACATAAATTAAAACGCCTTCGTTTACAGTTGCATCTAGAGTATTAGTTCCATCTGTAACTGTTGATATACTCGCAAACGAATAAGTGTTTTTTCCACCTTGTTGCGTGTCACCTGCGTTTTTATTTGGTCCACCAATAAATCCATTAAGGGAAGTTACTGGTCCTTTAAATGTAGTATTTGCCATGTTTATATCCTCCTAGTTTTGCGAACATAGTCTCTAGGCCGTCGACTGTACTCGTCTATGTTCTTTTAATTATACAGTATCAAGAATATACTCTTATTTTATATAGAGTGCAAGAGATCCTGTAATGAAAGTTGTCTTTCTGAAATGTAGCCTTTTATTACGTAGCCACTGAAACGTCCGGTGCAGCATCCTCTATTTTATTAATTTGTTGAGCTTCTTTAGCTTCAGCCAATTTAATATTATTGATGACTTGTTTGATTCTGTCATCAATTCTCACCATATCTAGAGTATATCTTTTCTCCTGATTATAGTGCTGCGACCAGTCAAGTTCTAGCTCCCTCTTCTTTGTGTAAAGCTCTTGAACTGTCATTTATAACCTCCTCATAGGTTAACCATAATTTGGATTTACTAGTAAATCCATCTTTTTCCCAGACTATATCATTTTTCCCTAGTTTGTCAACTAGTGCGTTTTCAAATGATTTATCATCATCTTCACATGTTAAATGAAAATCTGCATGATAGCCATACGCTCTGATCTGTACTCTGAAATTCTTCATGGTTTTTACCTTTTGTCTTGAAAATGGGGCGCTTTTAAGGCGCCCCATTAAATTAGTTACGATTACGCTCCTGGTGATCCGAAGATACCTCTAGGGTCTGAGAATCCAAATGAATATCTCTCTCTAGCTTTGTATCTAACGTTGCCAGTATCGAAGTCACCTTCCATAGCGGTTTTGATAGGTGCTCTTACGAACATCTTCATACCGTTAGGTACATCTGTTTTGATAAAGAATGCATCTGTATCTGTTAAGAAGTGATTGATCACATAACCTTGTGGAATCATTCCCATTGCAGCGATTGCATTGATATCATTATCAGCTGTACCAGTTCTACCTTGAGACTTCATTAATCTTTCCGCTGTGAATTGTAATTCACTTGGAATGATCATTTTTACGCCTCTAGCAGCAATCTTCATACCTCTCTCGTCTGTCATTGCAGCGATGTCGATCATTGATTGCTCTAATGAAGTTTCGTTTAAGTCAGCAGATGTTGCTAACTCATTTGCAAAACTTCCAGATAGAGTTGGGTGGTCAGTTGCGCATAACTCTTTGCTATCTCCACCTTTGAAGTTAGAATCGAATGCATTGTTAAGTACCGATGCGGCTTTCACTTGTTTAGTGTTTGCCATCGATCTTGCTAATGCTTTTGTATATCTAGACGCAAGTCTGTCATACAAATTGTCTTCGATCGCTTCTTCTGTGATAGCGAATGCAAGAGCTATTGTTTCGTGTTGGTAACGAGATGTGAAAGTCTCTTGTGCATCGTCGAATGATACACCTGATCCTTCTGCTTTAGTCTGCGCATTTCCGAAACCAGATAACATTACTTCTTCTTCAAAAGCTCTGTCACTGTTTTCTGTGTCGTAGATTTCAGCGTGCTCGTTATCGTATCTTTTGTACTCCAGGCCAAATAGTGCATTTAAACCTGGCTCTAGTTCTTTAACTAGTTGTTGTCTTGATATTGCCATAATTTATTCTCCTATTATATGCCTGTTGCTAAAGATCCAACTAAGTACTGATGCAAGTTAACTTTTACGATAACTGAACAGTTCGCAGCTGTTTGATCTTGGTTTTCAACGTCTTCTGCAATTCTAACCATTCTCAATTGCTTAGCTGTTGTAGCTGCAGTTGAAATGCCTAGTTGTAAAGAAGATCGTCCGTTTGTGTCGTCACCTGCTGAAGCAGTTGTTGCATAAGTTAATCCAATTTTGGATTTTCTTAATGCCAACGTGCCTCCAAGTGTAGCGTCTGTTGCAATGATGTATTCTTGAAAAGGATCATCATTTACGAATGCTGATACGTCTTCACTATTTGCCGGAGTTATTCCGCCAGCGTAGAAGTTGCTGAAAGTTGGTTTTAAAGTTGTAGCATCTGTGTATGTTACACCATTTAAAGTTCCAACCATTGCAGTTCCCGCAGCGGCTGTTACGATATATCCACCTGTTGAGGCGCTTATATCGACTTTTACAGGCTCTCCATTGTAAATAGCATTTGCTTCACCAGCATCGATCTCGTATTTTGACTGACCTTGAATAGCAGGAGTGTTTCCTACTCTCATAGCCGGTCTTAATCCGAACCCTTGTGTGTTAGCGTTAGCCATAGTTTGTTTCCTTCCTTATAAAATTTTAGTGATTTAGGAATCGCTAAATAATTAGCTTTTCTTTGTACCACCAAAGGTTACACGTGTCTGCCTATCTTGATTGATTGGCATACTTGGGTGCTCTTCCTTCATAAGGTCGTTGTTTACGGCGTCGTCTCGATCTTTAGTTTGTCTTCTAAAATAATCTTCACGCGCTTTTGCAACCTCTTCAGGTATCCTAGCGAGCACTAGGCCACCAACTCCGATCACTCCTGCGTATTTTCCTTCTTTGACAGTTGGATAACTAGTCTCTGGATATTCATCAGCTCTTACAAGCTCCCATCCAGATCTAATTTTACCTGACATGTTCTTTGTATCATCAAAGCCCATAGTTTCGGTTCTTATCCATCTGTGCCTGAATCCATCTGGCGCAGGGGGTGCATCTAAAGATGACGGGGGAGTCCAAGTAGTAGGTCTTTTAACCTTGTCTCTTGTCTGACTCGCGTGAGAAGTTCTTATTTTTTTATCTTCCATATTACGCTCCTTCCTTCACGTTTAATTGTTTTGCGTACTCTTCGAGTGGCACACCTAATCTTTTAGCGATTGCTACTTGTGATGGTGTGAGCTTCACAGTTTTTCTGCGACCTGTACTAGCCGGTCGTCTTGCTGAAGCTACAGTTTGAGCAGGTTTTGCTCTTTCTGTAGTATTGTCCGCTACCTTATCAAATTTATTTGGAAATTCAACCCTTAATCTTTTGTCAATTTCCTCATAATATTCGTCAGATTGTGGATCATACCCTTCCTTCTCTACGAGTGTTTTATGCATGTCAAATGCAGTATAAGTCATAGCAGTATCATTACCAAACCAGCTATTTTTAGCCGCCCAAGCTTCCGCTTTGGGGTCAGATCTAACAGGTTGTTCAGCCTGTGATGGGCTTACATTAACTTGTTTTTCTTCTTTTGGTTCTGTTTCTTGCTGTGATTTCAAAGAAGCTAATCTAACTGCATCTGCATTTAGAGTTGCCATTTGTTCTTGTGCTTTAACTTGAGCATCTACATCTCCTGCTTCAATAGCTGTTCTAAGAGCTGATCTTGCAGCTTCCATGTTTGATTTGACTCTTGTCTCAAATTCAGACACGTAAGATTTATCCGCTTTCACGAATCTACTTTGTAGACTATCTCTTTCTTGTTTTACACTTTGAGCAAATGATAAAGCTTCTTCTTTTTGTCTTTCCGCTTCACGCATTTTTCGAGTTAATTTAGCAATACGTTTTTGAACGCCATCACTATAACTTTTTAACTCATCTGCTTTCTCATCTTTTGTTTCTTCAGTTTTAGTTTCTACAGGTTTTTCTTCTACCTGTTCAACCTCAACTTTCTCTTCTGCAACGGGTTCTGTTTGCTCCGTTGATTTTTCTAAATCGATTTCAGTTGCGACTTCATCAGCCTCACCTACATCAATTGTTTTCTTTTCTTCTTCTTGCATAGTTCCTTCCTATGTTAAATGTAATGAAGAACTGATTCAGGATCTTTTATGGTCCCTAACACTTCATCATCGTTTAGTATTCGCACTTCTCCACCTTCTATTGGTAATCGTGATCCTGCATATCTTGCGAAGATCACCCAATCTCCTAATTTACACCAAGGTTCTTTAAATTTATCTTTGTCTGCGTAACAAAGATCACCCATTTTCAAAACGTAACCACAATTTGTAGCTATTCTTGATTTATCTAAAGATTCTTGGGAAAAAATAATTCCACCTTTAGTTTTCTCTTTCGGTGTGAAAGGTAAAACTAACATCCTGTAACCTACAGGTTTAGGTAATTGATCTACTTGATCTTTTATATTATCAGGGTCTAGCCTTTTTGTTGCTGACTCCTGCGCTTTGTATTTCTCTTCTAGTGCGTTTCTAGTTTTTGGGATCTCTTTTTGTGAGATCGATGATTGTTCCTTCATTTTCATTTTGCTCCTTTTCATTTAGCAGGTTAGAGATTTCCTGTAAGATTGCGCCATATGCACGTGCCTGTCCTACTAGATATTTATAGTTATCGTAATTGTCAACCCCTTCTAGCATTGTAGCTGAGATTAATTCTAAGTCTTGTTTTATTCTCTTCTGTATTTTTCCTATTATTATTATTGGATCCATCTGTCTATCACCTTTATTTTTTCTTCTGCATCTACAATCACTTGTAACAGTTTATCTATTTCATTCAAGTGTTGAGGATGTTCACCTATACCAACTGAACTTTTGGTATAAATATTTATTGTTGCTATTGATTCGGCTATTTGTGCTTCGTAACGTTTCTTAAGTGCTTCTAGCATTTCCATCTCCGTCTAGCCTGACGGATTCTGGAATTTGGATCGTTTCTTGTTTTTGCTGATGACCTTTTTAATTGTCCTAGTGATCTAGCGCAGTATGATTTTCTGCGATTAGCAGCTTTTGATCCAGGCTTCACTTTTCCTGTCACGGCTGTTTTTAGTTTACTTCCAGGGTTTGCTCTTCTATAGGCAGCGACACCCTTCTTAGTCATGCCTGCTCCAGACTTTGTAGGTCTGTAGTTCTTTTTATTTCTTGAAATTGGATTATCTCTTCTTCTCATTATCTTATACCCATTCTTCTACCCATAAAACCACCCATCATTGCTTTTTTTCTTTTTGCAAATGTAGAGACGTTTGTTGGTTTGCCTCCTGGATTACCTGCTGCTCTTTTTCGTCTGACAGCACTCGCCTTTTGACCACTTGTCATTCGTGTGGCTTTTGCAAGGGGCACGCATTTTGGATACTTCCGTTTTGATCCCTTGCTTCTCCCGCAAGGTTGATATTTCCCGTTCTTCTTCGGTGCTCCTATGTCCACCCATTTCTCTTGAACCCATTTTCTTAAACCCATTACGAATTTTTTCCGTAAGCTCTGCCTTTTCCTTTTTTACAAATACCACCACCCTTATACATTTGTCTTGGGTTAGCAGTTCCACCCATAGCTTTTTTAGTTCTGCCTTTTTTACCACCTGGTGTTATTTTTCCAGAGCATACTCCTGATGCGTACATGTTAGCATATGCGCTTGGATATACTTTAAATTTTCTTTTAGCTGCAGCTTTACCTTTTGCACAAAGTTTAGCCATTATTTTTTACCGCCACCAAATTTTTTAACTTTGCCACCATCTTTCATGTAGCCCATTTTGTTTCTAACTTGTGTTGGTAATTTTGCTAAACCTGGGTTTTTTTTCTTGTCTACAGGTTTTAAACCTTTTCCAACTTTACCGCCTTCAGCTTTTTTCTCTCTAATACCTCTGTGGTAAACAGAACCTCCAACTCTATCTGCTTGTCCTGTACCAATCATTTTTTTAATTTCTTTAGAAGCTTTAATACCTTCTTTTCTTTTATCTTTTGCCTTATTTAACTTATCCATTCTCTCAATAGATTTTTTAGTTCTAACAATGTTAGCTCTGTCTTTTGCTGTTTTAGCATCTTTAAAAGCAAATCTTTCGTATTTAGACTTGATCTTTTTCATAGTCTTTTTAAGCTGTCTTGGTTGTGTAATAGTAGGTGAAATCTTTTTACTTTTAGATCCCTTAATTATTGCTCTAATTTTTCCAAACATTATTTTTTTCCTCCTCGGAATATTTGTGTTCCTTTAATACCAAAGATACTTGCAACTACAAGTATCCATAAATTTGTAAACCATTTTGGAAGAGATTGAAAATATTCAAAGAATAGTTTTACCTTTTCCATTGCAGTCGGGTCATCTGACATTACCGCCCACATTAATACTATAATCGGTGCAGAAATTATTACAAGTACAAATTCGTCCTTATAATCGTTTTGTCTAGCCTCTAAAAGTTTGCCTTGGTAGGCTTCTTCACCCTTAGCCATTTTTTCTGCGTGCATTAATTGTGCATCAGACATAGCCATTTTTGTTTTTTGTTTATTGGCGTATATCTTAGCGCCAGCTTGCACTGCAATCTTTGCTAAACTAAACCAGGCCATAATTAAAACAGTTTTGCTTGTTTTTTCTTTTCTGGCAAAACACCTCTTTGACCTTTTACAGCAAAAGTTTGTGTTTCTTGTGGATTAGTCATTTCAACTTCAATACCGCCGGTTCTGTAACCGTCTTTATTGATAAATTTACTGTGATCTACTACCACTTTGTCACCATTTTTTATTTTTTTCATATTTTCTCCTTAATCGTCTATGCCGATAATAGTATTACCTGCTCCAGACTTTGCAAGTGATACTCCGGCTCGTAGTTTAGCTAATTTTTCGTTTTGTTCAAGCTTTTCTTCCTTAAATTCTTGATCCATCATCGTTCTTGCTTTGTCTAAATTGATTCTTTCCTCTGCTTCTTTGGCTTTTCTCTCATTTTCCATCGCTCTAAGGTCAACTTCTCTAGATTTTAGCTTCAATAGTGGGTCTGAATCAAATTGTGAAGTAATTTTGTTTTCTTCTTTTGCAAATTCTGCTGTCATTTCAGCAATTAATGTTGCTTTTCTTGATTCTATCTTTTCTAAAGTCATTTTTACTTGATTTCCAATCATTGGATCAGACATTGCAGCTTGTTGTAGCTGTTGAACTTCCATTAATTCTTGTTTGAACTCTAATTGCACCTGTTCTTGTGCCATTAAAGCAATGTGTTCAAGTATATTTTTTTGCATTGAAGCCATAGCGACAGGTGAATTTCTTACCATGTTAACTTGCATGAAATTTAAGTGCGCATCGATGTGTGCTCTGTGATCCTGACCAGGAAAAGCTTGAAATGGTTTTGCAGCCAAAGCTTGAATGTGTTCCATGGCAGGATCCATAGGGGTTGGTTGAGCAGGTGCAGGTAATATTGCGTTAATATTTTTTACACCGATGGCTTCGTACATAGATCTATACGCTTGATATAGATTATGAATTTGTGGATTTGATTGCGCTAATTGTAATTGTGTTTGCGCCATAGATATTCTTTGTGTTTGTGAAAATATGTTTGGATCAGCTACAGGTAAAATATCTACTTTGTCATCAAAGTCTGAAATTTTTATTTCTCTAGATCCACCAACAACATCGTATGGATAAATTGGTGGTAAGTATGTTTTAAATATATCTGATAACAATTTAAATTCTTGTTTTAATCCAACATACAATCTTTTGTGTATTGCTGACATTACCCGCGATCCGCGCTCCAATAACGCGACCGTTGTTCCAACTGCAGCTCTTTGGTTTCCGTCGCCCACTTGCATATCTGCGATAGACGCGAAACGTTGACCTGCTCCAACAACTATACCTAATAATTGTAAAAGGACCGCTGATGGTTCTTTGTATGGCAGAGTCATAAATTGATCACGGATGTTGCCACCCGGAGCGTCTACATCTCTAAACTCTCCAGGTTGCAAGGGTTGTGCATCGTCCCTAACTCTTATACCTCTAGATTTAAATCCAGCTGGTAAATTTGATAATGTTCCTGCATCTAATAATTGTCGTAATGCAGAAGTTGCAGTTCTAGATAATCCACCAATCATGTGGATTAATCCAAAACCATAAAAACCTAAACCTGGTAAAAATTTAAAATGTACAAAATAATTTGTTTTAGTTTTTTTAGAATCACCTTCTTTGTAGTTTCTTCTTATAGATAAAACTTGTCTTGATCCTTCTTCAACAGTTATAACATATGGAAGTTTAATACCTGTTGGCATTCCATCGTCTCCCATATCTTCAAATCCTTCTAGATCAACATTAACATGACACTCTAATAAAGTATAAATATCATCTTGTTTAGTTTGTTTTACTCCTTCTATTTCTGCTTCTTTTTTTGCAATGTCGTCTGTTTGCATAGCAGGATCAGATAACTCTATATCTTTATAAAAACCATTAACTTGTTGTTTACGTAAATCATTTTCTGACATTTTGATTATATGAACAACAGCTTCTGCATCATCTAGACTTGTTGCTGAGTAGGGTACTACCAAATCATCGGCAGGTATAAATTTAGAAACCGCCCTACCCAAAAGATCATCATAATAGACCTTCTTAAAAGTTGACCCGCTTAGAGGGAGGTAAAACAACATTTGGTCAAACTCCGGTTCATATTCCTTCATCTGGTCCATGATCTGGTAATTCATAAAATCTTTAATTCTATTCGCTTGATCTTGTTTTTGTGCTGACTGTGCTCCTAGTATCTGTGCTCTTACAGGACCATCGCTTGGTAATAATTCTTTATATGCTTGTGCTTGAAACTGTGTAACTGATTCAGATAAAACAGGATGTGTTACACCCGATGCACCTTTAAACGGTTCTGTTCTTCTATCATATTTAAAACCAAGAAGATCTAAACCATTTCTGTATGTGTCTTCCCAGTCCTTTCTTGATGATCTGTAATCTTTGTAATCGTCTACTAACTTTGCACCTAGTGGATCTAAAATTGTATCGTCTAAAAGTTCTGCTAAATTTTGATCGTGTGAACTTGATACAGGTTCTACTGCATTTGGATCAAAAGAAATTTCTGCACCGCCGTCGGCAGTTTCCATAACTTCTACTTCTTTTGGTTCTTCTTTAATATCTTCGACTACTGTATCAACAGCAACGTCTTCAACTTTCAATTCAGGTTCGTTTGGTAAACCTTTTTCTATATCTGCCATTAATTCTCCCTATGTTTCCTATTATCTATCATATTCTGGTAAACTTGCCAAGCCTTGAGAGTCTTTGTTAAGTGACCTTTTAGGTGGTGTAGTTCTTGTTAAATTTGCTAGTCCACCTTCTCTAAATTTACCTTGTGTTCCATATAGCTTTTCTGCTCTTGATTGATCTAAAGCTTCTAATTCAAATTTTTCCATAGGACTTAATTGTTCAACAAAACGATCTATAGTTCTGTCTTCTAACTCCTCTGATTCAGGTAAGTTTTGTCTCATAAATTTTCTTAAATATTCTTGTGAACTTGGCAATGTTTGTCTTTCTGGAGTAGGTGCTTTTATAGTGGGTGTTTCTATTTCTCCATAATCAGCAATTCCTGGAACACCCATTTGTTGGTCTCTAAGTTCAGCTCCTGAATAAATAGATTTAGCTCTATCAGAATCTATAACATTTTCTAATTTTCTTGTAGCTTCAATATTTGTTGCGCTAGTTGGTAATAATAAAGTTTGTAGTTTTGTACCTATATCATCTATTGGTGAATTTAATTCTTCTTTAATTTTTGATAATCTATCTTCAAGAGGTTTAATAGAAACATCATCACCAACAGCCTCAGCTGCATCTATTTGTTGTTGTATAGAAAAAGCTTTATTTTCTAGATTACCTGCTTTTGATATTAACATTTCTCTTTCAGTAAAACCTGCACGTTTTTGTCTATCTAAATCTGCTGATGTCTCCCTAAATGTAGCTGCCTTGAACGCTTCATTAAAAGGTCTACCCATTGCCATTCTAATTCCAGTGTCACCAGCTATAAAAGCAACTTCACCAAGAACACCTAAATCAAGTAATCTTCTAACAAATGTACTTGCACCTATTCTTTTACCAGCGTTCATTAATTGTTTGGTTGCTTGAACTTGATGAGGTTTATTTACATTTTTTTCTTTAAGTGCTTGCATTCCTTCTTCAAAACATTGATCTAAACCTGAAACACCACCACCTTCTGATTTTTTTAGTCTTACAGCACAAGATTTGTTTGGACTCATTTTTGAAATTAATTGTTTAAGTTGTATAAATTCTCTGTTACCTAAAGGAACATTACTTTTTAATAATTCTTTTGCAACTTGAACTCTAGGTTTTTCAAAAGTTTTTCCTTTTGCAACTTGTTTGGCAATATTTAATTGTTGATTAACAATACCTTCTATTAACTCATCTCCTTTTAAATTTTTTAAATCACCAAAAGCTTGTTTAACTAATTTTTGTTTTAAACCTTTTCCATATTTACCTACTTCAATGTCTCTTAAAACTGTATTTAATCTTTTTGTACCAAAACTTAAATTAGTAAAAGGTTCATTAATAACTCCATTTGATCCATGTAAAACATCTAATACTCCCGCTTGTGGAGACCATCCATATCCTTTAACTTGTATTTTATTCATAAGGTCTCCAAAGATTATTTTCTTTCCTTTTTTAAAAGGATTATCAACTTCTTTATTTAAAAGTTTATTAATCGCAGTTTGATTTTCAAAAACCTCAGGAAAAAATTTCTGCATATATCCTGGTTTACGTAAATCTTTTACATAATGTTTTTTACCGCCGTAAGAAAAATTACTTTTTTGATAAGGAATTTTAATACCAGGCTTATATTTTATTAATTTACCTTTGCTATCAAAAAATTTTACAACACCTTGTCCTTTATTTTGATTAAAATTTCTAAGAGCAAATTCCATAACTTTGTGAGCAGGGTCTCTTAAAATTCTTCCTTTTTTAGTGTTGGCTTTAGACATTGTGATACCTGAGTATTGTGGTCTACCAAGAATGGCTTGATCAGCGTATTTTAATTGTTCACTTAAAGTCATATCTTTAAGTTCTGTTTTTAACAATTGACTAGCTGACAAATAATCAAATAGCTTTTTGTTTTTAAGATAATTTGAATTATTATTTAAAACCCTATTTGTAAAAGCAATATCTAAATTTGTATCTTGTGAAATTTTTGACCTCCATGCAGAAGCACTTGAAACAGCTTTAACCTTAGCAGTTTTTATATATTTAAGATCAACTGGTTTACTTGAAGAAAGTATATTTTCAAAAACTCTGTCAACTTTTTCTTTAGGAGTTTCTAATAGATTTAATATATCCAAAGCTCTTGGACTTTCTAATCTTGTTTTATATTTAGTTATTTTAGAATATTTTTTAGCAATGTCTTTTTTTGTTGTATATTTGTCTTGTTGATTTGCTTCAAAAACTAAATCTTGTAATGTATCAAAATCAATTTTGACTGTATTGGAAGATGAAGGAATTAGTCTTTTATCTATAATATCTGTAAATATACCCATTACTTCTTCCTAAACATTGTTGCTAAACCACCTTTAGCATAATCATCAGCAAAATCTGTTGGGTCAACATCACCATAAGGATCATTTATATCAGCCCTAAGACTTTCGTCTTTGCTTGCTCCTCTAGCATCAGCTTCGTCTATTCTTTTTTGACCTGTTGTATATTTAACTTCACCTGTACCTTTTGCATAACCTTCTAGCTGTGTGGAGTTACCACCTAATATATCATCGATTTTATCAACATTAACTCCATCTACATCATAGTCTTCTGGACTAATCATTCTGTACTCAGTATCTGTTGCCACAAAATCTCCAGGTTTTTTAACAGCTCTACCTGTTGTTTCATCTACAACTTCATATCCTGGTGGTTCATAATCTATATAATATTCTTCATTATAAGCATTCTTACCTTCAACTTGTATTCTACCATCATCGTATTTACGAAGTTCGACACCTGGTAAATCTTTATCTTTAAATAACATAACATCAGCATCTATTTTATTGCCAACATTTTTAGTTACCATTTTATCTACAAAGTTTGGAAACCAGGCTGGCATCGCTGTAGTTGTATTTTTTAATGGCACAACTGTTTTTGCAACCTTAGCACCTTTAAATAATTTACCTACAAAAGGAAGTGATGCTAAACCTGCCATAACTTTCATAAAGTTTCTTCGACCTGGATTAGGTGGTCCTCCATCTTTTAGTTTTGGTCTGAACATAGTAGCCAATCCACCGTCCGCTTGTTTAGTTCTTGGTGTATTTTTAACTGCATTTAATATTTCGTCAGGTGACATACCTTTATCCATCATTTTAAAGGCTTCGTCTAAAGTTGCTAAAACTTCTGCTTTTCTTTGTGGGTTGTCATCAATCATTATCTTTTGAATTAAATCATCTGTTATACCAGGGTATTTTATTTTAAGATTCATTCTTTCAGTCATTTGTGGTGCGAGTTCTTCTGTTTGTAACATCATCAACTCATCTATCTCATCTTGAGTCATTAATTTTGTATCGCCACTCATTTCCATCTCTTCCATTTTCTTTTGTAAAAATTTTTTTCTACCTTCTTCTCCTGGTTTAGGATCTAGTCTACCTGCTTTGTATTGTTGAAACATATAATCTTTTTCATCCTGTACAGACTTTAAAAATCTATCTCTGTCTGCAACTGTTTCCATAGGATAGGGAACAGCTTCATCAAACTCTTCGTAAAGCTCATCTAACTCATCTTCAGTTAGTTTTCTATTTCTTTCCTCAAAGGCTTTAAACTGATTTTTTAATTTAGATTTAGCAGGAAGATCTATTTTATCTGCAGTTGTAATTGCTTTCTTACCAAACTTAGCTCTTAGTTTTGCAATTAAATTAACAAGTCCACCACCTGCAAAATCTTCTGGGTCTTTGTTTTTCATTCTTTTTTCAATCTCTAATAATTCATCAAACGTTTCATCACCACGTAACTTCACACCAAGAAACTCTTCCATCTTACCATAATCAATTTTACTTCCTGGCTTTGTTTTACCTTTACCACCTTCAATAACTTTAGGAGTAAAGCCTTTAAATTCTGGATCTATTTTTGTCATCTTATCAGCTTTAATAAGATCAGGATCTCTCATCATATTTTTTCTATAAAGATCTAATTGTTTGATTTGATTAAAAATATATTCTGATTGTCTTTTTGTTAAACTCAATGTATCTGTTGCAGCAGCAAAACCAACTTTACCTAAAAATCTATCTAGTTGTTCAAACTGTTCTGATGACATTTCATTGTACGGAATAACTTTCATTTCCTTTTTACCAAGGCCAAATAGAAGTCTTGTAATTCCTGTACCAAAAGATTTTTTACTCATTAGTAGTATTTATACTCCTTGTGTGGAAGATTTTCTTCCTTGTAATCTTCAGGGTGTTGTATAAAACCACCCTGTCTAAATCTCATGACAGCTTGTGTTGTTGAGTCAACCAAGTCATCGTGATCACCATAGGGAAATGCTGCGCACTCTTCTATGACTTCTTCAGCAAATTTTTCTTCGGGCGCCCATATAACACCTGACTCAAATAGCGGTGCTACTGCGTTAACTCTTGCGTGTTTATCTTGTCCTTTGCTAGGACTAAAATTAACTACGGGTATACCTATCTTACGTAATTCATACGTTAAAGGTAAACCAGAAGCCTTAGACTCTATCACAACTGTCTCAGGTTTCCAATACTGATATTGCTCTAATGCCACTCTTCTTAACTCAGGAAACTCGTATCTATCTTTCAAAGCATCTAATAATATTAAATTAGGTCCTGAATCTTGATCTGGGTAAAAAACTCCCCAGGTTGTAATGGCTGAATAGTCTGCGGTTTCTTTTTTCAAGAATGCTGTATCGTATGATTGTATAACATGTTTCAAAGGTGGTATCTCATCCTTCTCCCACACTTTCCACCATTCACGTTTCAAGATTGATCCTTCTTCTGACGTTGGATCTTGCATCCATTGTGCATTCCATTTAGGCACGGACAACGAAGCTTTAACACCTTCTAATTCTTCTAGCTTCCAGAACTCTGGCCATACAGGTTTGTTACTTGGTAAGATAGCTGGAAACTCTATGACTTCCCATTTATCTGATTTTAATTCTTTTTGTGATTTTATTAATGCACCTGTTAAATCTTTTGTAGACCAACGAGTCATAACCACGATTATCGCTCCACCAGGTTGAAGACGTTGACGAGGACCAGACGTATACCACTCGTAAGCTTTTTCAAGAGCAGCCGCGTTCAGCGCATCTTGCTCAGAGTGCGGGTCATCAATAATCAAGAGGTCCGCACCTCTACCTGTTATTGCGGATCCCACACCCGCTGCGTAATACTCACCACCCTGTGACGTTTCCCATTTACCAGCGGCCTGACTATCCTCTCTGAGTCTTGTCTTGAACACAGATTGATACTCGGGTGAATCGATTAGTGTTTTAGCTTTTCGGCCAAAGCGGATCGCTAATTCAGTTGTGTGAGTCGTCTGGATAATTTTTAAATCTGGTTTTCTACCTACCATCCATGCAGGCAAAAGGTTTGATGCAAATTCTGATTTGGTATGCCTAGGGGGCATATTAATAATTAATCTTTTTATTTTTCCATCTGCAATTTGATTAAATTTTTCTGAAATAATTTTATGATGGGACCCCTCTATAAATTCTGGCCAAACATGTTTTACAAAATTTAAAAAATCTGAATGGACTTGGGACCCCTTTTTCTTTTCTGCTAATTTTTGTGCATACTTAACGAATTGACGCTTGGCGTCAGGTGGTAATTTTTTTATTTCATCTATGTTCATGGGACCCCTATAATGAATTTAACCTGTGTCTAAGTGTAAATCAAGGCATAAAGGTCTACATATTGGGACCCCTTTTTACAAATATGGTGGGTGGGTGGGCCCACAGGCAGCAAGATCCATACAGAAGTAGGACCCGCGAGGCCCGTAGGGCCGAGCAAAAAAAGGGCGCCCGCAGGGCGCCCTAGTTTGTTTAGTTATGTGATTAGTTTAGCCGTGCCAATCTGATGGCACATTGTTAGGTATGTAGATTGCGTTGCCTACAATTATATCTTGATCACCATAAGTGTCAGAGTATAATTTACTTGCGTCCGCGTTCACTGGTTTATCTTTTAACTTACCCTCTTCGTCAATAAGTAAGATACCGTCTTTTACCTTAACAAGTTCAACCCAACCACCGACGAATTTTTGTGCGTCGGATAATGTTGGGTTGTCGTTCTTACTTTCTATTTTTTTAAGTGTTGTCATATATGGGATATTATACTATTGCTCAGCTGAGTCAAGCTTGTTAACGGTCTTGTATTCATATGTACCGTTCCAACCCTCTCTCGTTTCTGTCTTGACCTCGCACGGTGTTTCAAGCGGCTCGTGTCGTGGCGCTATCTGTCTGATTGCATTGCCATGCTTTCGCCAAAAATCGTTCTGACAATTATTACTGCAAAAATAATTCCAAGCACTATTCACATCATAATAACTATTGTCTGTGTGTTGTTTTATCTTTTTAGTTCTTAGAACCTTAGAGCCCTTGCTACCTCGCACACGGTCTTGCGTTGAATAGGTATGACAGTTCGGACCGTGGCACCAATAAAAATCAGCCATTGTTTAATGACCCTTGTTCTAAAGATATTGCACTCTCGCCACTTGCACAACGATAGCCCCCTCTATCTCTATCGTAATAAATAATATATCCATTACCGATTTTACACTTGTCGTCCCATTTAGCATTTCTGTAAATAGGTTTGCCATTATACTTTTTAGGTTTATAGCAAATTGAAAAATATACTGCCTCTTTCAATTTCTCTATAACTGTTTGCGCGTTTGTTTTCATTGTGTCCTCTTTCTATTTCTATGTTATGTATGGGATAATATACTATCCCATACATATTGCAACACTTAATTTATGGCTTGTTTCTCGTATTGTAGTCTTGCCTTAATCTTATCTTCTCTTGATTGATTTTTATTTTTCATACCTTTAATCATATTAGCAAGATTACTAGGATTATAGATAGTTAAACCAGTAGAGTTTGTTCTAACAAGTTCTGCCTCATCAACTTGTATTCCAAGTTCTGTTGCAAGTTCAATACCCTCGCTTAAATATCTGTATGCTTTCAAGCCAATCTTTAATTGGTCAGCTTGTTTCGTTATACTATCTATCCAAGTTTGATGAGTGCTTACAACTTTTGCTTTCGCTTGTCGCCACACTAAAAAGATATTGTATTCATCTTTTGTGCAAGCTATGGCACGACTTCTACAATGAGAAGTTCCAATGACATCAAGATAGAATTGGTCGTTGTAGTTTTTCTCAATGCCTATCTCATTACTACCATAACTTGATTTACCCAAAAACTTATTGTTTGCGTCAATATGTTTTGTTTTGTGTGGGTTATTATCTTTGCCAGATTGTTGAGCGATAATATCTGGGTTGTGTCCTTGCGCTTTCAGTTCCTCTCGGTAGTATGCGTGAGCAAAGTGTTCGCTATCTTCTTGACCACTATACTCATTACCATTGAGATTGCCAAATAAACCAAAATCAAAATGTGATTTTGTTTCCACTTGGTTGTCATCTTCATCATAATCTTCATTATGTGCAAAGTAAAAACATTTATCTTTTGCAACTACATCACAGGGGTCGCCATACTTCTTTTTGAAATGTCTTAATGTGGCAACATCAGTAGAGGGATAAGCCCTCTCTATAACTGCTCTTGCTACATCAAATGTATGTGTTTGCAATTCTGTGAAAGTTTCTCTTGCTTCCATAAATGCTTGTCTTTCTTGCGTGTCCTCTTTCTCAAAGACATCTTTTATCCGATTATAGAGTTTGTTTCTATATTCGGTGTTCATACGTATCTTGCTCATATATGTCCTTTTGTTTGTTTTTAATACTTGACATTTATAACAGAAATTCCTATATATTGTCAATAAGAAAGAATATATGAATACATTATTAATTATAGGTATCTGTTTTATTACAATCGGATTTTTATTGGTGATTGTTTCTGAAATAATGATTTCTCATTACGACAGAAAATTATATCAATTAAGATTAACGAGATATGAAAGAGAATACCAGAAGTGGTTAAGAAGTAAATAACCCTTGAGCCCTGATCAGTTAGGTTGCCGTCAAGCAAAGAGTTAACCTATCCTAACTGATCTGGGGTCAAGCTTGAGCCCTGGTCCTATCAGACTGTTTGCTTTAATAAGTCTGCGCGCGGTGGGACCTGGGGTCAAGCACAGAGTTAATTACTCTTAAGCCCTGGTGCACCGGTAAACAATTGCCGCTGGGCTTCAGTGTGTTTGACCAGGCCGAGTGACAAGTACACTCTTTGAGTTTTCCGGCTCGGCCAAACAAAGGACAAAATTTTATGGTGAAATGGACAACAATAACATTCAAGCAACTAGCAGCCCAGAAGACAATGAGAATGGATGCTGGCTATTGGATAAAACAAAAGGAAAAAAATGAAAAAAATAACAATCGAGCTGCAGGCGTCAACCGGCCAGCTTCAAAGCTTCATCGCGGATCTAAACATAAGCATGCAGCCTTGGCAAAAGTTCGCAAAATATAAAATTAAATCTGGCGGTAAAATTTACAAGCCACAAGCTGCGAGCTTCAAGCATCAACGATACAGGCCTGAGCGGGAGGGTGGGCCCAGAAGCAGCAAGCAGCAGGCTTGACACATATGGGAATTTATGTTATAAATGAGCTTGACCTCGTTTGGTGCTTTTCCGGTCGATAAATTTGCCAAAGCACCACAACAGAAAGGACACAAAAATGAAAATTAAAGAAGCAAAAAAAATAACAGGCGGCCTGAGCAAGCCGTCGAAAATGCCTGGTCCGGCCTACAACCTGCCAGCATATAAATGTATTACAGGCGCTAAGCTTGCCAAAGTACCAGGCAGCGTGTGCGCTGGTTGTTACGCCCTGAAGGGGCGCTACAGGTTTAGCAACGTCCGCGATGCGCTGGACCGTAGACTGGCCAGCCTGAACCATCCAGAATGGGTCGACGCTATGGTGACCCTGATTGGTAAACAACCGTATTTTAGATGGCATGACAGCGGAGACCTTCAGAGCGCATGGCACCTGAAACAGATATTCGAAGTTTGTGTCCGAACGCCTGGGACGCGTCACTGGCTACCAACGAGAGAGGTGAAGTTTCTCAAGTTGTTAGATCCGGAGGCTGTCCCTGGCAATCTTACAATAAGAATCTCAAGCCACATGATCGACCAGCCGCCAGTCAAATTCTGGCCCTGGACATCAACAGTGGGCAGCTCAGGCGGTACATGCCCAGCGCCCCAGAACGGCAACAAGTGCGGACCGTGTCGCGCGTGCTGGGATAGAAAAGTCGATAATATACAATATCATGAACACTAAGAATGATAAGCTAAACGCGGATAACTCCGCGCGATTCGTGGAGGAAGCTAGAAGCAACAAGCATCAAGCAACAAGCCACAAGCGGCGAGCGTCAAGCATCAAGCGTCAAGCATCAAGCGGCAAGTTAAGCAACAAGCGTTGAATGTGATCCCAATCATCAAGCGCCAAGCAGCGAGCTTCGCGATGGTCGACCAGCAAGCCGTGGATCGCGGCACTCTCATAAAGTTTTACGTGTCGTGGATCGACTGTTAAAAGTAAGATGAAATTACGTTTCGTCCGAGTCATATGGAATAGTTTTTGGTGTGGTGAAAACGATACTTTCTTGCCCTTTGCAACCTTCAACTCAACCATGAAAAAACCACAAGAATCCGCATAACCCAACAAATCTGGTACACCATGAGAGGACCAAGATTCCAGTCTTGTCCACTGTATTTTGGGTGTATTTTTCTTAATTAATTGCCAGAATTTTGACTCTGCTTTCATCGTATCTCACCTTTTTAATTTGACTTTATTCGTACAAAAATGTATAGCAAATTTATGACTAGAACACCAGTATTAACAGATAGACAAAAGAAGTTTGCAGAATTACTTGTATACAATGAAGGTAGGAAGAGTCCTGCTGAGTGTGCACAAGCTGCCGGATACACTACACGACCAAGACAGTCTGCATCTGAATTAAAGAATCCAAGAGTATATCCTCTTGTTGCAAAATATATTGGTGAAATAAGACGTGAAGTCCAAGAGAAGTATGGAGTTAATTTTGAGAAACATATTACAGAGCTTGCTAGAATCAGAGATGAAGCTAGAGAAAAAGGTGCATGGTCTGCAGCTACAAATGCAGAAGTCGCTAGAGGTAAAGCTGCTGGATTATATATAGATCAGAAATTAATTATGACTGGTAACTTGGACCAGTTATCGGAGGAAGAATTAGAATCTAGAATGAAACAAATATTAGATGATAATAAACTTATTACAGTAGAACCTTCTCCATCTTTAGAATACAACCAAGAGGAAACACATTCCGATCAGAAAACACCTCATCATTCTGATCATACGAACTAAAGGTCCAAAGATGTTTTTTATCTTTCTTGTAAACATAAGCTTGAGTTACCATTATGCAAGGCAGGAATCTGTCGAACTCATCGACGGTGGCGTGTGCAGAATCCCCGGTGATGTCTGCCCACTTAATGCTATAGAAGTAATACCTCTTCTTATTAATTACAGCACATTTATATTTTGATTTTTTTCGCTTAAGCATATCTTCTATATAAGGGAGATTTTAGGGCAAATAAAGTTTTTTCAAAACTCAAAAAGGTCTCGCGCGCCAAGTAGGGACTAGGTTGTATTTCTAGAAAGTGTGCCAAGGCAAAAGTGCAAAAAAGTCAATAAAATCACCATTTGTGCCAAGTGTGCCAAAGGGCGTGGCACAGCTATTAGTCAATAATACCAACGATAATAATCGATTTTAGGGGTGTGCCAAGTGTGCCATGAACTTTTTTGTATCACAGAAAAAAAAAATTGCTCAAAATCTCCACTATAGTGGCACAGTAATGTCTCTAAGTCTGTTTAAATGTTGGCGAAAGTATGGCCTGCCTTGATTCTGCCTTAATTACTACCCTTGTTGAGGGGCTACCAACGATTGTAGACTCTTGAACCTCGATACGTCTTATCTTCTCTAGTCTGCCGTTGTCCATTTCTATGAATATCTCAGCATTACTGATGGCTGTACCTTTGGTGCCATCAGTAAACTGGTCTAAATATTCTTGTAGGTGTTTAACGTACATTTTTCTCTTTCCTCCACCTACCGGTTTTAGCATTGTATCTATCCCACATAGATGTCTCAGATACTCTAAAACCATGTTTAGGTAGTTCTGTTTTTAAAAGTTTTACAATATCAGCTTGTGTTAACTTTTTATTTTTTGCCATTAGTTTTACCTTGCATTCTCTAAAGTTATATTAAACGTATGGCTTGTACAATGTTGAGTTAGTAGACTTTCAATAAATTTTTCTTTAGTATTTATATCTACTTTAGGCCATTTACTATCTCCAGACCAAGCACAACCTTGATATAAATCTGCTTTAACCATAGCATCTCTATATTTTTTCCATCTAGGCCACATTATATCAATATATCTTTGACGTTTTGAAGTCATCCTTAATGGTTTTCTCCAAGTTGTATTTTTCATCATAATTGACCACGCTTTTTCAGTACAATCTAGTTTATTTGCCATTAGTTTAGCCTACTTCCTTTAGGTGAATCTAGAGTGCAATTCTCTCTATCTTCTTTTGCTTTGATTACAGCGTGAGTAGACTCTTCATCTAATATCTCTTGAAACAACTCTCTCACCTTGTTGACATCATAATAATTAACCATATTAGCTGCTAAGTGTCTGATCATTTGTGATGATAGTATGTGGCTGCTAGTATTAGAATCAGTTGCTCTAATCTCTTTTGATGCCTTATTCATTATCCTGTCTAGTTTACCCATATTTTTACATACAATATCATAAACAAGATCCATTTTATTTTTTCTCTTCTTTGCCATTACTTTGGTTCCTTCCCTTTTAGTGTTGTAGATATAAAATTGTTATGCTTGTTTGTATATTCAACAGCATATTCTTTCTTATGATCTAATTTTGCTTTTAGTTTTTTAAGAGACATAGCCTCCATGTCTTGTACTTCTTCTTTGCCTATCTCTCTTACTTTGTATTGATATCTCATTAGTGATAATCCTTTCTTGTAGGTTGATCTCCTAACTCAACAGCAATAGTCCAATCTTCTCTATCCATTGGATCTATCTTGTTAAAGATACGACATGCATCATCACCATCTCTAGCCTCTATACTAGATATAATACCTTGTTTCTTATTGATTAGAAAATAAGTTACAAACTCATCATCTTCTTCTCTTTGGTTTGGTTGGAAACCAGGAATAGGAAGATAATCATTATCTGACATATCTTCTATTGCGTCGTCCCATTTTTTACTTTTATTTTTTTTCATATATTATCCTTTCTACCATCTATATAGGAATTTCTGTGATACTTGTCAAGTCTTTCTAACCATAAATATTTATATTCTTTTAATTCTTTGCCTTGGATAATAAACTCCTGGTAGTATAGGTCCGCACTACACATCATAACAACAAACTTATCAATCTGAGTACCATATATTGTGTCATGTGCCATACAATACGCAGCACCTTGTGTGAAGTAATCTGTAATCCATTCTCTTTGTTTTGGCTTGTTGGTCTGTTTAAAATCCACAATTGTGTCTGACCCATTATGGACACACATCAAATCTGTCTGACCTGCATACAATCCAGGATAATAGATGTTGACCTCTGTCCCGTAATACTCTGATACATTACACAATCCACGCTCCACGATCTGTTCTGCCATCTTCGTGGCTTGTTGTCCAAGTTCTGTCATATCCGCGTAGCCTTCACCTAGTATCTTATGTTCAAGAATCTTATGCATAGACGATCCACGATTCGCGGCACGTTGTTTAATTTGATTAGCTCTCTCCTTACCTTCACGCGCGGCCCACGCTGCTAAACTCTTTCTCTTCTCTTCACTCTGAGTCGCAGATAGTATAGTTGTAACCGACGGTAGTTTCTCTTGACCAATAACATAGTGACGCTTACCTTCTATAGTCTCACGGTTTGTACCCGGATATGTAAATTTATTTATTTTTTTTATAATCATTTATAGTCTCTTCGTTAGGATAATATACTTCAACAAAACTATGACACTCGGGACACGATAAATTAGACACGATAGAATATATATCATTCTCTTCTTCTATATCATGATCTCCACCCCAAATTAATTCAGTGTTACAATGCCAACAGTTCATTTCTTTCTCCGATGTCTTCCCATGTACCAGTCGCCAGGTTCATAGTCCCATCTTTTACCGTGATGTCCACGTATATCGGCATACCACATTCTAAGTCTAACTATTAGTTTCTTTATTATCATTTTATTATCTTCTTCCTCCCTTTCAAAAAATTTAACCAATCATTTTTAGTAGACGTACTCTTCTTAGAGTTACAGTCCCAACAACAAAAGATCACATTACCACGTTTATAAGTTTCATTAGGATTGTATCTATCAATAGAACAATTAGTGAAACATTGTTTTATGGACTTCTGATCTGGATCAGTCTTTCTTTTGTATGTAAATTTTTCTCCACAATACAAACAAACCTTACCAAATTTTTTTATTTGTTCATCGTATATTTCTCTTATACCTTCTTTAGTCAATCTAGGTAGCCAGCCTTTAGATCTTCTGTTATTATTTAATCTATTGCCTTTACATCTAGAAAATATACTACCTATCAATCTAGTCACAAAACCATGCTCTGTATTTACGTATTTGGCTTCTAATGCTCTCTTATACTTTCTATATGCATTATGTTCTTTAGGTTGACGGTTCACGTTAAATATTCCAACCTATATAAATCTTTCATACTCTTATCTCTTTTCTTCTCTTGTTGTTTCTTTTTATTAACAATCGTCTTCGGTCGATTTTGGTTCAAAGACTTCGCTACTGGGTTTCTTCGCGTAGGCTGTTCCTTGTTCACGGTTCCTCCATCGTTTGTTCCAAGCATACACACTCATGCGACTACCTGTTGATTCTATGACAGAATATATCTTGTCAAAGAATTTAGTTATATAATATTTAATCTCGCTCATTAGATCTGGTATTGTCACCTTTAAAAAACCTCCTTAAAAATTTTAAATATTCTCTTCTTTCCATATCGTCGAGGGAGACATCACGTCTGACACTCTCCCCCTCAACGCCAGGCATCGTCGCTACCCTTTCAGGTCGTTGCTTAGGTCCAGAGGAACGCAATTCTGCAGGACTTGTACCCCTAGCCTGGTCAATTTTCAATTTCATAAAACACCCTTATCTCTTAATTCTTTTGGCGTATGATTTTCTTCAATGGTTAACTCACCTGTTCTATCGCAGTCATCACATTGGGCGTATTGTTCATCATGAGTTAAGTGATATGGTACCCTGTAAAAGCCATTACCTTTACAGGATGGACATATAATCTTAGTTAGATTTGCCATTTTTTTTACCATTCCCTTTATTATCCTTAAAAAACCTTATCAATCTACCAATCATAGATGACCTGGTTCTATTTGTTTTATCTGCTAACAATCCAAGTTCTTTCCAATCGTCTCGTTTTACAGATAAAGATTTGTATTTTGCTGGATCAGCCATAATACTTACCTCTCCTTTCTTTTGTTTATTTTCATTTAATATGGGAATATATAATAAAAAAACAAGGCTTGTCAATAATATTTTTTTAGTATAAAAAGAAGATCTCTTCTCACACCTTTTGTTTGCTCGTTGGGCTGTTCTAGCCCGGCGAGCACTAAATTTCTTTTATAGCTCTACACTTAAAACCAATGACAATTTGTTCTTGATTGACAAAATCTTGCCCCATTTCTTCCATCATGGTCTTAGCATGTAGATAACCTGCAGTTGCACAGTCATAGTGTGATAGATAATGTTTTGAATGTTCAACAGGTGGGAGACATTCAAGGTGTATTTGTGAACAGATTGTAGCTATTAATAAAAACTTCATGTTGTACTTTAGAATTATTCTAAACTAACGACCCTGGCCTTTATACTTTTTTCGATGTGGTTTTCTTTTGTTTGGTCTTTTCGTATGAACACCAGGACGTTTTTTTGGTGTTTTCTTTGTATAATTACTTACTCCGAAGAGTGGTTTTCTTTTAGCCATAATCTATCCTTGTCTGTCATGGCTAAATATTTTATGTGGCCATTAACGTATTGTTTAATCTCTTCACCACAATTTGTACATTTATAATAATCACGCACGATAGAAACAAATACTACGTTTTCATTACATTCTGGACACTCACCTACTTCTGTCTCTATATCTTTTATTAAAGCTTTTAGTAATTTCATTCACAATCCTTTTTTACCATGTAGAATACTATGGCTAAAAAGATTATAATTATAATAACATCCATTATTCAGATACTCCCATTACCCATAATACAATAAATACATAACAAATAATTTCCATTATTCTAATATTAATGATTTTATAGAGTAAGATCCATCTATATTTTTCTCTAATTCTGCTTTAGATTTAATACATTTGTATTGCACATTAGGTGCAGGAACACGAGTAGCTTCTCTACGGTGCTTCAAACAAACGGACATTGATTCCTGAATACGATGCTCCTTGATATCAGGTCCTACAAACATTAGGAGGGCTACAATATGCTCGATCATAATACTTTACCTTTGTTTGGTCCTTCTTTTATTGTGTATTTGTGTGAGCCGTTATCATTAATATCGACTTCTGTTTTCATAACTTTATTTAAAAAGATGGAGTTCCAACCATTCTTATATGCTTCGTTAGATGGTCTTGATCTACCATCATATTTTCTACCTTTTCTAGTGTGCTTTGCCATTTGCTCTTACCTTATCTTTTAATTCTTCTACATCAGCTAATGTTTTTTCTAACTGTTGTTTTAAAAATTCTATATTAACTTTGTTAGTCATATTCATTTCTTGAGTCTGCTCCATTTTTTCTACGGTCTTATAAAGATCCTCAATTAAAAAATGTTGTTCTTGATCGGTCGGGACTTGTTCTGATTTTTTAAGCAAATCATTTTCAAACAACTCACGTGATGTCTCTAACGATACTAATCTTGCTGTAAGTTCGGTGTATGCGAATACGCCGGCTGCGACGAGCAAAATTAAACTAGCAACCGTCTTCATCGGCATTTGCACGGCAGCTGATTCAGAAATTTTTAGGGCCATAAATTACTTATAAAAACCTTTAAAAATCCATTCAACCCATTTGTTCCATAAAGCTTTTACTTTTTCCCAAGCTTTACAACAAATTGCTTTACATTTATTCATCATGTTTTTTTTCCTCTATTTCATAGAAGAACCTATCGGTATCTTCTGTTTTCCATTGACTCGTATTTTCCACGTTCCACTCAGATGTTTGCACTTTCCATTTAGGGATGTCATCTTTCACTGTGAATGATGGTATGTCCCATATACATCTATTATTTGGTTGTGCTGCATAGTTCCCGTCATCGAGCGCTATGATGTGAGCACATTTATGCTCATGCGGTATCTCTGAATGATCCGTATCTAATATATTAGCTTCGGGATGAGCAAAGTCAACAGTAAATAAGTATTTACCAGGGTGCCATTTCTTGTCTTTTCCTATGTATTTACCGGCTTGTCCTTCTAGGATATCCCAATTAGTAACAGCAGGATAGTAACTAAAACAATTCCATAACTGTAACTCATCAAGTCTACGTTTAGGAACGTCTTCCGGCTTAAAGCCTCTTTGAATGAACGCAGATATTGGTAAACGATAGAAGACAGCTCCATTTTCCATAATACAATGAAAAAGGATACTGTGCCCAGTAATACTCGATAGACCAAATATAATGCAGTCTTCAACTTCACCATGGTGCTTTTTAAGATCAAATAAATATTCTCTCCTAATTTGAGCATAAGTTACCGGTATGTTTGCATTTAAATAAGCCATAAATATTCCTCATTTTATTTCGCCCCAGTTGTCTCCGCTATCGTAGTCAACTTTGTTTGGTACTTGTAACTCTACAGCTGATTCCATAATCTTAATTATTTCTTCAGCCTTCTTATCTGAATCCACCGATATATCGACTTCATCATGAATTTGTATGTGTGGTATTATACCATTTTCATATAAAGCTACCATAGATTTTTTTGTCATATCTGCCGCTGATCCTTGTATCAATCTATTCAAAGCCTTGTATGTAAAAGCTCTTTTTAATGGCTCATCATATTCTTTTCTAGCCTGTTCTAGTGGTAGAGGTTTATAGACTCCAAAATGTATAGGTTGCCATAAATCAAAATGACAGGCTCTACCAAGAAGTGTACGTATTTTACCTCTGTCGTTTGCTTTGTTAGATACATTTTCCATAAGTTTTTTTACAAATGGTGCTTTCATATGATACTGTCTTATTAGTTTCTCAGCTGACTCTTTCATCAAACCTAATTCAGCCATAAGTTTATTCTTACCCATTCCATACATAAGACCCAAATTGATCGTCTTGGCTTGCTTACGCTCTATACCTGCCATTTCTGCTACTACCTGGTGGAAGTCTGCATCACCGGCTCTGTATGCATCTACGATTTCATTTACACCTGGCAACTCTTGTAGCTTTGCATAGTGCACAAGTATTCTAGGTTCTTGTTGTGAGTAGTCAAACGTACCCCATTTACATCCTTCTTCTGGAATAAATATTGACCTAATTAAGGGGCCTAAATCCTTATGTCTTGCAGGTATCTGCTGTAAATTAGGATTAGACATACTAAATCTACCAGTCACAGTTCCGCCATCATCAGATCTAATTTGATTTATATCTGCATGTATTCTGCCTTTGTGTGAATGTTTTAATATTGTTTCTATAAATGTTGTGTGTGCTTTATTTATCTCTCTTGCACTAGCAATCTCTTTTGCTATTTCATGTGGGTGATTAGCTAAAAAGTTTTTTGTAAAACTAGGTTTGTTTGTCTTTGCTGTTCTATCATATGGTAATTTTAAATAGTCAAATACTTTTGCAATAGAAGCTGCAGCCCATATCTCTACATCTACATTTGTTAGTTTCTTTATATTATGTAATATAGATTTTTCTCTAGATACTAGTTTTGCTTTTATATTATGTGCTTTTTCTATATCTACACGCACACCTTTGAATCTCATATCAACAAGACAAGGAAACAATTTAGTTTCTAATTTAAATATATCTGTAAGTTCTTGAGCATACAATTCTGTTTGTAATCTTTGCCATAATTTATATGTTGCTTCAGCATCTTGCTCTGCATACTGACCAACATACATAGATGGTAGTTTCCATAAATCTTTTTTAGGATCTATTTGCCATGCTTTCGCTGCGGCTTGTAAAACTTTTTCATCTTTACCTTTACCAACATATTGTTTTGCTAGTGAGTCTAATCTGTATGACAATCTGTTTTCATTTATTAGTGATGCAGCTATCATTGTATCTACAATTTTACCTGAAATATGCATACCGCATGATCTCAACCAACACACATCATACATTGCGTTGTGAAATATAAATGTTTTGTTTTCATCTTTGAATAAATCTCTAAGCCAACTGAATACTAATGTTGTATCCATGTTACCACCATTCTCATGTCCTATTGGAAAATAACCCGACCAACCTTCCACGGCCAGCGCTACACCAGCAATGTGTCCGTTACCAACCACGCTCCCCGATCCGCTTACAGTTAAGTTTGGATCATACGTTTCAAGGTCAACGGCTATCTCTGTGTAGTGAGTTAAGTCTTTTAGTTCGTCCGGCATTACCCATTCGGTTTCCGGTGAAAATAATGGTGGCTGTGTAGTTCTCATTTATTACTCTTCTTCCAGTTAGCGTAACCTGTTTTCCAATCTTCTCCCTCACCATCAAATTTACACTCACCGGCTATCGCCATGTATGCTGCTGCATCAATGTATGTATCTTCAGTTGGATTACCAAACTTTGTTCTTGCAACTTTTAATAAAGCTAACATCACAGCTGCGTCGTGTGCCGTAAGTTCTTTATCAATATATGCTGACCAAAGTTTTGCTATGTTACCGTGATTAACTACTTTATCTCCATATGTCTTTGCTCTTGGTCCAGAGATAAGTTCTTTTGCTGTTTGTAATGCTTCTTCTGTTTTCATAATATATAGGCTTTGTTAAAGTCTTTTGGATCTACGATATGTAACTCTTTCTTTGTTCTTGTTGTTCCAGTATAAAACAATCGATGTAGTTCATCGGGATCATTCTGAAATGTTTCAAGTGCTGAATTAGTTAAGTCCTGTAGAATAAGAACTTTATTGGCCTCTCCTCCTTTTGCTCCGTGTATTGTTGACATTGTTATTCGAGGGTTAACATTTATCTTCTCTCCATTAGCCCTCATATTTCTTATATAGTTTTCTGTGAAAGTATCAAGTCCTTCGAACGAATCATACCAGACCTTGTCTGTCAGCAAACCATATTTTTCTAGACACTCTTTCAATGTATATTTATCTTCAGAATGAAATAGTTTTCCTTCTCTAAATCCATCTGCCACATTTGTGCCTAAATATCCGTAGATGTTTTTTATTTCTATATGTGTAAGTTCTGAACCTTTTCGCCACTGCTCCCAGTTCTGTAATGCTAATAATAATTTTACATCTATTGAGTTTCTATTCTTGTATTTATAATACCAACCTCTTAATTCACAAAGCTCTTGTACATCTTCCAAAAGATAGTTGGCTGTAGCCAAAGCTAACCATTGTCCCTCAGACATATCAACCTGTGTAAGATCTGAGTATCTTCGTAATATACCTTGTTCTGATCTAGGTTTATATTTTTTGTCAAACCTATTACCAACTTTCTTTATTATATTTTGTGATAGTTCATGTATCGGTCCACCTGGTATTCTAAAAGACTCATCTAATATTTTAATGGTATCAACTTCTTTTTTCAAAGATATAAAATGGTCTACATCTGCACCAGCCCACTTAAATATAGCCTGGTCATCATCACCTGCTATGTATGTTTTATCTGTTTCACTCCACATCTGTCTTACCATGTCCCATTGTAGAGAAGATAAGTCTTGAGCTTCATCTATAAATAATACATCAAAACTTGTCTTAATATCTCTTGTTATGTAATCCAGTATAAGATCTGTAAAATCTTTTTTCTTCTTCTCTTCTTTAAATCTTTTTAGTTCTTCAGATAATAGATACAAAGTATTTCTTTCTATATCTAATATGTTTTGTCTAGAGTCGTAGTATTTCAACAAATCCATTTGTTTAACCCTAGCTGTTTCTATAATTGTAAGATATTCGTTATCAGAGTTAAATGTGCCATCGTCATTAGAATACTTTGCTGTCTTAATAGGTATATTACATTTCTTACCAAACTCTTTGTAATCAGATGGTGACATCATCTTCTCTCTAGTCATACCTAATTTTTGAAATGCAAATGAGTGTAGTGTTCTAAAATTTTCTAGATCTGTATCTTTATCTAGTTCAAATTTTTTTGCAGCTCTCTCCGCTGCTTCGTTTGCAGCTTTTCTTGTAAAAGAGAAGTAGCCTATTTGTCTAGGCCGCACTCCTTTTTGTATAAATTCGTCTACCAAATTTAACAGTGTTGTTGTCTTTCCTGTTCCTGGTGGACCTAATATTATTGTTTTCATATTTTTTTATTTTTCTCTCCAATCTTTTTATTTTGGCTTCTGCCATCTCAAGTTGTTCTTTTATTAAATGCCAATGATACTTCCAATTTGTACCTTTCATTAAAAATGTTCCTCCTCATATTTTACTTTTGTTGTGTTTGCTTCTATTTGTTTTAATGCTTTTATTTTTATAAGCCTTGGTTGTTGTTTCTTAACTCTGACTCTATCTTCTTCAACAAATACATCTAATTGTTTTAATAAATTACCTGTCTTTGTTTTGTCCAACTCCCAATTGTTACGCTTACAAAAATTATAAAAGTCTTCCATTCTAAAATATGTAAATTCTCTATCGGCATCTGTGTATGGTAATTTGTTAAATATATCTTCCATAGTTCTCGCTGACTGTCTGTTTGTAGTCCAGTCTTGTAACAAATCTAATATTACATTTGTTGAGTCTAAAGATTGTAATGGTTCTATTTCTTGTACGTTTTGTAGTAATGGTTTTAAATAATATTGTTTCCAATCTTTTGCTTTTGGTACAGGTACAACTAAGTTTGCTTGATCTAAACATGCAAGTGCAAACAAAGGTGAACTATATAATTGTTCTGATTTTAATTCTATTCTGTTTTCATTTACATCTAAAAACCATTGTGGCGGTTTAGATGTATACTTTGTAAGATTACCCAACAAAGGCATTTCTTCTTCACCAAACCCTACACCAAATCTTTTTGTTCTACAAAGACCAGACTGACATACTGCATTAATAGGTGCATCTTTACATCTGTATTTATCATAACCTTTTCTGTTTACTGATTTAATTAATAATTGTACTTCAGCATTACTCAAAGGTGGGTCCATGTGTTCTGCATTTGCTCTAACAAGTTCATCTTCCCAGCTATCGGGTTTAGCTTGCTTGTAATATACTGCAATATTAAACAGAGCATTGTTTCTTGACCCTTGTCCAAATCCAGTTGCTGCTAATTTATTTAAACAAGGTGGACCAGCAGTAAATGCTTCTTCTATTTCTTTTTCTTCAATTTTAATTTGTTTAATTCTTTCTTGTCCGCAAGAATATAGATCATATAACTTATAAAATTCCTCAAGTGAACAAGCATTACCGTCATCACTAATCGCATATCTTAATCCTTTTGTTTCATTATAGTAGGGTAAGTTTAAGAAATTACCTGTATCCCCACGCTCTACAAGTATCTCTGTTTGTTTTGGAAATATTTCACAACCTTCATGTCCTAATGTTTTTGAAATCTTTTTAAGAGTGTTTTGCATAAGAGAAGCAGACACATATTCTTTTGCAAACAAAAATACATGCGCTCCTCCAGACTTTGATCTACATACTATTAGAGGTAAATCTAACTTACGAATATTAGATATAAGAGACTTATGATCAAGGTTATACTCATCAATATCAATGCAACCCCACTTACAATTATTTTTCTCCGTAATCGGGATAATTCCGAGTGCAGGTCCAACACCTTTGATGTGGTTCTCAAATAATTCTCTCGTAACTTGCTGACGTACAATGAACGCCTTTCCTTTTTGTTTTCCATTTTCATCTTTATCACCTTTCTGATACTGACCATATGCTATAGTCAATCCTTCAAATATATTTTTAAACTTATCAATCATTTCTATTTCTTTTTTGCGGGGCAGCTCCAGTCTCCCATTGCTGCCCCATTTTCCCTAGGGGGAAAATTAATACGGAACTTTATCTTCCGTAATCTCTTCTTTACCATGCTTTGTTTTAATAGCACCTTTTTTAATGCTATCTGCAAAGCTTTTTGCTTGCTCGTACAGGGCCTTATCTTGTATAGGACCTATTTTGGACACAGACCAACCAAACCAACTACCCTTGTCGTTAGACTGAGGCACTGTTTTTAAGTTGTATAAATGTGAACACATTGGAGGTGTGAACATTCCGTTCTTACCTTGTAATTTAATACCACTCATAATTGAGTTCCAATTTTTACTCACTTTTAACTGTGTCGATTTCATTGTGATCAGAGCTGTTTCTGCCCCATTGTCTTTAGACACTATCACAAAATACGATGCAGTGTTTTCAAGATAGTTTCCATTCTTCAATCTATCTTTATTGATTGAATCACGAGTTGCCTCGTTGATAATGCCACTACTTGCAGCATGTATTGCTACAGGTGCACCAGAACCCTCTCCTCTATCTTGCCATTCAATGTATTCTCTCTTGTAGTAACAAGGAACTACATTGATTCCTTTTGTGCCGTCATAAACTTCATGAGTCACAGTATTGTAGATCATACCTGGTTCGGCACCTTCTACATACTTAGAGTCTCTTTTGTTTACTTGAGGCGATAGCTGTCCCAAGATTCTTAAGAACGGAAGAGCAAGATCATCTTGCGCCATGTTCTCTAAACCTTGTGAAGCGTCTTGTTCAAACATACCTGCTACAGGTAAGTTTGATTCTTTTTTTACCACGTTTCCCGTTTCGTTTGCCATGTTTCTCCTTTAACGTTTCATTTTAGTTTCATCTTTCACAAATAAGTGAAAGAAGTCGGAAGGCATGTCAAGTCCGGACTCAACACGCTCCCTGTATAGGGCCTTCAATGTCATAGGCTCAACCTTCTCTCGTTGGCTGGGCTCATAACCATTGCCGACCGCAAGGTCCAACAATTGTTTCGCCTTGTTATCTTCTCCTTTACCAAATGTTACTGCGACTTCATTTTTGATGATGTCACCCAACCCTTGATCTCGAAGCCATTGATACGCTGATGCTTTTTTCTGTGGATCCTTTGGTAAGGTACAGCTGTATTTTTTATTTACTTCTAATACAGTGCCATCAGCTAATTTCAAAGACTGTAATCCTTGTTCTGCTAATATTGCAGGGATAGTCTCTGAACTAATCTTGTCTCTTTGATTTTTTAATTCTTTCATTATGTTTTCTTGATGTTCTAATTGTTTATCAAGATCTATAATTTTTTCTACATGTATTGATAATGCACCTAGATCTGTGTTCTCAGCAACTTTTTGCTGATCTTTTTCGAAGTCTATTGCTACTCCGTTATAATCGTAATTGTTATTGTCGCTCATGTTTCCTTTCTATTGTTCATCTATCTCTAATGGATAGTATCTTTTTTCTTGTCTGTCCCACTTTAACATATTGTATTTACCATTGGTAGCTTTACTTACCATTGATGTAGATATACCTATAATTACAGGATCACCTACAGCTAATAAATAATCTTGACTTCTTATGTCTCTAAGATTTTTTCTCATCTTATGTACATAAGGTGATGCAGATAATATAGCTTGCTCTCTATTTGGCAAACATATTACAAGATAACCAAAGTCCGATGCACTTAATATATTTATGTTAGGCGCTGGTTGTTGAACTACATAAACAAATCTTTCTTCAGGATTGTTTTTATAAAAGTCTAAAAACTCTACCAAAGAATTAGGTTTGTATAATTCAAATATTTTATTTTTCATTTCTATTTCTCTTGACTTCTTATATGGGAATCACTATATACTTGTCAAGTAGAAAGAATAAAAAATTATGAATTATAAATTTAAGACTAAGCCATACAAGCATCAGCTTACTGCCTTAGAAAAATCTTGGGATAAAGAAGACTATGCATACTTTATGGAAATGGGAACTGGTAAATCAAAAGTTCTTATTGATAATATTGCTATGCTATATGATAAAGGTAAAATAAATTCGGCCATAATTATAGCGCCAAAGGGTGTTTACCGCAACTGGTATTCACAAGAAATACCTAATCATATGCCTGGCCATATTGATTATAAATCTGTATTATGGACTGCTTCTACTTCTAAGACAAAGGATAAAGAGTATCAACAATTGTTCAAAGTAGACTATGACCTTCACATCCTTGTTATGAATGTTGAAGCATTTTCGACAAAAAAAGGACAAGAATTTGCCTTAAAGTTTATGCGTTGTCACGACGTATTATTAGCTGTAGATGAATCTACGACTATCAAGACCCCTACAGCCAAAAGAACCAAAGCCATCACTACAATGGCTCCTATGGCCCGTTATAGACGTATTTTAACAGGTTCTCCGGTTACCAAATCACCTCTAGATCTGTTTAGTCAATGTAGATTTTTAAGTGAACACCTTCTTGGTTTTGGTAGTTATTATGCTTTCAGACAAAGATATGCACACATGGTTAGTAGAAACTTTGGTGGTAGACAAGTTCAGATTGTTGGTAGTTATCAAAGACTAGACGAATTATCTAATAATCTAAAACCTTTTTCATATAGAGTTTTGAAAGAAGACTGCTTAGATCTACCTGATAAAATATATATAAAGAGAGAAGTAGAACTTACACCTGAACAACAAAGTCATTATAGTTCTATGAAATCAATAGCTTTGACTGCTCTTAAAGGTAAAAGAGTTTCTGCTCCACACATATTGACACAAATGATGAGGCTACACCAAATCACTTGTGGTCATGTTAAATTAGATGATGGTACAACAGAAGATATAAAGAACAATAGACTCAATGAACTTATAAATGTACTTGAAGAAGTAGAAGGTAAAGTTATTATTTGGGCTAATTATATTTATGACATAGAAAAAATAGTTAAAGCTATAATAAAAAAATATGGTGAGGAGTCAGTTGTAGATTATTATGGTGCAATAGATTCAGAAACAAGACAAAAGAATATTGTAGAGTTTCAAGATCCGCGTTCCAAGGTCAGATTCTTCGTGGGTAATCCACAGACTGGCGGGTACGGTATTACGTTGACACAAGCTAACACAGTCATTTATTATTCTAACGGCTATGATTTAGAAAAAAGATTACAGTCAGAAGATAGAGCACATAGGATCGGTCAAAAAAAATCTGTAACTTATGTTGACTTTATTGCTGAAAAGACTGTAGATGAAAAGATAGTCAAAGCACTACGTAAAAAAATTGATATAGCGTCAGAGATTTTAGGTGAAGAGTTGAGAGACTGGATCTAATGTTTGAAAAAGTAACTATAATAACGTTGTTATATTTAACAACAATGGGGGATGTTAAACAACACAGTTTTGAAATATTTCAATCTTGTGATACTTGGTTTCATACCAATGTAAAAGTTTTAGAAAGGAAGAAACGCAAATTATTCTCTAGTCATGTTTACCACGAGTATAAAGGTAAACAGGTTATTGGTTATGTTTGTAGTGATAAACCACCACAATGATGTTTCCTTTTTATATTAGAATGGCAATCTTATTATGTGTAGGCGCATTTGCTCCAATAATAATTCATCACATTATAATGAAACTTTGGGATGTCAGTACATTACGTGCAGCAGAATATACTTTTATTGTTTGTATACCTATTGCTGTGTGGATGGCTGAAAAAATAAATGAACGTTGGAATGATGAAGATCAGTAATTATTCTAACCAAGGTGTATAAGTTACTTTACCTTCAACTCTTTGTGCTCTTAATGATTGATTTCTGTTTTGATCTGTTGAATAACTACAATGTATCCAGCCCGAAGTCGGTTCGTTATCTTTGTAAAATTCTAAAATAAGTTGATCAAAATCTAGCTCTGATCTAATCCAAGTTGCAAGCTCTCTATTGTCTACACCTGGTATTTCAAAGTCTGCTGCAGCTGCATTGTCGTCTGCCACATGTTGGCTGTTAACTGAACTTCCAATCTCTACGCAAAGCTGAGCACAACGGAATCCTGATGATATAATTAAAGGTTTATCAAAGTGTGATCTTACGGGTTGTAATATATTTACAGCTAATGCTTTTAAATTTTCTATTTGTGCAGGATTAGGATTATTGTTTATGCCTTTTCTCTCTGCAACTTGAGACTTAGTTAACTCATCAAGAGTTATGTTAGCTGTTAGTTTCATCCTATAAATTTATCTAAAACGAATAATGCTACTGTCCCCACAGCAGCTAAAAGAACCCAGTAGATTTTGTCCACTTTACCTCCCAATTTATCTATATCCGAATGTATGTGTTTAAGATGATTATTTTTAATTTGATATAAATCTTTCTTAACACCTGTAACGTGTCCGTACAGGGAGATAATATGTTCACGGGTATTTTTCGGTTCTATTGCCATTATGTTCTTTGTCTAAGTCTTATTGCTTGTTCACCAGGAGACAATAACGCTGTCTCTGTTGTTGTCAAGCCAGTATTTGGGTTGATTTTTGGCGCAGTTGCTACAATATTAGCTGCAGGAATTGGTGTTTTTGGTAGTGGTGCAACAGGTAATTCAGTTGGTAAAGATGACTGTCTTTGTGTTGTTTCTTGAGTTGGTTCTGGATCTGTAGTTATATCAAACGGAAATATTTCATTTAAATTTTGATTCATTAAAAATCTTTTTATTTCATTTAATTTTTGTCTAGGAAACATATCGTTTTTATTTAGTTGTGGTGTTCTACCTCTCCTAGTTATGTCTTTTTCTACTTCTTTAATTTTATCTTTAAATCTAGGAGTAGAATAATTTACCGGTAAGAACTTACCTTTTAATACTTTAAATCCTAGTTTTTTATTTGCTTTTCTTTTGATAATTTCTTTCCTTATTTCTTTTTCTGGTAAACTTAAATCTTTCATAGCTTCAAAAGCTTTATGTATTCTAGCTTGTTCATTAAAAGCATTTCTTTGTATGTTAACATACTCATTTAATATATCCACTCTTGACATATTTTTTCTATATAGAGTGCTTGTCTTTGGCGCCTCTGTTCTAATTTTACTTAAATCACCTATAATAAAATCAGAACTTCTTTTTAAATCTACTCTAAGTGGTTTAACACCAGTTGCTAATCCAAATAAAATATCTTCTAAATCATAACTTTGTCCTGTTGGTGTTAGTTTTTCTCTGAATCCATAGTAAGCTTGTCTACCTGTTGTTAGTAATCCTGGTTCAACAGATCTTACTATGTGTTTAAAAGATTTTTCAAATATTTCAGGAAATCCATCTAGTTCACTATAGATTTGACCACCTTCTTTTTTCTTGTTGTTTAATACTTCAGTAATAGTTTCTGCAGCTATTGTTTGATTTACAAATGGAGCAATCAATTCAGCTATTGGTCCGTTCTTACCAAAAAATGTATCTAGTAAAAATCTATCAATAGACTGTGGTGTCTGTCTCTGTCTTCTAATTGCATTAAACATAGCTTCAATAGGTTTTGTTACAGCGTCGTATGGCATGAAAGTAGATAGATCTACAACTTTAAATACACCATTTACTGGTTTTGTAATCGCAACAAGATCAGAGTTTCTTTGAAAATCCGGAGCAACAAAATCTTTATAAGCGTCCATCAAATCTTCAGTAACACCTGTCAACGCTCCATATAATTTTTTAGTAGCTATAGATGCTCCACCTAAAGTCATGAATTGACCCATAGCACCTCTATAACCCATTTCTCTCATAACAACGTCATCAGAAGCTATCTCTCTCATGTTAACTCTAAGTGTATTAGCTGTTGTTCTTATCATTTCAGCAGGAAAAGATACGAAGTTACCAAAAGGTAATGTTCTAATTGCTTGAATTAATCTAGGAACTAAACTGTATGTAGGCATAGTATTTCTTACATACCATCCAGCTGCTTCTTTAATAGCTTCTTCATAACCTTTTTTATTTCCTAGTAAATCTTTTGGATCAAATTTCTTTCCGGCTATATCTCTAAACCAATTTTTCATTTTACCTAGATCTTTTTTTGCATAGTCATCTAAGAATGATTTGTACCAGTTATATGCATACCATTTCCAAACGTTGTCACCACCTGCATATATTCTACTAGCTGTTCTTAACAAACCTTTTTTCTCTAAAAATCCTGTAAGTTGATCTGTATCTTTTATAGCACCTTGACGTATTGCTCTTAATACAGCGTTAAGTTCTGAAGCTACAATGTTTTCATCTAACGCACCGTATTTAATACCTTCAGCAATATTTTCTAATAATTTTTTTTCTGATTCTGCAGCACCTTTACCAGCATTAAATATATCATCTACTGTCATTTTTACAGATTCAGTAACAGATGCTCTACCACCTAATAAACCTCTATTAAGAACAAAGAAACTTGCAGAAGAGAAGTTTCTTGTTTGTGTTGCTGGTGATAATACAGTTTTTCCATATTGAGCTGCTACTTTAAATTGTAAAAAGTTTTTGTAGACAGGCATTTGTGCAAGAGTATCTAATGGACCTTTTAATGTTAGTATTTGATTTACTCTATCAGCTGGTCCGTATAGTCCAGATAATTTTGTTTTCATTAAACCAACACCTGGTATTTCAACAGACAAAGGTATTCTTCTAATCTTACCACCTTCTCTAGCAATATTTAATCCTCTTTCAGCTTGTTGTCTTGTTCTAAACAATTGTTTTTGTTTAATTAAAATTTCAGCTAATCTATCAAACATTAATTTATTTGTACTTGAAGTTGATAAAGTAGATACAGTCTGTAAAACTGTGTTTCTTAAGTTCTTTTCCTCACCTAATAATTTTCTTATAACATCAGGTATTTCTTCTCCTGTTGCTATAAACTTATCCATATCTAATTTTTTCTTAGCTATAGATGTAAGTATTTGAATAGGATCTTTGTTATCTGTTTTTGCATATCTTAATATTGATTCTACATTTTCTGCAGCTATTTCATCAGCGGCTTGAGCTTGTGTTAAGTTTGGATTATCTCTTATCTTAGCAATAACTCTTTTCTTTTGATCAGGATCTTTTATTTTTTTAACAAACTCAACAGCGTCTTTAAATTTTTCACTGCTTCTAGCTACAGAGTAACTAGGGTTTGTAAACACAGCAAAAGATTTTCTCATGTATCCTTTTAAATTATCAGTTAAAATTTGTTTTATAGTTCCAGCTGCTTTTTCATCAGGTAATAATTTTCTATATAGTTTTTTAGTTTCTTCTAAAACTTCATCTAATTGTTTAGCTGTTGCTTGCAAAGGTTTCTGTACTTTTTCAATAGGTCTTTGACCTTTTAAAAATTCTAATACTTCATCTAAATATCTATCTCTTGAAGCTGGTGATGTTGTTAATGAATCATAATATTTTTGATTTGCTTTAGCAAAATCATAAGATCTTTTTTCTACACTATCTAAAAGTTTTTCTAATTTTCTTGCTTGTGATATAATTCTTTTTTCACCTCTAAGAATTACATCAGCTTGTTCAGGTGATTGTTTTCCAATAGATCTTAAGTAAGATAAAAAGTTATCTACTCTTTTTAATGTTCTTCTTAACGGATCTGAATTATCTACACTGAACATTCTCCATTCTTTAAATGGCGGTAGACCAGAAGCTTCTCTTGCTTTACCGGGTAATGATTTAACAGCAGAGGCTAATTCAGGTAAAAAGGGTGTTCTAGCTAAAACTTTTGAAGCTGGATTTATAACTAAAGCATCTGCAACTTTTGCACCTATTCCTATTGTCTTAGCGCCTACGTTTAATCCAAATCTAGCACCAAGTGATAAACCTTTTCCTATGATTGGAAAAAGACCACCAACTAAAGCTCCATCTTGTGCAAATTTTATTTTGTTTGCTAATCTTGCTACAGCTAAATCTCTACCTGTTTTTCCTTCTTCAGGAACTTTATCTACAAGTAAGGTAGGTCTGTCTATATCAGACACCAAAAAGTCTGCAGCACTTAGCGATAAACCACCTTGACCAACTCTTCTTGCAAGATCAGAGCCTGCAGTTTTAGTATATATTTTACCAAATCTTTTTTTTAAATAATCATCAAGCCCTCTTATCTTTTTTAATTTACCAACATTACCTAAAATTTTAAAAGCTATTGTACTTGGTGCTCCATATTGAGTAAGAACAGAACCTATTTCACCACCAAAAGTTTTTGGATTACCATGTTCTTGTAAAAAATCTCTTGTAACTTTATCTAATTTAGAAGTTAAATTTGTATTAGCAGCCCCATCAATTATTGCTGCTGGTATTTCCAAAACACCTTTTACAGCTCTTGTAAGACCATCAATACCAGTTCTTTGTATCTCTTTAGATATATCTACCTGACCTTCTTTTTCAAATAAATCAGGTCTCTGTGCTTCTAAAAATGCAGTTCCTATTGGGTCAGTAAATCTTAAAGTAGATAGCGGATTGAAAACTATACCACTTTTTTGTTTTTCTTTTCTTTCTTGTATAATATCAGCGTCGATTAAATATTTTTTAATATCAGCTTCTTTAGGTATTCTGGGCATTACGCCTCCTGTGGTAATACTAGCTGTACCTGATATCTCATGTTAAAATTGTCTACATCAGCTTGAGTTCTAATATCTGCGAAATCAGCTAAAGCTTCATAGCTATTTGATAATAATTTTACAATATCATCACCTATTGATTCTGGTAATCTTCCTCTTAATTCATTGTAACTTAAAGGTATTTTTGGATCTTGCATTTCATCTTGTATTAAATCACCACCTTCAGCCATTCCTACTCTACCACCATCAGCTTTTATTTCTGGTTTTGTTGTTGTAGTTTCTGTATCGGGCAGAAGAGCTTTTAGTTCAGGATATAATGAAGTTGCTACACTTGCATCAATTTCACCTTGTTTTATTAATTCTATTAATATTTTCATTACTTGTTCACTTCTAGGTGTACTGTCTGTTGCAATTGCTATAGTTTTTTCTTCTAATTCTTTTTCCAATTTCTTTTTTAAAACTAAATCACCAGAATCTTCAGCTGATTTTATTTTTGGTTTGAATATATTTTCAACTATACCTACAGCTTGTTTTCTTGCATACTCTTGATTACCTTTTTGCTGTGTAGCATATATATCACCTGCTAAATCTGCAACCATGGCTCTGTTTGATCTTCTTGTTTTCTCTGCTGCTGTTTGTCTTGCATCTATACTAGAACCTAGAGATGCTCCTAAATTTGCTAATGGTTTTGCAGCCGCGGTCAACGCTCCACCAATACCGCCACCTCGTCCAGGTGCACCTAATATTTCAGCACCAGTCGCGGCTATTCTTAAATAATCTCCAGGTGATAAACCTTTTCTTTCTGGCTCAGGAAATATTTCTCCTGTTCTTGCATATATATCAGCTGCTATTTGAGCAGGATCACCAGCATAACCACCGGGACCATCAACCATACCTCTTTTTGGTGTGTCTAATCCTGATGTAATACCAGTGCCTCTGCTATTTACAGCGCCACCTCTAAACATTGGTCTTCTTAAAATTTTACTCATTATCCTTTAAATAATCCTTGTACAGCTCCTGCTAAACCTACACCACCTAGACCTAATCCTAAAACTTGTTGCGCTGTGCTTGGTGGAGCTGATGTTTGTATTTGTGTTGCAGCAGGGAAACCACCAATTACAGATGATAATTGTGGTCCTACTAATCCTAATCTTGTAAAGTCAGCAAAAGCACCTTCTCTTGCAGCTGTTTGATCAGCTGTTAGTAAAGCTTGTTCTAATCCTCTTTGTTGACCACCTAATGCTGATTGATATTGTCCTAAACCTTGTTGTGCTTGTAGTCCTTGTATAGCTGCTCCTTGTGCTTGTTGAAATCCTTGTTGTCTAATTTGCGCTTCTGCTAATGCTCTTTGTATATCACCAGCTGCTTGATATTCACCTAACATTGCAGCTTCTCTACCACCACCAAATGCACCTGCTTGAGTTGCTTTTTGTCTTAATGCAGCAATACCTTTTTGTTGTTCTCTATCTAATGATGCTTGCGTTGCATCAATAACTTCTCTTTGATACGGAGACATGTAATCTTGATATGCATCCGGACCTGCTTGTAAACTTCCTGCAGCTGTTTGTGCTTGTGTCTCCAAAGAAGACATTGGAGCAACAAACTGTCTACCTGTAAATGTAGATGTTGGTATTTGATCTTTTAATAATCTTAGACCTTCATTTGTAATGCCAAGACCGGCTGCTTCTACAAATGGTTCTCGTAGCTGTCGTGTAACTGTTTCTGCCATTATGCCATCGCCTCTAGTTTATCCATTGTTTGATACATTCTTCTTGCACCTTCATTCATATCACCACCACCTGCACCACGTACAGCGTCAGCGGTCATAACAAATTCGTTTTTAGAAAGTCTAGCAGGCACATCGTCTGCTTTTTCTTTTTTACCTATTGGTACAAATCCTCCACCTCTTAAATCCATTTCTTTACCACCAAGATTCATTAATCCACCCTCAGCTGCACTATCTCTTGGTCCATATTTTTGTTTGTATAAATATTCTTCATACTCTTTTATCATATCATTCATTTGTTTTTCTCTCATAAATTCTTCTTTACCTGTAAAATATTCTTCTGCGTCCATAACATCACCACCCTCAGCCATTGTTAATGGTCTAATTGGAACTGATTTTTGTTTTGGTGCTAAACTCATTAATCCTTTTGATCCTATATCTAAATATTCTGATAATTCATCTTCGTCTTCTTCTTCTCTATCTTTTCTTTTTTTCTTTGTTAAATCACCCGCCATATCTAAAATGTCTTCCATAGTGTAAGTTACACCACCACTTTTGTATCCATATCTATCTAATAAACCATCTACATAATCTTCATCATATCCAACACCTAGATAAATATCTCTAATTCTAGATCTTCTTTCTTTTGCATCTGTTATGCCTTGCTCTGCTAATTTTCTATTATACTCGTCAAGTGCATCTTCATTTATTTCTGCAAGTTTTGCAGTTTGATCAATTGCAGTTTGTGTACCAAGTAATTTTGCTTGCCCCATAAAAGTTTCTGGATCAGTTGCTGATGATATTGTTTCTGCTAAAGACATTGTTTCTTTACCGTCTTTTAATGTTTTAGTTTTATTTAAAAATTCTGCAATTCTTCCATCACCTCCAGCAAGTTTTTCAGTGCCTGCTCCTATTAAATCTGGTGTAACAGCTAAAATTCCTGCTCTTAATGGATTTGAATCTTCGTCTGTTGCTGCAGCTGTTGCAGCTGCTATCAAAGCTTTTTGTGTAGCAGCTTTTGCAAAAGCAGTTCCAGTTAATCCTGCAGTAGCAGGTCCAAAACCAGCAGCAATATAAGGTAAGAAAGGTCTTACCTCTTTAGGTATAATTTTTTTAGCTATTTTACGAACTGGTCTAAATACTTTTTTGAATAATCCCATATTAATCCTGTTTTGATGATAGCAAGTGGCTAGCTTGTAAGAAGCCTAATCTATCTAATTTACTTGTTTTTCTTGCAATCGTCAATATACTATTCCTCATCTTTATCGCTAGCAGCACCAATTAATGGCATCTTTGCTACCTTAATTTTAACAGATCTAGTAACATCATCAGCTACCGTATCTGTATTTGGATCATTGATATCGTTCTGTGCCTCTTCATCAGAGGTATACTCTTGATTAGTTTTCTTATTTCTAACAACTACTTCTGCCTCACATTTTACAATAGGGACCTGTTTGCCATCTATTGTTACGTATTCTACACTACCTTTTTCTATAAACATATTAACTCCTATTAATTTCCAATATTGATACTGTACCTTGAATATCATTAGCACTATCTGATTGAACTCTCAAGACATCATTTTCTTCTAATACTATTGATCCGTCTGACATAGATTGTGAATTAGATGAATTAATAGTATGTTTTGCAAACGTAAATTGTGTTGTTACTGAACTATCATAAATATGTGCATGTACTATAACATTACCAGATCCAATATTTGCCATATGTATATTTTGTACAATCGCTCTAGAATCAGTTGGCACTGTATAAATATCTGTTGCATTTGTTGTAGTTAGATTGAAGTTTGCGTTTTTGTATATATTAGCCATTATTTTATAAAGAAAGCAAATCTTTCTTGCTCCTGTTTTACCTCATCTAAAAATGTAGAGTTTAACTGTTCTGTAATTGTAGTCAAAGCTCTGTTGATTTGTTTTTGATTAGAGAAATCATATTCTACTTTTGGTTCTGGTAATTTTATATTTATCTTTGCCATTATAAATCGTAACTTGCAGAGTCTGTTGCAAAATCTCCACTAAAGTTAGCTCCTGTTGCTCCTTCATCACCTCTACCAGAATAAGATCCACCAGGCCCTGTATTTAAAGATGAATCTCCACCACTAAATGTATTTTGTAGCATAGCTCTTTCTCTTGCTTTTGCTAATTCTATCGCAGCTTTTGCATCTGCTATTCTTTTATCTCTAGCAATTTTTTCTCTATTTGATCTATCTTGTACAAACTTATCAAATAATCGTTTAGTTAAAGAAAAATCTTTTACCTTATCAAAAACATTAGCTATCCCACCTTTTATACCAGTTGCTGCATCACCAAGTCTCATACCTAAAGTATAATCTTCATCTGGAATAGTTCCTTCACCAATATCATCAAGATAAGCTATGTTTGCTTCTGTACCTGGAGTTTTATAACCACCTGCACCTTCTTCATCCAAAGTATTTTTTGCTAAAGAATCATAACCATAATCAAATCTACCTAATCCTAATCCACCTTTTGTTGTTATTCCTCCTCCTCCACCATCACCACCACCTTCTTGAGGTATGATAGGTAGTATGGGTCTTATAATAGGTGTTTCAATCGTTGGTGATGTAGATGATTGTATTATTTGTTCTGTAGTATTTGTTGACGTTGGTTGAGAACCAAATAAATCTAAATACTCTTGTTGAGTCATTTTACTCTGTAGTGTTGGATTGTTTTGATAAGTATTAATTAGATTAGTAATACCTCCAGTATTATAAAGTTGTCTAGCTATGTTAGATCTCATTATTGACATTATCTTCTACCGTCCGGTCTTATATCTAAGTTAATAGTTCCAAAACGCCATGACTCACTAGACGCATCGTTTTCTATCTTTATATTTGCATATCGTCCTCTAGCTCTTGTGTCAAATTTAAGACTGCTAGATGTTATTGTAAAAGGACTTAATGCTGTTGAACTGCTTGATTGTGCAGGAAATCTTTTTACTGCTATTGTTAATTTAGCATTACCATTTAATGTTTTAAAGTCTGGTATAAATCTTCTCATAGATAAGAAGAACTCACCATCAGTTCCTTCTGGTTTAATATCAAAGTCAAATGAATTAATAAACGATGTAACTGTTGTTGTACTACCATCAGCATTAGATTGATCAGTTCCTACTTCATGTTCAAACAAAGTTGTCTGTCCTAATCCTGTTTGACCAACTATAGCAGGAAAAGCTCCTGTGCCATCAGATACAAATTTAGTTGCTGTAGGTGTAGGATATACAGAAGCATCTATCCAAGTAGTTCTAGCCTCTGTGCCTGTATACCAAATAGGTGCTTTTGTTAATGATGTTTCACCAAAATTAAAAGTAACACTTTTATTATTAAACTCAGAGCTTGATGCTGGGTAATACCAAACAACCTCTGTAAATAAATTGTTAAGCCCTGCTGTAACTTGTTGTCCTTTGTTTCTATTTATATTATCAAATACATGATCTTCTACAGTGCAAGGTAATGTTTTAACTGTACCATCAAAAGCAAAGAAACCATTTGAACTCATCCAATACGCAATACCATCTACCTCAACTGCAGCATTCTTACCTATCAATCCACAGTTTGTACCTACTTGTTCAAAACCAAATGTAAAAGGAGCACCAACAAATTTCATTGTATAAAGTGCGTTGTCTGTCCATATTAGAATTGTTTCTTTTGCTTTTAGTGCACCTATAATTTTTGTGCCATCTTGTAATCTTTGTGAACCTGCTGTGTTAATTGCAGATGTGCCGTATGAGTTTATATTTTCTGCATCAGAGAATCTGATAAACATATTATCTCTTGTTGAACTTGTACCTATTGTTGTTTCTGTGCCCATGTGAATTAAGTGTCTTGTTGTAGGTGATATTAAAGTTAATCTTGTTGATGTAGGGTTTGCACTTGTTGAAAAATTTGTTGTAGTTGTAGAAGCTCTGTTAGTAAAAGGAGATGCAGCACCAGCATTCCATGTAAATGTTTTTCCGTTTGCAATTGTTGCAATCAATACTTCACCAAAGTTATCTAATGACCAAAGACCAGGTTCTAGTGTTATGTTAGATGCAGAAGCTGCACTACCAAATCCACCTGTACTCCAAGTTTCTAATCCCCAACCATAACCATACGATTGTTCTGCAGGTCCAACTCTTTCAAAAGCTTTCACGGTCAGCGATCCACCAGACGCGCTACCTGATGCGTTTGATGATTGTGTAATTGTAAATGTAGTTGTGCTTGGCACTGTAATAACTTGAAAGTTCTTATCTTCAAAGTCAGAGTTACTGTAACCTGTACCGCCTGGTAATGTTACAGAATCTAATTGTACAATATCACCTACAGCTAAACCATGAGGACTTGAACTAGTAACTGTGCAAGTTGCTGATCCGTTTGTAGTTGCTATTGTAGAAGATCCATAAGATTGTCTTATAGGTGTAATGTCGTATATCTCACCTTCAAAATATAATAACAAAGACTTATCAGTTCCTATTGCAATATATCTGTTACCATCTAGATCGACGAATGCGTGAAGTTTTCTAGCTACCCCGGAAATAGTTGTGGTTAGTAATGAGGACCAACCACCAACTTTTTCTGGTAGACCATACCTGAATCTAACATTATCAGAATCAACCCATCGTGCTGTTGCACCAACTGTTGTATTCTGTTTGTCGATACCAGGTAAGAATTTGACTTGTTTAAGAGCCATTGTTGCTCCTATGATATTTTAGTCGTTTTATAAACCCAACCTCTAGCTGAATTAGCATATACCAAAGTAAAAGAAGAACTATTAACATTGATTACTAAGTCACTAGCAGCACCATTTATGTTGGAACTATTTCGACCAATTGTTATATTGTTTGATGCAGCAAAGTTACCACTGTCAATTATTGTTACTTCGTTACCCACAGCAGGAGAAGCAGGTAATGTGATTGTTACAGCTGCGTTTACGCCTGTTGCAGATGTATTTACAAACAGCTGATCACCATCAACAGCTGTGTAGTTAGCTGGTACTGTATAATATGATTTACTTAATATACCTTTGTTTATGTTTGTGCCGTCTGAATATAATATAGATGTAGAAGCTGGTGGTAATGCAATTCCTGTACCTGATACAGTTTTAAAAGTTAAAGTGTAATTATTACTAGATCTACCTGTACCGTCTTGAACTATATATACTCTTTCAAAGTTATCTGGAACTGTAACAGTTCTATTAGCTGCAAGAGTTCCTGTTAGTTTAAGATATAAATTTTTACCATTAGACTCTGCACCTTGACTTATAGCTAATGCTAAATCTCCAGATCCTACATCTAGAGATATGTATCCTGATGATGCTTGTTCTAATTGTTTTAAGTTTGTATTTGTGATGGTACCCCAGGTACCTGCTTTTTCACCTGTTGTGATTAATTCTAAATTTAAGTTACTACTATATGTCGATGCCATAATTCTCCTACGGGTTTAGTGGATCTATAGGGATCCATGTTTGTCCTGCTCCCGGATTTAAGTTCTGCCAAGATACCACAGAAACACTACCAGTTGCAACATTAAATCTGTTGCCTGTTACTACAGCTGGGAACTTTATACCTGCAGTCGCATTACCAATAGATACGTTTAATCTATTGCCAGTAGCTAATATAATAGCGTTTTGAGCGCCTACTCCGGCAAAGGTCGTTGCTGCAAAAGGTGTTGCTCCAAAAAACATTATATATTAGTCCAATTCTGGTTAGCGTTAGGGTCAACCTGAGTCCATATTCTAAAGTCTACTTCATCAGTTGTTATATTTAATCTATTGCCTGTTGCAGCTACATTAGCTTCTCCGATTACATTAAAGTTTCCTGTACCAAATGCAGTTGTAGATATATTCAATCTATTACCTGATACAATCACTGTAGCGTTTGATTTGATAGTTGGATCACCTATAGATATATTTACTCTGTTTCCTGATAAAGTTACATTTGCTTTACCAATAATTGATAAGTTTCCAATATCTATTTCTAAACCATTACCTGTAACTTCAGCTACAGCTTTACCTATTGTTGTTACTGTGTTGTTAGAAACGTTAAATCTATTTCCTGTTACAGGAACATCTCTAGGTGCTCTGCCTTCAGCTGTACCATTTGCTAATGTTAAACCTGTGCCTGTTAATGCAGTGATAGCGTTTGCTACAATTGTTGGATCGCTTACTGATAGATTAACTCTGTTTCCTGTAACTGTTAAATCTACAGGAGCTGTTACAGTTGCAGTGCCAATTGTTAAATTTAATCTTGTGCTTTGAACGTTTACAAATGCATTAGGATTGAAACCTACATCTGAGAAGGCTGCGGCTGAAAAAGGTGTAGCGCCAAAATACATGCGAGATTACCTCGCCGTCGCTGGTACGTTATTACTTCCTACTAATGGTGCTTCTGCAAAAGCCGCGTAGATGTATGTTGCACCATTTGTTCCAAATTGTTGTTGATCAGTTCTTATTTTAAAACCATTAGATAAAATATCTATTACACCTGCTGTTGTAGTTTCTTGGTCAGTAGCATTTGGATTAAGTCTAGAATTATTAGGATTAAATCCTACTCTTGTTTTATCAAATATATGCCAATACATAGCAGTAGTAGCACTTTTTATCATGATGAAACCAGGTTTAAATCCTGTATAAACAAATGCACCATCAGCATTTCCGTTAGCAGTATATTTTCCAAACTTGCTGAAACCTTGTTTTTCTGCGAAGCAGTAAGCAATATAATTATAACTTCCACCTTGATTGGCATTAGTTCCAATAGAAAATACTGATGAAGTTGGTGTAGTATCTTGCCATCTATCTGAAGCTGTTCCTGCCGCATCAGTTTCATTTAATGCTAAATATTTTGTTGCACCTAAACTTGCATGATATACTGACCAAGCATTTGCATTAGTTAAATTTTTTACCATTATCATTTTTGGAACAGCACCTAGTCCATGACCAATAGTTGCATTAGAACCTGTGCCTGTATATTGAGATATCGAAATACCTGCTGTTGTATTAACTGATGTATATGTAGTGTTTATAGAACCGTCTGTATTTGATGAGCCTTGACCACCACCAGCTTTCCAATTCCAAGAAGCATACGTTGCTGAACTTTTATTAACCCCATGACCTGTATTTACTGTAAATCCATCTGAACCGAAAGCTGTTAAACCAGCAGTATTTGTGTCTTGTACACTATCTAAGTCAGAGTAAATTCTTTTTGTAACTCCTCTAACAGCATCATAAAGTTCATTGTTATTTGCTTCACTTCTAACTTTTATCCAAGTAAAATCAGGTTGGAATCCTACGCCTGTTAATGCGTTAGAAGAACCTGTACCTGTATAAAGTTTAGTATTAAAGTGTAAAGAACTTTTATTTATTGTTGTGTATGCCATTATTCGTTTAATCCTTTAGTTGATAGAGCTGTGTAACCAGTTGGTACATCATACTCAAATTTACCGATACCTGATGCGTTACTTCCCTCAGAAGATATTGCTGTTGTTCCAAAAAATCCGTTGCCGAAGTTATAATGATAACCAGCACCAGAATTATAACAAGCTGTTGCAGGAGTATAAAGTTTTCCTGCTGTTATATTAAAAAATGAACCTGTACCAGTCGATCCACTTGTAGGATCACCTGAAGCTTGCCAAGTACCATTTTTTGAAAAATAAATTTTTTGATTATCTAGATCCATTGCTACTCCAATTATATCATTAGCAGTAAAACTATCTCCAGCACTTGCTGTTAATACAGTCGATCCTGAAACTGAAGTTACTTTTCCACCATCACCTCTATAACAATAAGCAGAAACATTAGCATTTTCAAAATCATTAGTATTAGTTTGTCTATTTTCATCTTGATCTGTAATACCTATATAATGTGCAGATCCTACAGAGCCAGTTACTTTTTGTTCCCAATAAAATTTTCCTGATGAAGCAGCTAATGTTCCATAAGTTGTTCTCCAAGCATCTCCTGTATTAGATGAACGAGTTAAATTACCATTGGATATTGTAAGTCCTGTTATTTGTATATTTAAAACGTTAATTGTATTAAAAACATCACTAGGACAATCTTCAGTATTAGTTATAGTTCCATTAGCTGTCCAGTTGTTTGATTGACCTGATTGATCTGTTCCTGAACCATTATCCTTCATAATAAAAAAACCATTTGTGCCGTAACTTACCGAAGGACTTGTTTTTATTTTCCACTGACCAGTTGTTGTATCCGTTTCGCCAAAAACTGTAGCAGCATAAGTATTACCATCTGCCATGTGTATATGTGATCCGTATAATTGTTGTTCTAAACTTCCACCTGGTCTATCATTTATTTCATGTGCTATTGTTGTGTTAACTCCTGTATCATAATTTTGAGTTGGATATGTTGCTGTCCTTAATGTTTGTAATTCACCATTAATATAAATTTTTGCTCTATCAGAAGCTGTCGCTTGAGTTGTGTCACAAGCAACCATGATATGATACCAAGCATTTGTATCTCTTAATTCTGCATTTGTTTCACAATTAAAATCAGCAGAACCACCACTTGAAAATCCTTGAAATTGCAGAAAGTTTCCTGAGTTAGCTATTAAAAATTGCATTGATTTTGAATCACCATAAGCACCAGCACTTAAAAGAAATAAGTTTTGATCTGTAGTGCAAAGTTTAAACCAACCTGAATATGTCCAAGTTCTTTGGTTTCCTGCTCCTGATGGTGTTCTAGATAAAGATGATGCCATTACGTAAATAATCCTCCGCCTGTTGCTCCAAAGCTAGATGTTAGACTATAAGTTCTATCTGCTGTCTGACCTTGTGCATCTGTTATTCTTATCGTAAAATTGTATGTCGTTGGTGTTGTACTATTACCACCAAAGTCACTTGTAGTTATTACACCACTTGTAGATAAAGCGCAATTCGCTTTTGTAGCACCACCTGTTAAAACTAATGGGTCTGATACTTCACTAAATACTACTGTATCTCCTGAAGCTGATAAACTAAATACTGTGCCTGAAAAGTTTCCTGCAATTGTTCCAAGTGAACCAGCAGCTGTATTAAATGTAGGTGCATCAGATGTTGTTAAAATTGCACTTGATGATCTACCAGCATTTCCGTCTGGGTTTTCAACTCTAATAAAAAATTGTGCATCTGTTGTGATAGTTACGTTTGCAACTAATGTTGTCGCGTTAGTGTATGAAACTGTACTAGGAACTGTAATAGCTCCAGTTGTAGATACTATTTCTACACTGGCTCCAGTAACAAAGTTAGTTCCTGTTATTGTAATATCTGTTGCGTCATTAGTTATCGTGCTTGGTGATACGCTTGTTACCGTAGGTTTAGTTTCGCCTATAGTTACAGATCCTCCGAGAGAAACTGCAGACCCATTAATGGTAATAGCTGAGTTTGTTAAAGCAGCGTTTGCAATACCGCCACCTGTACTTGCTGTAAGTGTTCCACCAACAGTTAAGTTTGCACTAGCTGGTACTGTTACAGTATCGCCAGCATCTCCTAACTGAACTCCTGTCCCGGATCGTGGACTTACTTTATTTACTTTTACTTCACTCATAATTATCTTGCTGTTGCTGGTATGTTGTTAGTTCCTACGAATGGTGCTTCTGCAAAAGCCATGTAGATGTATGTTTGACCTGATGTGTTCATACTTGTATCAGAATTTTCAATTTTAAAACCATTACTTAATAAGCTAGTTGCTAAAGATGTAGATGTTCCCTCTGCTCCATTAGTATTAGGTAAAAGATAATAATTATTAGTATTGTAGCCTGGTCTTTTAGTATCTAATATGTACCAACTTTCAGTAGCACTTGAGTTTTTTATAATAACAAATGCAGGTTTAAATCCTGTATAAACAAACGTACCATCAGCATTTCCGTTTCCTGTGTAGGAACCAAACTTACTAAAACCTTTTTTTTCTGCAAAGCAGTAAGCTACATATGTTCCACCACTAGCATTACAATTTGATGCTGTACCAACACTAAATACAGAAGTAGTAGGTTCTGTATCTTGCCAAACTGTTGAATTTGCTGCTTCTGCATCTGTATTATCTAAATATAAATATTTAGTTGCACCTAAAGCTGAATGATAACTTATCCAACCTCCTGTTGAATTTAATCTCTTGCAAATTATCATAGATGGCTTTACCCCAAGTCCATGTCCGATTGTTGCATTTGAACCTGTGCCTGTGTAAGTTGATATTGAGAAACCACTTGTCGTATTAGCTGAAACTGTGCTTGATATAGAACCATCTGTATTTGCTGAACCTGAGCCATTAGCTAACCAATTCCAAGATACAAATGTTGAACCATTACCTGTCATATCAGAACCCATAGTAAATCCATCTGAACCAAAAGTTTGTAAACCAATACTATTTGTACTTTCAGCATTAGTTCCGTTACTTATAATCATTTTTTGAACACCTCTTACTTTGTCATAAAGTTGATGGTCTCCTGCACCTGACCTACCTTTTAACCAAATCCAATCGGCATTAAATCCTGTGCCAGTAATATTTTGTGTTGAAT
>WLWH01000129.1_pt1 | contig 61759 bp, 23 predicted proteins | sample 6712741 | NCBI WGS metagenome assembly WLWH01 (sample SAMN12718694, study PRJNA515312) | sponge metagenome | isolation source: marine sponge | host: Mycale hentscheli | place: New Zealand: South Island, Marlborough, Capsize Point | collected 2003-05-01 | reverse complement strand
TTAGCAACCATAGGATCTCTATAGTTTTGTTGTAACTCCACATGCACCATCTCGTCTAGTCTATCTGCAGTTTCAATCAGTTGAGCAAAACCACTTCTACTAGGTTGTTTTAAATCATTCTGTCTTAGATCTCCTGTAAATATCATAAGAGATCCCTTACCAAGTCTTGTACAAAATAAATATGTTTGAAGTTTAGTTAGGTTCTGTGCCTCATCTATAATAAGAATACCATTAGTTATTGTTCTACCTCTTGCAAACTGCAATGGTAGTAACTCTAACTCACCGTCCTTCAACCACTTATCTACTTCTTTCTTACCATTTTCTCGTAATATCTCCATGTTCTCTATAACAGGAGCACACCACTGGCGCATCTTTTCATCTTTATTTCCTGGCAAATACCCCATATCTTCTGTAGATACTTGAGGTCTAGCTATATACATCCTTTCTATACCACCCTTCAGAAATAAATCTAAAGCTATTTGTGATGCTAGGAATGTCTTAGACGTACCTGCTTTACCAGTTATAATTGCTATTTTGGAATCAAGAATTTTCTCCTTTGCCCCCTTCTGTTCCTCACTAAGTTCATACTTAAATGATGGATTTGTTTTAGTTTTTCTCCCACTAAGATCTTGCCTCATTATCTGACTATATATATAATATAGGAATTAATTACCTCCTGTACCAACATAGTATTCTTTTCTTTCATCAAAGCTTCTAAGTTTTTGAATACTATAGATTAACGGAATGACATCTTTCCATTTTTTATTTAACTTGAGTTCTCCTTTTCTAGGTTTATTTTGATAAACAACCTTACTGTTTTCATAAAACTCTCCATTAGAATCTCTAGTTAGCCAATAATATCCAGTCTTACCTGTGACATCAAGAGCTTCACCAAGTTTACCAAGTGTACCTGTAGCTGCAATAGGAGACTCCCACATCTGTTTCATCTGTGTAAGACCACCTAATCCAGGAATAGGTAAGAACTGTGATAATTCTTTTCTGGTTCTATCTACCTGATAAATCATCATGTTCTCTAACCTTCTTCTTATTACTGAGTCATCATCTTCATCTGATAGCAGTCCAAGTAACAGATGTTTCATACCTATTGTAAATGCAAATATTGCTAACTCACCCAGCGTTCTGTATGTGCCTAGTAACTTATTCTGTGCATACTGTTCAGAGTTGAAACTTACTTGTTTCTTTTGTTCCTCAAGGAAGCTACCTTTTATCTTACCCCACTGTAAGTTACCTTTACGCACTTCTTTCTGGAGATGATTAATAAAAGAGAATAATGATCTATATCTACCTTCCATCCATCCTAGATTCTCATCAAAGTATTCTCTTTGCATTCTAGCACGTATAGCTGGCCCAACCCATTTATGGAATTGCATTGCCAATCTACCATACCACTGAGCTTCCATCAATGTTCTTGTGGAATAAGCATAGTTACCATGTATCTGCTGATTGATAGACTTAGCTTTTGTTCTCAGGTCAAATCTAAAGTTGTCAGTGTATGGTTTTTCATTTCCATTCTTATCAACAATAGTATCAAACCCTTCTCTTAACTTAAGTTCTTGATTATCAAAGTCATAAGCATCATATAGATTTACAATCTCACCCGTGCTAGAGTTTTTAATATTAACATCCATAACTACGCCAAGACCAATCTTACCTTGAAGCGCATACTCAAAACTTTCATTCAATAAATAACCCCAGTCTAATGCCTTTGCAATGAAACTTTTAGATCCATCACCATTTCCAGCAGCACCGGACCCAGCTTCCTGAAGTTCTTTCATTGAATCCATAATTCTAAAATAAGAGATTATTGCATCAACCTTTGTTGCAGGCTTATTAGGATTATATACATTCCCCCCATATTTACCTTTCATTGCATCTTCCACATAGTATGCTGTAGTTTTAGCTATAGAAGGTAGAACTTGTTGATTAAATTCCTTAGTAGCTCTCATTAATACTTTTCTAGGAATGAATCTACCACCCAGGTATTCTATGTTGTTATTCACCTTACCCATAACAAAGTTATTTACGTTACCTGTAACGTTGAATGCAACGAAAGACCATGATGTTAGTCTCATTAGACCATTAATCATTTTCTCAGCAACACCTTTTCTTTGTCTGTCAGTATCATAAAATACCATTTGCATGAATCTCCTAGCTCTTTCTTCAACCCTTGAGCCACCTTTAACCCCTCTACTTTGTGATTTACCTTTTGAAAATACTTTTAGGTTTACAAACTTATCAGCAGGAGTATACTCTCTTTCAGCTATTACATTAAGCATAGCTTTCATTGTATCTTCAACCTGACTTAAGGTGGAGAAGTTATGGGCCATGCCAGCAAATAATAATAAACTTGATCCTAAGTCACCGCTAACTTGATCAACGGTTGGAGTAGACTTTAATGATTCAGCCTCAGCATTAAGTTCATTTTTTTTATTATTATAAACATCACCTTTAATCTCATCATTATTATACTGATCTTCCAATAGAGCTAACTCAGCCTCAATTCTTTTTAGTGACTCTTCTGTTCTGGGCTTGCCTACATAAAATACTGGTAATGAGTCAATTAAGTTTCCATCTTCATCAATTGCAACTTTCTTTTGATACACATCTTCAGTGAAGAAATCACTAAAACCATTAGCTGTCTTGCTCCACATGCGTGCTACAATGTTAGGTTTATCTGATAGCTCTTTATAGAAGTTAGACTTAACAAGAGGGACACTACCTACCATCTTAGATCCTGTAGATGGTGGGATAAGTTTTAGATATTTATTTTCAAAGTATTCTATGAAGACATCATAAAACTCTTTACGTGCTACACCTAGCGCAGACTTATCAGCAATCATATCAATATACTTTTGTGATTGCATGTTTTTACCTGATGTAGTCGTAGGTTTTATCTTTATATATTGTTGCTTCACAAAGTATGCAGTGTGACCTTTCTCCACAAAGCCGCTAGGTACACCTTTGATCTTAACCATTTTGTCATACTCTTTAGTATCATAGTATTTAATCTTGAATGTTAAATACTCATCATCTGATACACCAGCTTTCTTTTTCCAGATACCATTCTCACCAACAGGAACAAACCTTTCATACTTAGCACGTTCTTTTATGAAGTCTTCAGTATACTCATGGTACTCACCGCTTACTTCTGTATTATTAGAACCAATTGTTTCAGCTCGCATGAAACTAGCAAAGGCTTGTTTCTTATTATATAAGTCAATATTAAATGCAATATCTTCTTTATAAGTTGAAGAGTTTTGATCTACATCTCGGTACACTAATGGCAAACCATCCTCAAACAACTCATCCCGCAGTCTTTCTTTTTCTTCTGAATACTGTCTACCTATCTGCTTGACATACATTCCTGTGAATCTACCTTCATCATCAAACTCTCTCATAAAGTTATACAGCTGCTGCGGGTCTGTTCCAGGATCTAACTTCTGTAGTTTTTGAGCTGCAGCTTGAATTATAAAAGCATCTTGATTAAGTCTATCAATTGCTCTACTCTGCTCTCTTTCAAATATCTTTTGCATTAAAGCAAGAAGTTGATCTTCTGATGCTAATAAACTTCGTGTTCTAGACTGTACTAAACCAATGTCCTTACTTGTTTTAATAAGTTCATCTAAGTCCTTCTGGGTAAAGTTCCTAGCACTCTCTCTTTTTACAAGAGCTTTTACAAAGTCATCTACCGCATCATCAATTAATCCTTTACCAGTTCTATTTCCTAATGCAAGAGTTAGTCTTTTACCTAAAGTATCTACTAAGTTCTTCTGTGCTTTGTTTAGATTAACATTATCGGCTATAGATCCCAATGCCTCAAATGATCTACCAAATAACTTAAAGTTCATAACATAGCTAATAAACTCATCATTCTGTAAATTAGCAGGGTCTTGTATATAGTCTATAAACTTATTTGTTTCTCTAATTGCATCTCTTACAAGTTGAGTAAATACTCTGTTAGCTTCTGCAGCATCTTGAGTATCAATAACTAATGATAACATAGAGATTGCGTACTCCATATTCTCAGTAATCTCACCCTTCTCCTTATCAACTAGAATATTTTCTCTAATCTTTTCAATAGCCTCTTTCTGATTCATAAGACCTTTTCTATAGTCTTTTAATGCAGTGAAGAGTGTATCATACTCAGCAAAGAGTAAACTGTTTTCTAAAGTAGTATCTTCATTAAACTCAACATCATCTAGATCTGGGTAATCATCAAAGTCATAGTAACTGTAAGGCTGATCTTTTAATGCATCATTTAATCTTTGCTCACTGGCAAAGTCAACATTAACCGGCATTATTAAATCAATATAAACTTCGTTCTCAGACTCTCTGTGTTTTGTATTACCATCATACTCAATGGCTCCAGTATACTTACCATCAACTGCCTCTGCAAAAAGATGTATAGTAACTGTATTGAATTGATTAGGAGTAATGCTATAACCCATATTAGTTAGCATTCTCTTTGCCATCTGAAGCTCAATATTCTTTTGTTGCCTATTGGATATATTATCTATACCCTTTTCTTTTAATAGGCTATCATTGCCCAACGCATCTCTTGATTCTACAAAAGTATCTTTAGCCAGTCTTCTTTCATTACTTATATCAAAGTTTACTAAACCAATTGATCCATCTGTATGAACAATGAGCATGTCAATCTTTGTAGCAACCTGAGTTGCCTCATCATAAAGTATTACTTCTGGAATAGCTATAGCATCTTCTTCTAGAAAGCTTTGTAATGCAACCTGAGCATCTCTATATGCCTGAGAGATTTCATTATTAAATACTTTAATCTGATCTTGAATCTCATCAAACTGTTTACCTTCTGTTAAAGCATTTAATATAGTAGTTTTATCAGCCTGTATTTGCTGATCAAGTTCTTGTTGCTTAGCGGCTTTTTCTGTACCAAGTATTGCTTGTTGAGATGAAGCAAATACTTTCTTTGTACCTAGACTATAGAACTTGTTATCCTTTTTATTTAATACTACAATATCATCACCCTTTGTGATATCATTAGTAACTGCAAGACTATCTATACTATTCTCAGACTCAATAGACTTACTGAATAGTTTGTTGACAACAATCTTCTGAGTGCCAACTGCACTTCTCAATGCTGTATCAACAACCGCTTGCTTGGTAGGTGTAAGAGAATATTTTACTGCTTTACGTGGAGTTACTTCTACAGCAAATCTTATTTCACTAGTATTAAGAAGCTTGGCAACATCCGTAAGTGTTGCTGAAGCGGATATATCTCTAGGACGTATTAATAAGTTCTTGTCGGTAAGAAACTTATGAAAATCCTGTACAATGCTTTTTAACCACTCTAGTAGTTCATTGATCTTAGTTCTAAAAGATTGTGTAGGCTCCTGCTCAAACTCATTATTAAAAGTTCTAGCAAGAGACTGAGTTAGTATCTCTGCATCAATCTCCCCTTGACCAAATCTTTTTTGCTTTGTATAAGCATCAGTTATCTGTTGCGTTAATACAGGAAAGTTCTTTTTAGATTCATCCAGCAAGGAATTGAATAGATCTAAATTATCTATCCTAATAGCTTCTACAAATGGATGTAAGACTTCTTCTACAGCTATCTCATTAGTTACTCTACCACGTATTAAGTAAACCTCACCATTATAGTAGAATGAGTTTACCTGATCAAACTTTACAGCCTTTTTTCTTTCTTCTGGTAAAGACTCATAATAACTTCTTGCTTCCTTCTCTCCAACTACATTTAAGTTTAACTGTGGAAAGATTCGTTGCAAGTGCTCAAGTAGCATTGGAGTATGTGCAGTATCAAATCCTCTACTCTCTGGTAAAACATCCTTTGCTGTAAATAAACTCTGATCCACCTTTACCATTACAGATTGAATACCACTTTCTGTAAACCCTCCTTTCTGAAATGATACAGCATTTAAAGGTATGTTATTGATTCTCAGATAGTTACGGGCTTTTATAATATTGAATTCCAGACTTTCAATACTACCAACTCTTTCACCTTCTCTTGTAACATTAACATAGTATGTATCAGTTTCAATATTTCTATGTATTAACTTCTTTCTCCTAAGATTCTGAAGGAGTGCTTTAGAAAAGTTATTTTTCTTTAATGATAACAAAGTCTTTTGATCCTTCATGAATTCCTTTGCCTGTTGGACAGTAGGAAACTGATCAGAATTATTAGCATTCTGCCAGCCAATAATAACATTGTCTGTTATAGTTACTGACTTAAACTCTTTATTAAGAGCATCATACCCTGGAGCACTTCTATTAATACAACTTGCCATGTTATCTATTACATTTTCTAAGATACTCTAAAAATTCTTCTTGAGACTTAAGATTATTAGTTTCAAGTATTGCTTGGAATTCACTGTATGTTGTTACTTCCGCTTTCTTTAATAACTCTTTATTATCTGGAGTATTTATTTGCTCCCATAAGATTAACGTCTGATCATTTGTAGTAGTACCTAACTGATCTAAGAACTCTGTAGATACACCTACATCTTCTAGTTCAAACGTAAACTCTGTTTGCTGATCAACTTCCAATCCTTCAGATGCTTCTTCAGTGGGTTCTTGAACAGGTTGTGCATCTGGTGCTTTAGCTTTCATTATATCTTCTAATGAAACCAACGGTGCTTCAGCAGCATCAATGCCATCAACTTTAACCTCATCATTTGTTGAGCCATCAAAGTCAACATTCTCTGGTGCAAAGATTGCACCTCTATCTCCAAGTACTGCGTCTTGAACTAGAGTATTATCTGAAGGTGCTTGCCCTTTGCTATTTTGATATTGGTTAAGTTCCTTCTTGGTTGGTCTATCCTGCGCACCATCAAACATAAATCCTATAGGATTCTGATCAATAGATCCTTTCATGCTAGCTTGATTAACTACTGTGTATTGACCATCTTCAAGTTTCATTAAAACTTTTGATCTATCAAAGAACGTGATGATATATTCAGGTACAGGTTTACCTTCGCCTGCCTCTTGTTTGTACATCTCAAAGAACTCAGGACTTGTTGTTCTATGCAAGTCTAATGATGATTGAGACATGAAGTAATTGTCTACAAAATATCTTTCTAATGCATTGTATTCCATACCAAATACATCCTCAAACTTATTAAGTTCATTCTTCTTTAGTATGTCATGAACCTCATCAATAGATTCAAAGTATTCATCTAGTAATGATGGAGCAACTGCATCTAATATAGACTTGTATTCAAACTGAAGCCCACTCTTAACCATTATATAATTGAGTATAGTTATAGCATCAGATCTTGTATCTCTATCATTGTAAATCTGCATAAATCCTGTTTGCAAATCTACCTTCTGAGAATCATTTAGTTTATTAAATGTATTAGCATCAATAAGATCTAAACCACTGCGGTTAGTATTTGCAGCTGCTTGATTAAGAACCAAATACTTCTGTAGAAAGAAATTATACTTGTCTTTATACTTCTCTCTTAAATTAGATACAATATCTACTATTGTTTCACTGCCCTCAAGCTGAGGATAGAGTAACTGATTACTTAGCGTTGCTCCTTTTTGTCTTGTGCCAGGCTTTTCTGAGGTTGCAAGTTTTTGCATGTAAGCCTGAATAGTTAAGAAAGAAAGTTTATCAGCTTCATATTTTTCTAAAGCACCTCTTTTTGGACGAAACTTCTCTGCAGCAAAGTTTTTAAAACCTTCAGCTCGTGTTATAAACAACTCATTTGCTATTTGCTCTGCTGTTTGATATGATCTAACTAATGATCCAATATAAGTATCAGACATTAACTGATCAAATATAGGATTGAACTTATTAGTCTTCTCATCAAAGAAGAATTTAATAGCACTTTCTACAGAATTAAAATCTGAGAAACCTTGATTAAGAGAAGCTAAGGTTGAAACATTACTTATCGTTTGAGACATGACATCTATGTCATCAAGTACGCTTAACACTGCTTCAGCCATTAAGCCTAAACGCTGTTCATTTTCTGGTGTACTTGTCTTTAGATTGATGAGATCAACCAACCCTTCATTTGTAATAGAAACAGGAGGATTTAATGAGTATGATACATCATCACTCTCATCAAGTCTTCTGGCTTTAATAAATGTTTGCTCTGAAGTAACTCTCTCTTTATTTGTAAACTGAGGAGTGTTAAGCATCAATATACTTGTCTTAACCGGAACACCCATCGCTGTCATAGTTACAAGTAGAGGTAAGTATTCTTTAGAAAGTCCCAATCTACCAGCTAACCTTTCCTTAGCATTATCTGTCATTGCAGTAATCAAAGCAGATAATATATATTGAGTTCTAAACCCACCGTTAATTGGTTGACCAGTTTCAATATCAAGTTCTGTTTTGGTATCTACGTCACCATAAATTGTTTCACCAACTTTAACTCTACCAAGATTAGCGCCCAACTCTCTTAGAAGACTCACCCCAAGATTTGGTTTTACAACAACACCAATAGAGTCTGCACCAGCTTGAATATTATTAAATGCTAATATCTGCCCTGTTAAAGTATCTGCGTCAACATCTTCTTCATTAACCGACTCAAATAACTCTGGAACCTCACGTTTAAAGAATTCTAATACACCCTCAATACCCTGTGCTTCTGCATCCTCAATCTTATTTGTTAAAGGTTTTAAGTCAGCAGGTTGATAAGCAATAGGAACTTCATTTGCTTCTGCTTGTGTCATAGCAGAGTTACCCAGTAATGCAAACTTATAGTCTACACTTTCATTAGTCATTGGAGCAGAATATGGTTCACTGCCAACCTTACGCTTATATGTAATATAATCTTCAAATGTTACAGGCAGACCTAATACACCCAATGCTTTTATTGCATTGATAGACATACCTTTATCCTCAGCTCTCTTTTGTTGTGTACTATCTAAAGGATTAATAATCTCAAGTGCATTATTCTTATATGCATCCAATGCCTTAAAGTAGAAAGATTGTTTGTTTCTTACTTCATTGCTTACATATCTAGCATAATGTACATATTTACCTTCTTCAGTTGCCGCTTTACCGTACTCTCTAAGTTCACCTTTCTCATTGAAGAAAAACTCTTTCATCTGAAGATAGAGTTTATCAATATCAAAGTCAGATCCTGCAACTTCAACAAGCTCAGCTGGAGCAACAGTAACAGAACCGTAGATTGCAGGTAGGAAGTCTACAATTTTAGCATTGATTGCAGAGTGCTTATCCTGTGATGGGATTCTTACACCAAATCTTTTAGCAACAGCATCTGGAATTGCACCACCTTTACTTGCAACATTATCCATTACATCTTTAAAATGTGGTGGTGCTAGTACTTCGCTGTATGTTATACCAGTAGAATTACCATCTGCATCATACTCTTTCACATTCATCCGAAGTCTGTCAAGTATAACAACACCTTGACCATCCGCATTTTTGATGGCTTCATCTAATCCAATCAATGGATCAGCTTCTCCTTGCCTATAGATAGGTGTAGTCTTTTCAAAGTCAACCCCTCTTATAATCTCAAATCTATCTGGAATACCGTTCTCATCTACACTTAATACTCTACGGTATACTTTCATACCTAGATCAGATACAAGTGCTGATGCTTGTCCTTTTACCTTCTCACGCATTGACTGCTTCCAGAAGGATAAGAATTTATCTCGGAACTCATTATAAACAATAGGATTGTTTAAGTTATACTTTGGCTCAGTACCGTCCATTGCAAAGTACTCAAGCATCATAGACTTACTCTTTGATGAAGCTAATGCATCTTGAGTGTATTTTAGATAAGTATATAAACTAGTTGTAATACCCTCAGCAGCAGTGCTAATTATAAACTCTGCTTCAGCTTCTTCAACCGTTTCAGGAACTAATACAAGATTCCTTAATGATCTAGATGATAGGTTTATTCTATTAGATAAAGCTTCATGATATTTCTTAATAACATCACCCATCTTCATTGATACACCAGCTATGTTAACTTCTATATTAGGATCTTGCTCAGATGTAATTAATGTTTTAATCTGACTTGGATCAGTAATTGTAGTTTTGTTTGATGGGTTAACCATCTGAATGCCAAAGTATTGTGCATCCATATACATAGCATCATTCTGAGTAAGTGCACCTCCAGATTGCAAAGCCTTGTTAACACCGGTAACATTTTTCTTTAACATCTTTAATGCTGTAAGCGGTGCTAATATTGATGGTGTACCTGTTTCTAATTCAGCTCTCTCCATCTTAATTCTAAGATTATGGAGTTCTTCCATGTTAGGCTTAGCATCCCATGAGTCAATTGTTATATTACCTTCAGCATCTCTAAATCCATTGTCTTCAGATGTAAGCTCAGGGGTTAATATAAATAATGAAGTCTTAAGGTATGTTCTGTTATCGTATCCTAGAATTTTTCTAGAGTTAAGCATAGACTTTTGAGATACATAACCATTAGTTCTACCTGTCTTATCTCCAAATATTTCACTTGACTCTATAGACTCACCAGTCTCCAGTCTATCATATAGTAAAGCTTTACCATTTGGAAGTTGACCAATACCAAAGTCTAGATGTCTAGCTGCCATAACAGTACCATATGACTGAGCATCTGCTCTTTCAATATTGGTACCACTAAATGCACTTTCTATAGTAGGCTCTGTAACACCAAATATGTTAAACCCTTTAACACCATTCGGCACACCCTTAGATGCATCACCTATAACAGAGTCTGCACTAACTATTGCACCATTGGCACCTCTTGCACGTTTAACCTGAGCTGTACCATCTTTTAATGATAGCTCAGCTTGATCACCAAGTAGAAGTTCATTAACTGATTTAGCATTTAAGAAGTTACTTAAGAAAACTTGCTTTAAGTTATTCTGCTCATTTGATCCTAAATTATACATAGACCTTAGCTCATCCTTTGCTTTCTGAGTAGCATCTAAGTTTTTAAATCCTTCCTTAATGTCATTACCAATACGTAATAGACCGGGACCAGATAGTTTATTATAAGCATCTTCTGCTAGCTGATCTAAGCTTTGTATAATACTATCGTTGATATTCTTTATAGAAACACCAGCTGCAGAAAGAACATCCTCATAACTCATACCCATGAGATCTTCACGGGTCAGTTCTTTAACTTTATTCTCAATACTCTCTCTTATATCCTGACTTAATATTGACTTGTTATTATGAAACTTAAATGCATTACCATTTTCATCAGGTGCAACAACATCACCTGAAGTAGTAGCATTGTAACCTATAATTAAAGTAGTAGGACCGCCTTCAGATTTAATATCTACAGTTGCAGACATAATTCTTTCTAGCTCACTGATAATAAAGTCTCTAAATAAACCTACCGTCTCTTCATTAATCTGACCAGTATTTGCATCAATAGTCTTTATAATAGGCAACGGAATAGTATCATTCATGTTAGACTCCCCAAGCACTCTAATAAATACTGGTGATACAGCAGTAACTTCCGTTTCACCCTTTTCATTTTTGTACTCTAGCTTATTACTTATAGTACCTTGCTTATTTACATTGGCTGTATATAAGCTATAAAGCATAGCTTCAATATCTTCCGGGCTATACTTACCATACTTCTTTCTATCTGATTCTATAACATTACCAGAGACAGTATATACAATTATACCTCTCTTATCTATTATAGCTTGAATCTGATCATTTGAATACAATAAGTTTCTCTTTAAATAAGGATTGTCTTCAACCAACTTATTTAAATAATCTGGAGTATTAAGCTCATATAAGCTCTGAAGGTTAGCCGTTCTTTGTTGGTGAACATATATATTTTTATTCTCTGCATTCTTAATTACCGATGCACCAACTGCCTCATCAAACAATGCATTATTGATAGCCATTGTAAGAATCTTTCTACCCATTCCGGTCTGAATGCTAAATAAGTTCTGATCAACAACTACATTCTTAGTAACCTCAGCTTCATCTAAAGGTGTTCTAGCTTGTTTTAATGCATTACTTGTACCATCAATATCATCATTGATGAATCTCTGCATTAAGACTATATCCTTTAATACTAAACCCGCTGCATCTGGATACTGAAGTGCAAAACTAGATTGAGCATCTGTCTTCTCAACTAGATTCTCAATGATACTATATTTAATATATCCGGCACTAAGTTGAAATCCAATATACTGTGAGATATCTTTAGATAGTCTTAGTGACTCAGCATTTAAGTTTTCATCACTAATCTTCTCAGTGACTGCAGATAAAAGAGTTTGCAAATCACCTAAAGTAGTCTTGACCTTTCTTCTAGTTACAGGATTTAATGTAGCCTCCTTAATTCTAGATACATATGCTTGGCTCCAAACATCTCTCTGGTTAGCTACATCATCTCTATTAGAAGCAGACTCATATACAATTGTACCAGACTCTGCATCATATATCTCTATTAGATAGTTTCTTTTATAGTTTTTAAATCCTTTGGTTACAGCGTTAAATAAATATGAGTCCTTTACTTTTGTAAGCTCACCATTCATTACATCCTCTCTAGAAACCCCAATATCATTTAAGAATCTAGTTACAAATGCATTTGTCTGATCATTTGTCTCTGCAAATGTTACTAGCTTTTGTAATTGATATACTTGATTACTTGTATTAGCAACAGCTTTTAATGCTCCATTATATACGTTTGCAAAGTCTACAGCTACAATTAATCTTTCACCAGTTCCTTCTATAGGATTACCATTAGTATCTGTACTTGGTTGAACTAAATATGAGTTACCAAATAAATCTTTTTCCTGAAGTGTAGTTGTAGCTATATAAGATCTAAGAAACTTAGGCAGTGAGCTAAACCCACCAACCATCTCAGCACTGAGATCCCATTGTGCTGTAGTTCTACCACCAAGTTCATCTTCAATCTCCTCTAACTTAACTTCTTGATTTTCAGTCTGAATATTTAATAAAGACAAATAACTTTCTGCAGCATCTTTAATATCCTTACGGTAATCTGTAAATGCATCTTCTATAGCAAATAAATCTTCATGTAATGCTTCCGGAAGATCTTCATTATTCTCAGAGCTATATAAGAAAGCAAAGTCATCTAATACTGAATCCAAAAGTTCAGATGGATTATAGTTTGTAGTTTGCTTAGCTTCTCTAAATATATAGGTAGCTGCAATACTTTGCACAAGACCTCTTGATACAGCACTATCTAAGTATTCATTCTTATAAGAGCGTATAAGCTTGTAAGCATCTACAGTAATTCCATCTTGTAGACTTTCAATAACACGGTTATTCTGGATTGATGCATCCTTAAACTTACCAGAATCAATTTTCTCAAATAGATCCTTTAACTCGTTCTTAGTAAAGTTGGAGAATATAGACTTGATCCATTCAATAATTCTAGTAAAGAATGATTTGATTTCTGTATCAGTCTTTGTAGATCTTGGATTCTTCTTAAACTTCTGGAACTCATCAGCCATGTACTCTTCTACATACTCTTCCTCTAATCTTTCAGGAGACATTCTAGAATATAACTCAGCAGAGTTCTTAAACTTCTGCAACTCAACTTTAAGAGTCTTACCTTCAGTTTTAAGTTTAGCAAGTAATTCACGCTTAGCTACACGTGAAAGCTTCTTACGTTGTTCTTCAGTAAGTAACATTCTATATACTGCGTGGAATGCTTCATGATACTTAAATGGACTTGCATCAGATGCATATATCTTACCAGCTACTTCAACACCATCCGCAATCCGGCTCAATGATATATTAAACGCACCTGCAGTTATACCATTCTTTCTTAAGTTATCTTCAAAAGTATCTATAGACTCTACAGATATAAAGTCAGGAAGGTTTTGCTTTAACCATGCGCTAAACTCTGATAACGTTTCTGAGTCCTCTTGGCTAAATCCTTCAGGTACAATCTTATAACCAAGTGTATCAAGTCTATTATTTAAAGAATCCTTTTTATTATTAAGTTCTATTAGTAATGGATCACTTTCAAAAAGTCTTCTCTTCTCTGCGGGAGTCTTACCGTTACCAATACTTCTTTTTCTTTCTTTTATTTGTGACTCAATATCATTAAGATCATTTAATAAAACTTGCTGACTCTGTTCATTAGTTAATCCTTGAGGTGTTCCTTCTGCTTGCTTTTGTATTTCACTTGCATCCTCTGCTGCTTGACTATTCTTAGCTACATCTTCTAATGTAACAGAAGGCTTTTGAGCAGATGCTACAATTGTTGACACATCTTTAGCAGCTTGTACTTTATCAGATGTAGTATTTAAAAACATTGTACGCCCGATTCTTACAGATGGATCTAGTGTAGTAACAAGTTTATCAACCATCTGCTCTACTGTAGCTTCAAGTAAGATAGTGTTAGAAAACATCATTGAGCTAAACTTCTCTCCAAATATTTCTTTAACATTGGGTAAAGCTGCAAACTTCTCTGTAATCAGATCAAGTATTGCCATTGGATTATCCGGATCCTGTTGCATTTCAGCAGGCTCAACATAAACATTCTCATTAATACCTTTATCCTGATTAAATGCAGAAATCTTAATTGCACCATTATTTACTACAGATAAAGTAACCGCAGTACCTGCAGTAGCCGTTATATAGAATGAGCTCTTTAATTCAGTATCAAATGTAGAGTTATATGCTTTATCTTTTACCTGACTCTTCTTAATTGATTTATCTAATGGTTGATTTGCGGGACCATTTTCTTTTAATGTTTGCTGTGATCTATTATAAAGTTTTGTAAATAGATCTGTTAACTGTTCTTCACTAAACGGTGCCGTTTGCAATGGAGCCAATGTATATGTAGGAGCATTATCACTTTTTATAATAGCAACATACCTAGATGTAAGAGGTTTACCCTTAAACATGTAAGTATCTGTATTAGGATCGTATAAACCTTGAGCTGCTAAAGCACTTTGAACTGTCTCATTTACTTCTGTAGCATTCGGTAAAGCAGAAGAAGGTATTACTCTTTTAAATGTATTATCTACTATCATTAGATAGTCACCACTAGTTGTTTGAAAATCTAGGGTTTGAAACGGAACTGTCTTATTACTAGGTAGATATGAGAATCTACCCGCAGTTAATATAAAGTTAAATCCAATATCAGATAGCTTAATATTTATAACAGGATCTGTATCTACTTCTTTACGAGAGTTAATCTCAGTCATCAAAGCCTTCTGAATACCAAAGTTATTTCTTGCTTCTTCAAGTTGCCCAGGCTCAGCATCAAAGTATGCTTGAAATTGTTCTTGAGACATTGCTGTTGGATCAATAGGCTTGCCATTTGCATCAAGAAGATCTACGTTCTCGTTTATAACATATCCAATAATTCCAGTTTCATAAATTGCTTTGACGTTTTCTGCCTCAAATAAATTTTGAATTTTTGCAATTGCAGATGCAGGAACCTTGATGGCTATACTATACTTAGTTCTTTTTAATCTGATATTTGGATTTGCATCTTCACCCGGCTTTTTAAGATCACCTCTTACTGCACCAGCATTATTTATATCTGTAACCTCAAGTTCAATACCATCTAATTCTTCTTGGGTAAGTACATTTAAAATCTTAGCAAGTCTTTCTCGTGCAAACTTAGTATCACCTATGCCAAGACCTATAAGATTTGGTATAACTCTAATAGGCTCAGTTACGGAAAGCTTTGACATATTAGCAGTAGAAGTTGGTACACCTAGCACCTCTTCTATAGTAATAGCAAAGTCATTCATCTGACCCTCTGATACAGCTAAGGTTTCAAATGTTCCTTCATCAGTAATAGAATCCTCTGGTATAATTGTTAAGTTAGATCCTGTCTGTACATCTCCTATGTTAGGTACATTAACTGTAAATTTCTGACCAGTGTCTTTATGTGTTAATGTTGTTCCATTAGAAAGCGTTACACCTCCAAAAGTAAATGTATCTGTGCTAATTACAGATGATTTATATTTATCAAAAGCAATCTTGGCTTCTGTAATATCATCATATAGTGGATCAATACCTAACTCATTTAATATCTCATCACTGAGCGGTTGATAGTACTTATCTAATATTCTATATGTATCTTCTACTGCTCCTTTCTGTAAGTACCCTACACCAGGAACAGATACTACCACATTTGCTGCTAAACCTCTAGCTGCTGTAGGCTTTATATAAAACTGTGCAAAGTTTAATCCATAGCTTCTTAATACATCAGTAACAACAGGATCAACTCTATTTTCTAGTAACCACTTGGCAAACCCTTCATCTGTATTTAACTTAGCCTTCTCTGATTCACTAAGGGATGTTGCCCATATTTGTTTTAAATCATAGTATGCATCAATAAACTGCTTACCTTCTCTTGATATCCAAGCTGATTTAGTCTTTACGGCATTACCAGGATTATTTGCTTTATGTTCTCTATACTTAGACTCAAGCAAATCAACAATGTATTTTAATTGACCCGTTGATGCATCTTCTATCTTTAATAATGGAATAGGTTTAATGCCCGCCTCTTCTAATATATTATTAGTATCAACTTCTACTGCAACATCTGCAGCAGCTTCTTTTGCTGCGGCCTCTGCTCTTTCAGCTCTAGCCGCTTGTTCAGCAGCCATCATCTGTTGGAAGTTAGTTAAGATTTGAACGGCAGCTGTAAATGCTTCTGGATTAGAACTTGCAGTTAATAAACCTTGCTCAGTATAAAGATTCTTTATAACACTAGCATCACCTGTTCTAATAAATTCTTTTGAATCTTCAGGATCAACTACTACACCAACCTCCATAAGAGCAGTTAAAGCTTCGTTAATCTTTTTGTTAGTAAATGTAGATTCAAGATTTTGTCTTAGTATTTCTCTTTTATTATTAAAAACATCTTTAACAGATGATCTCATCCTTGCAAGCAATGTATTAAAGCTATCTGGATTTAATAATGTTTCTATAGCTTGATTATATACTACAGCTCTATTTTCTAATGTAGCATAGTCAGCCATCATAGCTACTACATCATCTATATTCTCAGCAGCTAAAAATTCATTACTGATAACATTATCCCCTAAGTAATTTAATAAAGCTTTCTTGAGTGCTTTTACATTAGAAGTTTTACTAGAGTCAAATATCCCATCCTCATTCTGTCGTTTAGAATCTGTAATGACATTAAAGTATTCTTGCAATCTATCTTTTGCTAACTGCTTATTGTCTGCAAGAACTTTATTATCTGGATCTGCATCTTCTGCAGTAAGTGTATCTATCTCATCACTCAAAAGTTTAATCTCTGCAGCAATTGAGTTAGGATCAAGCAATGTAGTTAAATCTGAAAATGAATATCCTACTATACCTTTCTCAGATCTCTCTTTAGCAGTGCTTTCTTTAGTAATATTAATTGCACCTTCTGAGCGTAACTTGGATAATATGTCATCAGTTCTTTTTACTGCATCATTAAACTCGTTTCTAGAATACATGTAAAGCATTCTATAATTATTATATGCAATACTACCTAATGCTTCATCTACATATTCAGGTGTATCTTGGTCAAATGCACTTGGATTAAATGGATTTGTAAACTTGTTACCAAAATTATCATAGTTCTTTTGCATGGTTTCAACATTAGAAATAGCTTGCTGTATACCAGCTCGTCTACCCTCAACCTCATCTAATGTTATTTCAAATGCATCTGCAAAGTTTTTATCTGATAAACCATTTAGATCCCTAAGCATTTCTCTAAACTGTCCAGCCCCTCCCTTTTCTATTAAACGATGAAAATGATGGAAATCAGCAAATGCTTGATTATCAAAATAATTTAACTTGCTATTATTATACTGAGCAGTAACAGTAGCTTTATTAGCCTGTTGCTGAGCAGATAAATTCATAACATCCATGTTAAATGCTTTTGCAGGATCAGTTAATATTTGATTCCATGCTGCATTTCCATCATCAATAAGCTGTTTAACAAAAAGATCTTGCTGCTCTTGCATTTCTTTATATCCTTCCGGATCTGAAACTTTTCTTATTCCATTAGGTATTGTACTAAACATAAAATTTTGAACAGGTCCCATTAAACCACCTGTTAAAAATCCAGATAAAAATACCTCTAATCCCTCACCAGTCATTTGACTTTGAATACCAGACTTTATTGATGTATTTAATAAGTCTGTTTGAGAAGCTGTTGGATTTTGCATTAAAGATGTATAATAATCTTGAACACCTGACGCGACAGCTTCTTGATATGTTTCTTGTAAACCCTCAGCTAAATTTGCTGACATAAACTTTAATGCATTATAAGCACCTTTTCTATATGTAGCTCCTTTACCTAATCCTTTTAATGATGGAACAGAAAACAATGATCTTGTACCTTTTTTAAATGGAGTCTTAACAACTTTACCCGCAGCATCAATAGTGCTTTCTGTTAAAAGTTTCTTGCGCATCTTGCCCAATCCCTCTTGAAAAACTTCTCTACCAAATGGTGTAAATCTTGCACCTAATGCTTTATTAAGAACAATCTTATTAGACAGATAAATAACTGGGGCATTAAGCAATGCTGTTTTATGTGCAGCTTCTAATGCATTTAAGTGAGCTTTTCTCATGTCCTCCTCTGTTAAAGAAGCCCCACCTTTCTGTTCAGATATTACCTTTATTGCATTATCTAATTGCTCATTATATACTAATCCACCTTCTAACTTACTTTCACCTAAAGTAAAGTTTAAAGCTCTCATATCTCTATAAAAGCCACCCCCTGTTCTACTAAGCTTAGCTAGATTAGTAGCTGCGCCTAAACCATTCTCAGTAGTCTTAAAAGATCTAATGGCTTTCATAGTTTCAGGAGCAAAAAAATCACCTGTAAAATTAGCTCCTGCTTTTACTGTTGAGTAAAAGTCTAATGCTTTATCAGAATTTTTAAATGTTCTATATAGGTTTCTTGTGGCAGTAAAACCTCTACCCATTGTAAATGTATTCCTTAATGCACTAAGAGCTTTTGCCCCTCTTCCTATATTAACTCCAGTTCTTGCTACCGCAACAGGAGCAGCTCCACCACCTGTTGCATATGTTGCTGCAGCAAGAGCAACTTCTTCTGCAGCAATACTTAAAAATATACCTCCAGTATATCCTAAATTAAGAGCAAGGTTGTTAGCAAATCCACCAACCCCTCCTCTTGAAGACATACCTATTTCCATTGCCTCTTCAAACTCATTGGCAGTTTCTAAATCAGGTGTTGTAATGTAGTTCTGACCTTGAAATATATCTCCTATGGATCTATAAGCAGATTTAAATCCAGACAATGCTTGGTTACCAAGTTGAGGAAGCATTCTTACAAGATCATCACCCATGGTAGAATTAGCATTATAATATGCTTCATTGTCTCTATATGGATTAAACCCTAACTCATCAAAGTTAGGATGGTTATAGTATCTATCAAAAGCTACTGCCTCTTTACTAAAGTAAGTTGGACTAGCATTTGGAAGCTCAGCTTCAACTTGTGCTGATATTGATTTATCTGTACCCGCATAGCTTGCAAATAACTCACTAAGTGATCCACCTGCTCCTGGTGATCTATTACCTGTATTGGCTTGCGCAGGTACAGCAGTTTGAATAAAATCATAATTACCTGTTGGAAAATTAGGCGCAGAATTATTATAATTAGATCTTTCAGGCGGATATAATTTATTTATTGATGGTGCTACATAATCTATTGCATTAATATATTCCTGAGTCAACTGTGAGTCAATAACAGCTGGATTAGGAATATCAAATATTGCAGAAACAGGTTGAAACTGAAACCTGTCTGATCTACCAACAACATTAGGTCTATTTACAGAATATGGATTCTGATTAACATTAGAGTTTTGATTATTTTCTTGCGCCATTTTTATACTTTATAAAAAGTAATTAGTTACCTAAACAAAGTGTTTGCTCTTGCATTGTCTAGTATTCGTTGATTTGCTGCTTTAATTGCATTATTAAACTCTTCGACACTATTAAATATAACACTTGAATATTGCATACCTGTGTTAGGATCATATCTAACATCCCCTCCAAAATCAGGTATTGATACATATTGCCCATTTTCATTTCTTGTAACTAATGATGAACTTATACCAACCTCTAAAGGATTATCTGATGTATTCCATACATTATAGCTACCGCCTCGTGGTAAGGCATATCTAAATTCACCTTGCGATCTCATTATTGAAAACGCTGGACTTGATCCTCCAATATCCCCAATATCAGTTGGTATCAATTGATCAAGATCATTTTTCTTAACTCTTATTTGAATCTTAGTGTAATCTGTTGTTAGTGCAGATTGCTCACCATCTGCCAATCCTGCAACACCAAATAAATCTACCCCTGTAGTCCCTGTAAGTTTCATCTTGTTAACATACATAGGATTAATATTAAGAGTATAAGTTGTTACAGCATCATCCATATCATCAGTAATATTAGCAATATCTGTTTTATCTATAGTAAAATATAAATCACTAGTCGTTTGCTCACCACCTCCTGGATTTTCATATAAAGCTAATAACTCAGGTAAAACAACATTATTTACAAAATTCTCAGCTCTTTCACCATTAATCAAATCACCAAAATCTAAGTCCTTGCCTCTAAGATCATCATCAGTACCTACAGCTCTATATACAACTTCAATATCCGGACTTTGCATCAAAGTGACAGCTTCGTTTAGTAAACCATATCCTACAATATCTGGATTCTCAGACCTTGGATTTACAGTACCAGTAATTTGTGTACCAGCAACAGATAACCCACTAATAGCATCACCCCTACCTTCAAATATTGCATTTAAATTTCTTGGAGCAGAATATGCTGGATTACCGGTTGATCCTTTTTTATAAGCTTTATTTAATAATGCCAGTTGATCATCATATAATTCTGATGCTGCTTCTGTTAAACGTCTTACATATTCTTCTTGAGTCGTACCTTCAAAGTCATAACTACCTGCATACAAAGCTCTACCAAATTGTGAACCACCACCGGGACTATAATACCCCCCACCAAAATAATCAGATGTTACATCTGAATCAGCAGCTTCTAAAAAAGGATTATTGCTAATGTCAAACTGGTCCCAATGATCTTTAAATGCTTTTATATATGCGTCTTTACTTAAAATTGTATAATTGGATGCACCTGGTATAAAACTAGAAGATGTATATAAATCACCTTGCACATATTCCATACCATTAAATATAGTTGGAAGGCTAGATAAATTAGAGTTTGCTATTATCTCTTGACCTTCTGCAGTTTGCATAATATTTCTAAAATTATTCATATTAGAAATATTAAATATCTTAGTTTCTTCAGCTAACAAGATCTCCTTTGCTTTAAATTCATCAGACATTGCTCTTACTCCTGCAATAATATCAGGTGAATTAACAGCTACAGGATAACCCTTTAAAATTACCGGATTATTATTTTTATCTACACCAACTTTAGGAGTTTCTTCTTGTTCATATTGTCTTTCTGTAAGAGGCCTCTCTGTAGATACTTGCTGTGGTACTTGAAATGGTGTAGGAAGTTCAGAGTACTCTACAATATTTTGAACTCCTTCATTTAATAATGATGGTAAACTCGTAGCAAGTTGAACATCTGTCGCATATGTATTATTGAATTGGCTATCTCTATCATGCATCAACCCAAATACTATTTGTTTATTTTCAGGTTTATTTAAAATCTCTCTTGCCTCATTGGGAAATACATTAAAAGTTTTAAGTTCTAAATCATCACTCCCTACACCTACAGCTCTTTGAGCCCTATCCAGCATACGACCAAAAAAACCAGTGCTAGCAGCTTTATCAGGTGTACCATATGCTTGAAATGTTAAACGGCCATCTGTTCCAGCAGCTTGCTCTAGTGATTGTTGACCACTAACCCATAGCTCAGTAGCTTCAAGTTGAAGTTGACCTACTTGATTGTCTAATACAGCTTTGTTATCATCATATACAGCATCTTCATCTATTACAACTTTACCATAGTCACCATATGTACCCAAAGACTGAGCAATATCCAACATTATATTATCAGTTGTTCTTTGCTGATTAGATTTTTCATCACTACCACTACCACCACTACTACTAACACTAGCTCTATAAGAAATCTCTTGCATCTTTAACCTATGCTTGTAATCTGCTAGTGCATATGGATCTTCGTCAACATCTATTCTTCTAGTAATATCAGCATATTCTAATGCAGCTGCTTGTAAGTCACCTGCAATATTTGTTTGCATCATTAAGTTATATGCTGTATTTAATAACGCATTTGTTTCAGAAACATTTGATGTTGAAAATTGATAGGCTTGACCATATCTTTGTGTCTTTTGTTGAGCAGCTTGATATTCTTCTGTAGACTGATTCATTGCTACTTCTTCAGGACTACCAGGTTGAATACCATATATATTGTTATATGTTTCCCAATCAGCAGCATTAGCTTCAGCAGTCTTCATTTCTTTTTCTGACTCCTGTAACTGTAAACCAAGTTGCGTTTGAACAGCAACTATTGTTTGATCAGCCCATGCTCTCTTAGCTGCATTTGCAGTTGGAAATGCATTTTGATCCATTGAGTTAGTTACATAATCTCTCATCTGTACATAAGCATCTGTGTAATATGCTCTCTGCACTAATGGATCATCTAATAATGTATCCTGTAACATTTGATAAGCAGGTGCAGCAACGGGATCACCACCTGTCATCTTTATTGTATATCTACCATCAGGAGTCCATTGAATAGATTCCATTTCACCTAATCCAGATTCCTTTAATATTTCTCTAGATCTATCCATCAAGTTTACATTCTGTACATACTTTGGTACAGGCATTTGTAAAGCTTGATCAGGAGTAGCTTCAATAAAGTCTTGCATTTGGTACTCCATTGCTTTTACACCAACATCCCAATACTTCTTTCTTACTTCAGGTTGATCAGAATTTAACAATCTGTTTGCAAATCCCATCTGTTGCCTAAACTGATTTGTATGAACAATATCTGATACAATCAAATCATTTTCAAAAAATGGTGTAAATACACCTTTAGCGGCATCAACGTTCTCTGCTAAAGAAAGATCCATCCCTGAAATTTGTTCCAGTCTTGGTGCTAAATCATTAGCATACTGATCTCTTATCTGATTTGTATCTGGTCTAGATAGATCAGAGTATACAACTTTACCATAGAGATCATTAAGCTGCTTATAGTTAGTCTCATACTTACTTGTTCTTACATCTAACGCATTAGATAAAAACTTAAAGTCAGGAGTAAATGGCTCGTAGTTAGGTAAGAATGATTTTGATCCTGGAATATAAGTTGCCATAACATTAAAATAATAAAATTTATTAAGTTTTTATAATCTATATAATAAACTTATTTTGTTTAAAAGCCTATCAATCCTACTGAAAACGGTAGAACTCTAAAGCTTGAACTATCTGCTGGTCCAACCTCTAATCCCATTCTACCTTGAACAGGAGGTTGACCAAATGCTTGACCAACAAATGGAGCTGGGTAATTCATATACGCTTCTCTAGTAAGATCTTGTTCTGTTGGTTGCTCAACATCATCTATCCCAGTTAACTTTAATATACTAGGTAAATCAGCTGTAATACCTGCTGTTCCTAGTTGTTGAGATATATCAATGATCTCTCCTATTCTATCTTCTTTACTTGGAACTGTAGGATCTAAATCAGCGGTTCTAAACATATCAATTGTTCCACCGGTTGTAGGATCTATTCTATAATAATCTTGCAATGAATTAATTACTTGAGTAGTTGCTTTATTTGTAATGGCATTATTCATCATTTGATTCATAGTAAACTGATCAGAAAGTCTTTCATTATTAAAATTTTCTAAAGCAGTTTCTGTCTCATCAAAGAATTTCTTTAATCCCCCGGTTCTAACTAGGTCCTGTCTAAAATCAAGATCAGACTTAATCTTCTCACCTTGATTTATTGTACCAATATTATTTCTTTGAACTGTATCAACAATCTTTGCACTTTGCTCAATACCTTTCTGATCCATTGCTTGTGAACGCGCTAAGTAACTTTGCGGTCCTGCAAAAGCTCTTAAACCTCTACGTTGTGCATTTAAGCTAGCATTTGTAGCAGATACTTGAGCTTGTGGACTTTGCAATGCATATCTATAATCTATATCTCTTGGAGTAGGAGGAGCCATTGGTAACCCAAGTCTTCTACCTGCTGAGATAGCCTGCATTGTTTTAAGATCATTTATATCTTGAATATAAAAATCTTCATCCGGTCTACCAGAAGTTGTTATATCCGGTACATCAGGAGTTTCTGGAGTTTCTGGAACTTCAGGAGGTGTTGCTGGAATTGTACCAGATACATCTATTCCAGAAAACTGCGCTGCATCAAGTAATGCATTATTAGCTTGATCAAGTGATGTAATATCTTGACCAGTTCTTACTTGCAATTCAGAAAAATCTCCAGCCTCAATTTTTGAATAATCAATACCTAAGTCTAAAGCAGTTTCCTGTGCACTTTTATAAGGCAACATTTCATTTGTTACATTAAATGCATCAACGTTTAATCCTTTAGCTTCTAAGTATGGAAGTAATACTTTATCATACTCAGTTCTATTTCTATCATATGCAAGTGCATCATTAGCTGTATTAGATAATGTTGTAGGATCTGCTAATGAAATATCCTCAAAAGCAGTTGCATCAAAGTCTTCACCAAATATATTATGAAAGCCTTGGGGTAACTTTACATTATCTGTAGGGCTATTAATATCAAGTGTTCCATCTGATTGTATATATCCAATCTTACCTTCTAACTCAGGATACTGTGAAATAAGATTGGTCATTCCTTTAGAAATTTCTTTCTTTGCTCCAGATCCTGTAAATGTACGTGCAGAACTACCACCTCTAATTGTAAATGGTAATTCATACTTACCTGTTTCTGGGTCAGGTTGTATTGTACCATTTTTTATACCTTCTATAAATAAATCTAAAGTTCTTTCTAATCTTTCTCTTTGAGCCTGTGTAGTTGCACCAGCTCCTCTTGCTGGTGTAATATCTTCTTCATCAGAGTATCCAGTTCTAAATCCAGCTTCTGCTCTAGTAGAAAATTCAAATGGTTCTGCAACTTCTGTACCCTTTTGAGCCATTGGTAAATCATCTACAACTTGAAAGTCTGGATGCTCAGTAGGTTTATATCCTGAATCAATACCAACCTTAGTTATAATCATGTTATCAGAAAGTTGACCGTTCTTCATTGCGGTCATTATATCACTTCTAGTGTATCTTACATTTTTCTGACTCTCAGGCATTCCTTGATATGAAATAGTATACTCACTCATTTCAATTCCAGAACCCATATCCTCAACCATACTTTGTTGAACCTCTTCACCTCTTTGCGCAGTAGGTATTTCAGAACCATATCTTACAAACTGAGTTGGTTGTGCCACACGCATAGGTGGACTAGGTTGTGCCATTGGTTGTCTATTTGGATCAACTCTCATCATGAAATCACTCATTCTATTTTCAAAGAATGATGGCTCTTCATTAAATGCTAATTGTGGATCTACATTCTTACTTGGTACAGACATGCCATATTTTGCTAATGGTATAGAATAAGGTTGTTGTTGTTGAGCAGCTGCTTGAGCCTGCAAATCTCTTTCTAAGTCTTGAGATGCCTGTCTCTGTTGTTCTGCTTGATTCATCTGTTGTAGGAACATTGCCTGAGTAAGTAACTCTTGTTGCTGTTGTGGAGATAACATAGATAGCATTTCTGCTTGTGCAGCTTGCTCTGTAATTCCTTCCACCTGTTGTTTAAATTCCATAGGATCAACACCTTGTTGTTGCAAATATACAAATGATGCTAATGGAACACCATCTTCAAAATCTTTCTTAGACTCTTGTACAAAAGCTAGTTTAGAAAGTTCAGGCATATTTTTATCCATCATCATCTCAGCAGTTCTTATCTGAATATCATCAGCATAAGGATCTTTGATAAGACCATAGTATTTATTTAACTCATACTTTTTAGATACTTGAGCTGGACTCTTACCTTTCTTACTAGAGTTCATATCAAACTGAGCTAACTCTTCATTTGTTAAATATAATGATGGGTCTCTAGAAAAGATAAATGACTGATCAGGTAAGTTCATTGGAACTCCGCCATCATCATGAGATGGACCTGTAATATTATATAGTCCAAACATGCCATCATTATTAAGATCAGTAAGTACTGTCTCTCCACCTTCAGCTTCTATGTTAGCCTGATCTCTAGGTACAGACTTTAATGACTTGCGCGTTGGTGTATCACCCTGTGTGTTAACTTGCCCATCACTCAAACTTACAGGACTAGTTACTAAACTATATTCTACCTGATCTCCTGCAGAACCGCCTTTAGCTTTTTTTTGAAGCTCAAATCCTTTAGGCATATTTTTAATTCTAATTCTAGGCATAATTATAATATTTCAATTTCAGCTCCAAGCTTCATTAGTTTTAACAAAGTAGCATCATCTACAGTTACCTCTCTACCTTCTTTAGCTGGCAATAAATAAGTATACCTGTCTGCTTCAGAACCTATGTCACCTGTAAGCTCTGAGCTAATACCCCTAGAAGGTTGATCTGAATATGCAATAGGCATAACATTTTCAGCAACACCATATACATCTTTTAAATCTCTTTCTGCTCTTCTGGCTTTTACATCTTCAAAATACTTATTTAAAAGTCTTGCGCCACCAACAGCAGTTTCTCCAACATCACCAACTAATCTTCTAAAAGTTGGACCAAACCTTCTCTTTTTATCTATTTGTGATTGATCATAATTTGATGTTCCTGTTCCTGCATCAGCATCAATATAATCAGGAATACCATCTCCATCAGCATCAACCATAGGTGCAACAAAAGCAGGTTCCGGTACATTTGCAAACTCAGCATCCGCTTGCTCCATTGTAAAAGGTTGAATATCATCTACTGTCATTTGATTATTAAATTGTCCTCCAAAATTATCAAAAAAGCTTGCATCAGGTTCAGATTTAATACCTCTAAATGAATCTGTAGGTTCTTCGTATATAAAGTTTTTATCAGCCTCTCCTATAGTTGGACCTGTAAACCCTTCAGGTAATTGTCCTGTATAGTCTGTTCGATAATCAAAAAAACTTTCCCCTGGGTTTGGAGACCTAAAACCTAAAGCCTTCATTCCATAAGTACCGCGTGAAGGATCCAAATCAGATAATGGTAAATATCCTAGTTCTTCTGGTGTTGGTATTTGCCCAGCATATGATTCCTGTCTATTAGCATCTATGATGTCAAGTATAGGATTCTTATTAAATTCTGTACCCTTCTGAGCCATTGGATCTAAGTCTCCACCATATGCATATTGACTTTCAAGAAAAGGACCAAATGAAGGAGTTGGAGCAGGTTCTTCATACTGACCCATCATTGTTGCCTTGATATCTTTCTTAGATCTTGGATCTTCACCTGGTTCATAAAATACAGTTGCTCCATCTGCAATTTCAAATGTAGAACCAGCAGGCATTATACCTAACCCTTCATAACCAGTTTTTTCTTTATCTGATAATGATGCTTGAAAGTCTGTAAATGATACTCCTTTCCTACGGTTTCTAGGTTCATAAGCTTCATCAAAGTATGACTTACCGGGTCTTTTAAATGATACATCATAATCACCCCTTCTGGTATTGTAGTCTAAAAATGTATTGTCTTGTAAATACTGACCATACTCTTCTTTAGTAGGTAACTTACCCTGATTTAAAAAATCAAAGTCATACACATAGTTATCTTTATTTGGATCATTAGGATCTATCTCTACATCAAAAGATGTAGATTTTCTACGTAAGTCTCTTAATGAGCCATCTCTAAAACCGTCACCATCTCTATCACGTCCTCCAAAAAATCTTCTAAATGTATCTGTTAAAAACTGACCTGTCTCACCTACAGATCCCAAGAGAGGAGCATTGTATACACCTTCAGGTCTTCTTCTAAAACCAGGTTGATAACCTCTACCATATTGATCTTCTAATATTTTTTCAGCAGATAAATCAGTATAACCCTGTCTTCTTAACCTTGTATATGCATCATCTGTTGATGAAGTTATTGATCCTCCTGGTTGATATTTATATCTCATAAGATATTATTACATATATAATATACAAAAAATTAAACAGAACCTCCTAGTTTTAAGATGTTAGAGGCAATATAGTTAGGAGCTGTCATCCCACCTTTCTTAGCATATGCATATACTTTTCTGTTTAGTTTATCATATACTCTCCTTGCTTCTTCTGATTCATCAACACCGTTTATATAATCTACATATTTAGGAAGCATTAAAGCTGATAGTGCATCTATACCCATACTGTCTAAACTAATACCATTAGTTTCACCACCGTGTTCTTTTACAACTTTTCTAAACTCTTCAAGATATTCTTCAGGTGTCTTGTTTGCTTGTTCTGGATCAGGACCGTATTTATCAGGAAATACATCTGCTAACGATCTACCATCTCTAAGAACATTGCCAAAATATTGTCTTGCACCATCTCTACCTAAGAAGTTACTTAGTGCTGCAACTTCGTTTAATGTAAAATTAAACTTATCTCCAAGCTGTGGTAAATATTCTTCTGTGAGTTGATATGCATTTCTTTCTAATCCAGGAATTTCTTCTATTTCATCATTGATTCTCATAGAAAATATTCTTTCTTGAGCATCTAAGTCTTTTGCAAACTCTTCTCTTGTTCCAGAATATAAACCAGGAATCTTTTTAAACTCACTAAATAATTGTCCATATAATCCAGTTGCAGTGCTTTCTGGATTCATCATTAATACCCCATCCTTACTCTCTACATATTTAACGCCTTTTCTTAATTGATCAGCATCAAAAACATCTGTAGGATTAATAGTTACTTTAGGTTTATCAACAACATCAACTACCTGTTGCATATCAGGTGTTACAGCATCTGGAGTAACTGCATTATCTGTAGCATTTGCGGTAACTGCTTGAATAGCTCTTGTAAAAAAACCTGCATCTTTATCTACATTTTCTGCAGCAGCTCTTGCCTCTGCAGCTTTTCTACGTATAAGATCAATAAAGCTGCCACCTTTTTGATATGATGGCATTGAACCACCAAACCTTCTTGCTGGAACATAACCATCTCCAAACAAGTCATCATTTAATAAATAGTGTGAGCGTCTAGTAGGATCAAAATCTTTACCTATCCAACTTGGATTTTTATGATCCATACCTGTATTAGATATATTTCCAATTTTTGTAAACTGATTTGCACCTTTAGGTTTGTACAGAATCATATTGTTATATACGTAGGTAATATTTTTATCTTTCAATGTATTACCTATATGTTCAAAGTGCTTCTCAGTAATATCTTCATCAGCTATTATGTCAATACCATTAGTGGCACGTAGATAAATGTCCTCTACATCGGAAACTCCCTTATCCTTTAATATATCTGTAATAGGCGTTAAAAAGTTATTTATATCACCATAATCTTCTTCGTTTATAGGAATAGAATAAGCTTCCATATCCCCATGTGGGTTGTTTTCTCTACCAATAAACTTCTTAGCTTCGGGTGCAATATCTGATGCTATAACTGTGACATTGTTTTGTTGAATCTTAGGGTTTTTAAATAACTCATATGTAGATATACCTGCTTCTCTTGGGTCGCTATTACCTAAACCTGCTCCAATATCAATAATTACTGAGTTAGGTTTTGCAACATCTGCAAAGAATATATTAGCATCATTTTGTCTTAAATTACCCGTTCTATTTGCCGCATTAGGGTTACTCATAAACTCTCCATATCTAGGAATATCATAAGCTAATCTTCTATTTATTTCAGTTTTTGTTACATCATCTGCATATGGGCTATTAGTATTAGTACTTTGAGATACGTCTTGCTCTGCTTCATTTATAACTTGATCATAACCTTCCATATCCTCAGTAAGATATGATGGATATTCATCAAAAGAAATATTTGTATATTTATCAACTCCAGACGATGTATATTCATTTTGTAATATACCTTTACCAACTTCTTGTTGCTCTTCACTTCTTTGACGAATTTCTTCAATAGAACTTGGGCCCCTAAATGTTCCTTCTGGAACTGTAAAGAATGGTTCTGTACTTGCAGCTGGTATAGGTAAAAACTTATTTAAATCAGAACTAAAGTCAAACTGTCCTGAAAATGATGGTGAACTGATTGAATTATAACCTAGTGGTTCTTCTTTCTCACCATAGATAATAGTTTCTGGAAGATAACTTTCATATGTAATATTTGGTTGAGTACTTAAAGATCCAGATCTCATCTGTTCTCTTGCCATTTGAGCATCAGCTGCTAAACCTGCATCAACATCTTTACGTTGAATAATTGGCTCAGGTGTAATCATTGCAGGTTGAGCTGGTATTTCAGTTGGTCCACTTGAAACTTGTGCTGGAGTTTGTTGTGGCATTGGGCTAGGTTTATTCTCAGGTGATGGAGAATATGTAGCAGAGCTGCTTATAGGAGCATTAGGAAACATTCTAATAAGACCGTCTCTTGTACCATAACGCATATTGACTAAATCATCAATTGTTTTCCCCTCACTAAAAAATTTTAAAGCTCTATTATAATACCTACTATTGTCTTCAGAATTAGCTCCACTCCCACTACTGCTACTAGAACTGCTAGAGCTACGTTGGGGCACACTACCCATTTCAGCATCAGGAAATAATGTAGACAAACCACTTACTGTACCTATCCTTCTAGAAGCTAAGTCTTGTATAGTAGCTCCTTCATTAATCATCGTTTGAACCGCTCTAGCATATTCTGGACTTTCACCCATAGCTATTGCTCTTTGTTCTAATTCACCACCTTCTTGATATTGATAAATAAACTTCCCTTCATTAGGATTAGGTATTGTTAAGTTCTCCTCTCTAATTACAGCATAACCCGTCTTTCCTAATGGAGATACTGTATTGTTATATTTCATGTTAGGGTCTCTTTGTTTCATACCTCCTTTCCTATTTGGGTCTTTTTCACCACCCGTTTGTCTAGTATCCATTTCATCAGGTAAAGTTGCAGCGCCAACTGTACCTATTCCTATAATTGGTGCAACTGAAAATATATTTTTTAAATAGTCTGCTTGTTGAGTTGGTTCATATACATCTTTAAATTGTCTTACTCCATATGGTGCATCCATTAAATCACCTATATCCATTTTAGCAAAATCATCTATTGATAAATTATTATCATCAAGATAACGTAATACAGACATACCTCTTTCTCTTGCCTCAACAGGCATGCTAAAATAATCTGGCTTGTATGTCATACCTTCACTAAGATTAAGATCTGGAAATTGTTCCTCAATAGGCATTCCTCCAAAATCTGTAACCTCCCTAGTTGAAGTATGTCCAAATTCATGTTGAAGTATGTCATCTATTGTAGCATCATCATATTCTAAAATGTGCTCTCCAAGATAAATGTGATCTACTTGATTTCCATCCACCATCGCTCTTCCAGCATGTGCATCTGTATCACGTTTTGTAAATCTATCAGACTTTGTACCATAGTTATTATATTTTACATCAGTATCTTCAACTTGCTTAACCATACGTTCTATGATGTCATCTGCCTCACTAGATGAAATGCCTAAACCGTTCCTTAGTCTTTGTTTGTATGCAGAAGATCTATAATAACTAGTTAATCTCTTTCTAGCTGCATCAACTTTTCCTACAAAAGCATTAGTTGGTGTCCATGCATTATTAGGTATATGTAAAAGCCGATCATTAATTCCTTTTTCTACATATGCTTCAACCGCCCATCTTGGTCTACCCGTTACCTTTTCAAGTTCATCATCAGGTAATTCTAATATTTCTTCTATTGTCCAATCATTTTTAACAGGTTTAGGTTCTGCAAGTTCTTTTGCAATACTTGGATTATTTGCTAACTCTAAACTTCTTACCTCTGATTCTATTGCATTATTAGTTGCTTTACCAGTTTGTTTACTCCCCCTAAAAAATCTTTTCAATGCTGCACCACCAACAAATGGTAATGCAAATCCAAGTGCATAAAGTGCAGCATCTCCATAATTGCCTTTCTTAGCAGCATCCGCAAATCCAATAGCATCTATTCCTTCACCTACAAATGGTAAAGCTTCAGCACCTCCATATGGAAAAAGATTCCCTAAAAATCCCGGCTCTTCTGGTTTTGATTGTATGGTTATCTCAGGTAAGTAAGTGTTATACATACCTAAATCAGAAGCCTGTGTTGTAAAGGTATTATCTACCCCCATTGTATTTTCTCTATCTTTTGCTATTGAGTATTCTTCATAGTCATTAAAACCTAGTCTTTGAGCTTCCTCATTTAGTTGATCAAAGGCTTGCATTCTACCTCTTATATCTGCTCTCTCAACATTGGCTTGATTCATTGCATCCTGAACCGCTATATTATCTCTTTCATTAGGTGGTGTATACGCATCAGTTTGACTGCTAATGGGACGGTTAGGATCTAACATAGGTATACCTCTTTGAGCCATTGGTAAATCATAAATGTTTTCTTGAGGTTCTGCAGAAACATACTCATTAAGTATTGATAATATTCCAGCAGGACCATACATACGATATAATTGTTGCAAGTCTAAATTTGGTTTACCCTCTTGAAGAAGCTTTTCTTCTCTTTTAAATATTTCGTTTAAATCTTCTTTAGTTACAATTTTATTAGGTTTTAATATATCAGAGTGTCTTTCCCTAATGGTCATTAATCTAGCTGATGTTTCAGTTGGGCTAGTTACATAATCTGCCTCTTTTCTTTCATCCATCATAGTACCTCTAGGATCGGATAATAAATCTAAGGTTTCTGGCATATCTGCTGTAAGAGCTCTTAAAGATGCCATAGCATTAATAGCATCAATATTAAATTGATAAGGATTATCTTCTGCAAAATGAGTTAGCTCATGCAAATAAGTTTCTGATGGTGCATTAGGTTTTATATATATAGCATCATTAAAAGCATCACTTTGTCCAAATATATTTTTACTAGCAGCATCATTAAAAATTAAAGGAAATGATTGAGCTTGAGGTCCAATGTTAACTCTATCTATTAAAGCTTGTCTTACTTCAGGTGTGAGCTCTGCATTAGGTGAAAATACAGTCCTATTCTGATACCAGTTTCTTAGAAAATCTTGAGATGCTTCTTCACCACCTTTTTGTTTTGAAACTAAATCATCATCTTGAGGATTAATTAAATCACTTCTCATAATACCCCCTCCCGGATTTGATTGTCCTTGGAAAGTTGGTATAGTACCTTCATCAGCATTTTCAATACCCCATCTAAATATTTTAGTAGAAAGCTCTTTAAATTTTTCAGGATTATCTTTTTCACTAATCATCTTAGGCTTTGTCAACTTACCATCCTTTGTGGTAAACTGCTCAAAGTTTCTTAAGAAAGTTTGCTCCTCTCCTGCTTGATTACTTTGTGTACCCCATCTTGACATTGGTACAGCATATAATAATTCACCATTATCATCTTCATAATAATACAAAGTTTTTCCTGCATTTGATTTATTAAAATCATTACTTAAATATTGTAAAAGAAAATTATCTGACATAAGATCTTGCACTCTCTCATATTCTTTTTGCTGTTCTACTTCTAGCTTATTTAATCTTTCCTCAACCTCTGGTTTTCGAGTTGCTCTTGTAGTTGTTACATCATATTGATCTGCTTCAGGTAAATACCTCATGCCAAATGTAGGATGACCTACAGCTCCATAATTATCTGCTACACCAAAATTTGAAAGAGTAAAGTCACTACGGTCCTGTCTTGCTCCTCCATAAGTACCATGAGAATATGGACTATGAGAATGATTATAAGGATCTAAATAATCTTCTAGACGTCTTCGGATAAAATCTTTTCTTTCATCTTTATCCATAGTTGTCAAATCTTCATTATTAAATAAAGTAAAATTACTTGCATATTCATCAAAACTTGGAACAGAAGCAACTAATTTTCTAGAACCTCCTGCAGGTATCTGAACAGTTATAGGCGAAAGTATTCCTGTACGTACATTATTAGAACCATCTTCATAACTTTCTATAGTTGATGGCGGCAACCCTATAATGCTATAATAAGGTCTACCATCTTTTGTAGTCTTTTCAACTTGTAAATTATACTCATCTGCATATCTTGGATTAGATATTATATCATTTATTGAATAAGGTACATTCAAATATTCAGGATAAAAGAATTTTTCTTCAGCTACTACTTCTTCTGCTTTAGGATTAACTGTTAAAAAATCATTTATACTTATATCTTTATCTGCTGTAATCATATATGATTTAACTTTTAAATCATCTTTAGATGTTATACCAGTTGTTGGTATACCAAATAAATAATCACTTAATATAGTTCCATTACCTTTTATATCATCAGAATCATTTACATCACCTATATTTGAATAAATAGGCCTTATGTATTTATATTGATCATATAAGTCTTGATCATAAAATTCATTAAGCTGACTAGGTGTGCTTGATGCTTTGTCTATATATTCTATTGTTGGATTAAAAGGTACTGGATCACCAAAGCTTAGTCTATTATAATTACTAACACTACTTAAAAGTTTTTCATTCTCTTCATCATACTTATCCAAATATAAATCACGAGCAACTGAATAATCTTCATATGTAGGATAATCATCTCGGTCAGGTAGACCTCCCATAAAATCATCCGGATCCAACTCTCTTCGTTTTTGAAGAATAACATCATACTCTTCAGGAAGATTTGTATATTTTAATGTCTGTTTAAATGGATCTATTGTAGGTTCTTGATTATAAAATGTTTGAGTATTATCCGTAAAGTCATACCTATCTTGATAATAAGGCATGTCCTTAATATTTCTATCGTCACTGATTAACTGTGATAAATCTATTTCTCCTGCTTCATATGCTCTCATTTTCTCAGCAGAAAATGGCAGTAATGGATTATCTGTAGATGTCTCATCACCTCTCTGAGCCATAGGTAATTCAAATACCATACTACCAGGAAACTTATAATTTGCACCCGGCATCATTGTAGCCATGTTTCCTAAGTTATCCATACCAAATACAGGAAAGTCTACATTATTCATAGTAATATCACCTGAAGGTATAAGATTAAAATCATTATACTTATCTGGAGAATCAGATTTGTAACCCTGTATAGAAACAGCACCCGTCATGTATGATGTTATTTCATTAGGTCCTCCAGGCAAACCTCTTCTTTCGTATTTCTCAAACTTTTTCATTATCTAAAGGAATATAATAATTTACTATTGTGTACTTTCAGTAACATCTTCTTGTCAGCTGATATTCGTCTTCTTAATAATACTTTATTAAAGTAATGTCTAAACTTCTTATGCTCTGTTTCTGCCTTAGTGTAATCTAAGTTATTAGGATTTAATGTTTTAATATAACCATTAGACTGAGTATCAAAAATAGTTTCTTGAACGTTTAATGTAAACTCACCCCTATCTCTAGTAACATCATAGAACTGATTAACTCTATACTTCTGCTCTTCTTTAGAGTATAATACATCTATACTATCTGAGTTTATGATTGGATAATTTAATGCACCAAACGGATCATTCTTTGGATTAATATTTAATCTTAATAATCCAGATACCTGCTCAGTATTATGAATAATCAACTCATCAAAGTTGAAATCTAAATCATGCCATCTATCATCTGCACATCCATTATATAGATCACCTGAGTATACATAACTCTCAAGTTGATATTCTAAACTTCTAAGTGTATCTACAATCTGACCATGTGTTTCTACTAACTCTACTTCCCAAGGATAATTCTGACCATAGAAGTTTGCATATAAATCACATCTCACATTATGTCTCCAAAATCCACCTGTCTTAAAGTTAGACGGTTGTCTATCTTCTGAAAAGTAATTACACATTCTAGGATTTTGATTTACATATCCTGTAGATCCTGCTAAGTATGGATCATCACAATCTCCATACTCAGTTACAGTTGTATTAGCCGGTGGAGGTGGACAATTACATGTTACACGCTTACAAATAAATTTACCAGCTCCTGTTCCAGGTTGTGGAGTTGGACTAGTCCATTCACCGTTTGCATCTAAGTAAACTCTTATATAACCAGGTGGACATCTAAATTGACTAGTACCAGTATTATTACTAACAAAATCAATATCTACTATAGCAGGTGCTGTTTCATTTATTAATTGAACACAGTCACCTTGTACAGGATCAAATGAATAACCCGGAGGACATTGCACCTGATCACTAGTGGTTGTCTTAGTTGTTAAGAAGTGATTGATACTTGGCAATGTTAATTCAGGATGCCAGTCATGGAATGAAATCCATGCTTTTGCTTTTGGATCATAACTAACTGTCCATGATGTATCTTCAAAATATCTAGAATCACCAAGCTCAATAGGAACTCCTATCAATGCAGATGGATCCGCAACACCAATTGGATTTGATTGAGTAGGATCATCTGGTGGAGGAGGAGGTGGTGTAACCCCTCTTATTGGTCCTGTGTATACAAACCCTCTATCCAATGTATATGATATATTATCTAGATACTCCTCTCTAACTTTATAATCTTTCTTACAGAAGTATACTATATCATCATTAGCATCATAGATTGATTGACATCCTATACCTACTACAGGGTTATCTGCTAATATAGATTCCTCAAACTCAGGGAATTGTCTAATCAATGTGGATGGTAAGTATTTATTAAACCACCATTTCATTCCTTGATTAGCAATATTCACCAATTGCCCGGTGTATTGGAATATCTTACCTTGTGCTTGTGATATATAAAATACTCCTGATGGTGTATTAATTACACTTCTTGCACTTTCACAAGAACCATGCTCATATCCCACCTCAGCATTAACTATATTTTGAAATGCTTGATTAAATAATCCACCATCACCTAATGTTACCTTTGTATCTAAATCAGTTTGTAATTGATCTACACCTGTAAATGTAGTAGGAGACTGATAAGGGAATAACATTATTGCACCAGTCTTATTAATTGGTTTAATAACTGTAACCTCATTTACAAAGTCTCTATAGTTGTTAGGTAAGAATACTCTCCAGAAATCTCTTTTAGATTCTTCTTGTGCTCTTAATGAATAGATTAATCTTTTAGGGTATGATGTATAACAAGTTTCTGCAATCTGTGGATTATAGTCTCTTTCTTGTACAGCACCCTGAGATGTTAAGTTAGTAACAAAGTGACTTGCGCTTAATGAATAATCATATAAATAAAAGTTTCCTTCTTCAACTATGTCAGAATGAAATAATGTTTTAAGATCATTGTATTTATATATATCATAGAATCTTCTAGCAGGTGGTTCCTGGTAATCTCTTTGAGCTAAATTAATTTCTGATTCTACAAAGAAATCTTGAACACCGTTTATATGTGTATACATATAAGAATTATCCATAGCATATCTAGGCATTATCCTAGTGCTAACTCCTGTATTTACATTGACTGATCCTTCACCTGAGTTTATTTGTGAAGCTGGAATATTATTACCAACCAATGATCCAACACCTACTGTACTTGGGTGTCTATCTAAATAATATAAATTATTTGGCATTCCACTATCAAATCCATTACCTCTATCTAATAATGCTTGAATAGAACTACCTATAGAATCTACAATCTCACTTAAATCATATTTCTTACTATCCATCCAATATCTTGGGTAAGGAATATTAATACCTTTTAAATAGTCGTAAGGAAACTCATCCGGTAAATCTTTTGTAAAGAATGAGAATATAGGCATTATAACCTTCTCAGTATATCTACCTACATAAGTATCACCAGAAAATATTGGTTTAGTAGAATATAAAAATTGATCAGGTTTTGTTGAATCAATTAAATGCAAGCAATCTCTCATTGGAACTTGCTTAATATTCTCTAGCTGACCATACTGATTTGCTAAATTAAATTTTAATGCTCCGTATAATGCTGATATATTTCTTTTAATAGAATTAGAAGGATTAAGATAAATACCAGTCTCGCCAGTTTCATTTGCATATCTACCAATACTAATTCTTGAGTTATCAATATTTTGAGGATCATTAAACTCATCTAATGTTTGTACAGCAACTGTATCAGGTCTTTTTAAATTATTTATTTTAACCTGATTATTTAAATCACCAAATATTTGAAATGATTCTCCTACATAATTTGATGCAGTATTTCTAGATCTAAATCTATCTCCAGCAGGTAATCTTCTATAATTACCATAAAAACCATGTGAGTTAAATTTATATGCAAAGGCTTTAGGAGACATAAAGTTATATATTAACTCTATTATCTCTTGACCACCAGTTGTTGTATTCATTAAGAATACTGGAATACTAGTTGCTATACGTACAAGCTTAGGTAAGTTTTTAAATTTAGTTCCTTTTTTTGTTGTAACACGCCCACCTCCATACATACCAGGCAGTCTTATTGCTTGAATTACATTTGCTTTATCCTTAGCATCCCCAAGGACTTCACCTATAACTCCACCTGCAACTACTTTATCAAAAAAATCAGCTCCAGTAATATCATTAGTAAGTTGACCAATAGTATTGGTAAGAAAACTTGTCCCATATAATTCTGTAGTAATGGCAGCAGCAGAAGCCGCATTAACTCTACCTTGTGGGTATTTAGGAGCTTTTAAAGCTGTAGTTGTTGTTCCATTAAGAAATCTACCATGTAAACCAATATTCATACCTTTTATTGATTCTGAAGCAACATCTTCTAATCCTGATACTTCAGATAAAGCATAAGCCATTCCTAATACTGCAGATATTGTTGCAGCTGCGTTTCTTAATAACTTTTGCTTCGGATGTTTTTCTGTAGGTACAAACCCACCTGAAGAAAATCCAAACTTCTCACCATACATCCTTGTCTCATATGCATTAAGAAAAGGTCTAGTAAACATTAAGTCTGGTGAATGAAATGTAAATATATCTTTTGTATATCCGCGTAATGGATCAAATCTATCTACTGATTGATCATAACTATCAGCTCCAAATGTTCTATTTACATTACTGTGAAAAGATCCATCTAAAACTCCATCATGAAAAAATATGTCACCTGGTCCATCATCTAATTCATTGTAAGGATAATTAGGATATACAGCTTGTAAATCTAATCCTGTTATATTATCTTCTTCTCTAAGTTTATATTTACGCATATTGCGGAATATACCCTTAGCAAGAATAGATTTATTGTTTTCTCTTGATCCTCTTAATATTTCATAACCAACAATGTTTGGTATAACATCACCATCATTGTCAACCGGTCTAAGAATATTATTAAACTGAACACCAACAATTCTTATTGTTTCACCATCTGGTGTATTAAGATGTAATTGCGCTGCAACTTCTTCAGATGGCATTCTATGGTGTCTAATAGGTTGATTACATAAATCAAACTCAGGTCTGCCTGGTATGTTAGAATTAAATACTTCAGGCTTATTAGGATATCTTTCTGTAGATTCCCAATATCCCATAATACCGTCACCAATTATTCTAAATGTGTCATTCTGAGCAGGTGCTCCACCAAAAACAGGTGTTATTGGAAAACTAGGTGGAAGTGCAGTATTAAATACTTGCCATACTTGTTCGGTAATTCCTGTATCAATTGCATTAGGACCTAGAACACTAGCATTCTCACCTTCAGGTTGTGTAAAGTTAGGTATTCCATTTCTATAAGAAAAGGTTGTATTAACTGGTCTACCAGGAATATGATATGAAGCAGATCTTTCACCTGTATTATATATCCATCTTATGAAAAATGAATACACCTCATCACGCATAAATCCTACAGCGTTCCCACCCTTATAATAATAATCTGAAGGAACTTCTGCTACAACATACTCTGCTTGAATTTGATTAGCTAATGGCTGATAGTTAAAATCAAATTGACCTACTGGTCCTGATCTAATTAAATAATCATTGACCACATACATCTCTTCAGACCTTTCATATGTAGGTCTATTTAATACTAGATCACCCAACTTAATATCCTCAAGCTCTGGATCTATAAATGTTAAATTAATATCTGTTTGATGTACACTATATGTACCAATTCTTTTTGCAAATATTTGATTTTGATTATTTATAAGAATTACTAACTCATATTCTTGAACACTATTTTCTTCAAGATTTGTAATTCTAATATCAAGTGATCCTGATGTTCCTTGATGATCAAATAAAGACTGAAGATTTGATATACCTATATAATCACTAACTCTTTGACCATTAACTAAGTATGCAACATATGCTTGATATGAACCATTCTTGAGCTGACCTGCATTATTTCCATTAAATAATTCTACACAAGGTGTTTTTAATAATGGAGCTAGTCTAAGTTTTTCACAATCTAATCTATCTGTGTCCTCATATATAACACAGTCTGCACCAGGATCTTGTACTTCTATTTGAATAAATGGAATATCATCTACATTCATTGTACGGGATGGGTTTAATGCATCATCCCAATATACCTGCCATGTACAATCAAAGTTTTCTTTTGAGGCTCCTGTAATAAGATGCTCTCTGTTAAATCCTAAACAAGGATCATTTACTAATGTCTCATACTTACACTCGCTATCATCAAATGTACCTATCTCTGAGTTTGTATCATCTGTAGAATATACAACCCACTGATCTGCGTATAAGTGTATTGCACCTATAATAGTGTAAGGCACAGTTGCACATTGCAAATTAGCAGGCTCATTACCTAAAGTACCAACATCTCCATCAGTAGAGTTGTTAGCAGCATTTCTTGCATGAGCCCAAGTATCCTTCCCTTGAAAACTGGCATTGGTATCTTTTACCATACCCTTTATAAAGGAGTTAGTCTCAATACTAGATGTTGCATTACTTAACTGTGATGACCGTCCAGTACTTGCTTTTCTTGTAGATGTTCTTCTTTGCTTCGCCATATTAACCAGTTACAGGATAACTCTTGAACATGTTATAATAATTATGATACTGGGCTCTTCTATTAGTCCACCATATCTTTTGCATTTCTTGGAAGTTAGGTGTATTAACAAATCCTAATGCATTATTCCTTGCAGCTCTTAATCTTGATTCAATCAAGTTTAATTGATTTGCTACATTCTCACCTGCAAATACCATGTTCTCTAGTATACGTTGTTTAAGAGCATACTCATAGTATTCATTACAATATGGATGATCTAGCACTAAAAGATTACCGCTATTATCTTCCATTGCACCTTGATAGCTTATGTATACACAACCTGTTGTAAAACTTGTCACCATAAACCCATCCTTAATTTCTGCTATATCGTGCGCTTGCTCACTAATATTTGGGCAATCACATACTTGATCATTTACGTTTTGAATCTTTAATGATCTAAATGCTGTGTATGTTCTGTACTGACCACCACCAATACGCTGTACTAATTGATAGCTGTTCTTGTCATTACAAGTTTTAATAACACACACATCTCTACACTCAGGATCTTCGCAAGGGCCTGCTTCACCAGGAGCTGGTTTATATGGTACATCATTAGTAGTTTCAATATGTGTACCCGATGGCATTTGTTGTACAACAGTGTAATCACCACATCTAAATGCATAGTTTAAATATGCAAAGTCAGAAGGCAACTGAGCTTTACCGTGCTCAACATCAAGAACAACTTCTTTAGTTCTATGTATTCTTAAACCTAAATCATAGTTTACTCTTGTGGCAACCTTAATAAGTTGTTGCGGTTCTATCATACCTTCTAATGCATAGGTTGAAAAGTCAACCATAACATCTTCCAATAGTTGATCAAACGTTCTATATTTATGTGATACACTCATGATCTATGTACATTAATCTGATTGTCCCCATCTTCTTGAGGAACTTTCATTGTGTTAAACATTCCGGAAACAACTTGATTTTCTATTTCAGCTAACAATGCTTCAGGTACATATAGCTCTTGCTCATAACGTGGAACACACTCATCTGGTGAATCACATAGCCAATCTGATATATCATCATTAAATACACCTTCAAGCTTTATAGCATCCCATTCTATATTAGGCATATACAAGTATCCATCTAAATACCAGAAGTATTTTCTCTTATTGTATTTAAAGGAGGTTGTCTTACTCATTGATACATAAGTACCAGGTTGAGTAGGTTGAAGCTCTACAGAGCCGTCTATGGAGCTTACAGTCCTAATCAATGGACCCCAATACCCCTCAATCATTTCAGGAAGCTTGTCTTTGCTTCTTTTGATTGTACAACCGCTAGATATTCCAGTACACTTTGCCTCTACTTTATCTACATCAATAAGCTCTATAAAAGGAAGCGTTTTCCAAACAGGATTAAACTTCATTAGTTTATTTGCAAAATCCTGTCTGCGCATTAATATCTGAGCAAACTTAATAACTAAACTATAAATATATCTGTCAGTAAGGAATGCATCTTCCGTGCTCCCTTTTACTTGACCTCTTATTCTAGATATGACCTCATTGATCTTTGCCATTGCTCTTCCTGTTTTTATACAGGCTAGCAACACGGAATCTACTTTTCATTTTTATATATCTAGTCCAACGTTTAGGATATTGCTTTGCAACGGTTCTCTTAAACTCTCTTGTTGCTGTAAATCCCCATAGATCTCTATTTTGAAATCTATACTTTGTTGACCAGTTTGTATAAAATATTTTTCCAATGTTACCGTCTGTATCCCAATTTTTGTTTCTTAGACTTTTGCCATATTTACTAGATAAAGCAAAATCTACATTACCACCTTTAGATGGGGGACAAGTCCCAATAAATAAATAACCTAATGAGTTAGGTAGCTCTACGCCATCCCTGTGCTCAATAACCCCCTCCCATAGCCTTCGGTTATATATCCTTATAATAGCTTTAAGTTTGTCGTCATCTATATCAGAGTAAAGAGGTTTCAACTCCTTAAACTCATTTATAGTTTTCTTATTTAAAAATCCTAGACGTTTTTCTCTAAATCTAGGAGCATTTAAATCTGGTTTCTTAAAACTATTACCCATCACTATATGTATAATTTACAAAAAAAACAGGACATATGGTACAATTTATTATACTGAATACGTCAGTTCACATATGTTTCCTATATGCGGATGTTGTAATTCTAGTTTACCTGATCTTCTATTACCTACATATTTATTATGATAATGATAATAATCTGTATTAGATAAACTTGGTAAAGTCTTATGAATAAATCCAGTGTTCTCACTAGTTGTCACATACTCTACCTTTCTATTACTATGGTAGTGACCTGTAAATAAAGTTCTATTCTTAGTCATACCCCACTCTTCTGCAAACTCAGTAGCATATACAATAGGTGTATTTTTAGAATTAGCATCACCATGCTCAAATGCATTAAAGTTGTCATGCCATACATGAACCTTACGCTCACTATATTCTATATCCCACATAATATCTTCACAATCAATAGACTTGGATAATGCATGTGCTAAGTGGAATGATGATAAGCGGTCATGATTACCAGGAATATAAACAATAGTAAGTATATCACAGTGTGCTTTTATAAAATTAATAGCCCAATGCATTGCATCAAAAGCTTGTATATAAGCTTCTGTAGCAGATGCACAATTATTCAATGGTGTACCTTTTGTAGTTGCTCCATCAAATGTATCCATATTGATTAAATCACCTCCTACTACAAAGTACATATGAGATATATAATGAGACATAGTAGCTCGTTCTACTAAGTTTATTATAGTATCCTCAAATTCTTTATCTATGGTTTCATTACCTTCTTTACCAAAGTGTATATCTTGTAATGACATTACACCGCATACTTCTAGTTTATTTGCAGATAACTTATCTATATCTGCAGCAGGAATTGTGTAAGTCTTTGGTTCCCAATTATCTAAAAGTTCTTTAAAGTATTTCTCTGATTGGTCTTTTATTCTTGTAACTAGAGCAGATACTCTCCAGTGATCTCCCATCTGTTTATTCCAATAAGATGATAACTTCCACTCTGCAGTATCTATGTTTAATAACTCTATTATTTCTTCAGGACTCTTTGGTTCGTGATCAAATATTCCTGAAAGCTTTGCTTCTCCTTTATCCAAGTTAACTTGCTGTTCAACTTTATCTTTTAATTGTTCAACTTTACCTTTTAACTTTTCTGCTCTAACTTGATCTTTTATATATTGATACTTTTCAATTGTAATACCCAATCTTTTAGCACAATGCTTATTAGACTTTTTCCAGGCAAATGATTTTATTACTCTATCTCTTAGGTTACTCATAAAAAACTTTGTATAAAACTACAAAAGATTATTTAATAAAAAGGGGGTCTTTACAACCCCCTCCCAACTTACGCAGTGAAAAACCAACAAAACACTACTACTGTTGTTATGCCGCTGCTGTAGTAATAATTACTTCAACGCTATCACAAGTTGCTGCTCCAGCATCTGTAGATTGAACTTTCAATCTATAAGATGTTGCTGCCGCTAAACCTGTAACTCCAAATTTTAATGTTGTACTTGGAATATCTGCTGTATTCTGTTGTACATATGACACTGGTGTTAATGCAGATAAAAACACATCAAAGTGAGCTGTCTCTGATGATACACCACCCCATACAATATCTGCAGTTGTAGATGTTATATTCTCAACATACACATTATATGGTGCATGATGAACATTGTTTGCTGTACACGCACCTACACCTGCACTAATCATAAGTGCTAATTTTTGAACAATAGCATCTAAACGCTCACCTGTATCTACTCTAATTGTCTGACCTCCAGTAGTAATCTCAAAGGTAGTACCACAATAACTTACACATTCTGCACAAGTTATGTCAGCACATCTTTCAGATCCTGTTGAACAGTTGGTATAACTACATGGTGTAGTTAAACTGTTATTAGGACAGCTACATTTAGAACTAATTTTATTACAAGTATTACAAGCCATTTCTTATTATTTATGGAGCTGATGGACATGATGCATTGCTACCTGCATTAGCAGCTGCTGTCATATCATCTTTAAATCTATCAGATGCAAAATCCCAATCTGCAGGAGCTGTATAGCCTTGATTTAACATCATCATAAAATTCTTCTTCAATAGACCTTCAATAGCAATGCCATTTGTAGTCTTAGAACCTTCGTAAGGATTAACTGCAGATGGAGTAACACCTTGTAATAAATAAGATGTTACATCTGCTGCTGTTTTAACACCGTACTCATATGTATCAATCATTCTAGCATAGTATGATCCGAGCCCTTGAAGAACTGCTGCTGCTTCTGCTGCCGCTGGTCCACCAGTAGTTGGATAATATAGTATAGAAAATCCAGATGAGAATGGAGGTGTACCACCAAATGCTTGAGTAGCACCCCATGTACTTACACCTGTACCATTAATAATATCATGAAGCTCATCATAGTTATTTTGATATGCTGTAGAAGGTTGGAATCCTGAACTAAGAGCCCATCCTGCTGCTAATGTTGAATTATGATAATCAGGATCAGACTCATTAGAGAATGATAATACCATTACTCCTGGATTAGGAACTGCTGCGCCACCGGTCCAATCTGTTGGTAGACTACGTAAAGCAACCCACCCAGCTGCAGGATCTAAGTTAGCACTTACTCCAGTATCAACTACAGCCTTAATGTATCCTATGTGATTATTGTCTTGAACAGGAACAATGTATAGTGTACCAGTCCATGAACAATCTGTAGCATATTGAGTAGCCCATGCATTCAGACCATTAATTAATGCAGTACCTCTAGTTACTGTATAAGAAGTTGTATCAATGAATGCAAATATGTTTTTAGCTGTACCAGGTAATCCAATAAATGCATCGGGTACAACTTGAATTTGATATGATCTTGTTTCAGTTACAGTACCTGCACCATTTGTTAATTGTAATGAAAATACATCTGAATGATCTGTTGCACCATCATGAGTATATGTAAACCTTCTATTGAGCGGATTTCTATTCTCACCAAATGAATTTACAGTGCCATTATCTACAAGTGCACCCGCAACAGGAGGAGTAGTAACATTTACTACAAGATCTCCCTCGCCTAATATAAAGTTAATATTATATACACCTGTACCACCGTACTCTACATATTCTTGAGCATTGTCTGCAACATTATCTGCACCAAGAATAGATGGAGCATCACAACAAAATACTACTCGGTTTGGACCAGCACTATTTGTAAATGCAACATACATATAATATTGAATGCTGTTAAGAGTAATAGGTCTTACATAGTAAAAATCAATTTTGCTACCTGTAATATTGTAAGTGTTTGTACCACAAGTTAATGACTGACTCTCTATAGATAATCCATTAGGATGCGCATTACCTGCACCATCTGCTAATATATTTGTAAGGGGACCTGCAGTTCTAATAAAGAAATTAGATGCAAAATCCCAAACAAACTCTGCATATGCTGATAATGAACCACCATTCTCTACTCTAACTCTAACATAAAGCTTACCAGATGTAGCTCCTGTTGCAAAATTAAAGTTATATGGATTAGCAATACCAGAACCATTTACAGTTCCTCCAACAGCAAATGTTGTACCATCTGTGCTATATGAGGCTGTGATAGTATCTGATGCTGTCATACCAGCTGTACTAATATCAAAATCAACTACACCTGCACCAGATACAGTTGGATCAGTAGCACCACCACCGTCAAATGCAGTTCTAATATCTACAGGTGTAACTGTTCTTGCTACTGCAATAATTTCTTGAGCATCTGCATCATAGTAATAATCTGTAGGTGCTGTATCATCATAACCTAAGTAAATCCAATCTGTTTCAGGATTTGATACAGGAGTACCTGCTGTAGTTACATCAAATACTGTACATGCTGTACCAGTAGTTGTGGCTATAACTGCAGGACAAACTTGTTCTAAACCAGCTGATGTAATAATCTTTAACGTAAAGTTATACGATGTGCCTTTACTTAAGCCAGAAATAGTTTCACTAACGCTTACTCCAGGACTTGATATAGTAACTGTACTAGCTACGTTACCGGTAGTATTATCTGTTACTTCTACTTCGTATGTTACTGTAGTACCTAAACCATTTGTAAAGCTTACATCTACAGTAGTATTTGTTTCATTACTTACAGCAAAATCAGAAGGACAAGCAATGCCTAAAGGAATAGTGCGGTTAATAGTCTCTTCACAAGTGCTATCATTATCTGATGCACAGAAATCTACTTTAATGCTTAATGCTGCTGTTACATCTAATGCTGTAACTGTTACTGATGTACCAGTAGGATTTGATTGTAATACATATACATCAAAATTTTGTGTTACTGAATCACCGTTTTGATCTGTTACAGTAATCATACTACCACAATCTGAAAACCCTCTAGGAACAGTAGATGTTGTAAAGTTAAAGTTAATTGCTGTTGCTACACCTAATGTTTCAATTGTTGTTGTAGCAAAATTAAAGGTAGTTGCAGCACATCCGCTATCACAGCAGTTCTCTTGAATGCTTTGTACAGCATTATACAAGTCACATATAACAACCCACTGATTCTTATGTGAATCAGCTAAGTTACTTGGAGTATTAGTCCATAATGTATTTCCACTATATGTACCATTAGATGATAATTGATCATCAGTTCCAAATATACATTGTGCGTTTATTGCATTATTTATAGCAGGAACCTGCCCAATTGCATCTCTTGTCTGACAATACGCTGTTTCTAATGCAAGCAGTAATGTTGAACTTTTTACCAGCTCAGAAGAAAATAAACAAGATGATACAACCTCTACCTCATTTGTTTCATTTGTACATGGTAATACACAAGACTCAATAATGGATAATCTAGATTCAAAGTTTGTTAGTGATGTATTAATAATGTTAATTGCATTATTTAAATCACAAATCTTTGCAGCTAATCTTGTAGCATATGTTTCTATAGGAAGCTGTGTTACAAGCTGACCAGTAGATGGATCAGTATATTGTAAACAAGCTGGAAGAGCTAATGATCCTGTTACATTAGCAATAGTTATACTTTGCCTACCGGCAGTTGTTGTACATAGTTGAGATATAATAGCATTAATAACTTGATCTAAGTTAGTTGGATCTGCAATACCTGTTAAACATCCTACATCAATAGTTAAACTTGGGTTACAAGTACATGTAGCATCTATAAGATCACATACCTCTGTTGCAAGTTTAGCTACTACATCACTAACTGTATCACCATTACATAGGTTAATACACTCAATGTCTGGTCCTTGCCATACAACACAATTAGAAGATATGTGTGAACAAGGTTCTACTTTTCCGTTATTGCTAGGTATCATTTATTCTTCCTTTTAATAGCAAACGCTATATAATAATATACAATTTTTTCTCCACAAATCAACTACTAACATTTGTACAAGTAACTTCAGGTAACGTACAATCCGGTTTATCTGGATCATTTGTAAGTGTAACTGTTAACTTCTGTGTTCTATCAAAACCTATTGTAGTAAAACAATAACAAAAATTAATTGTATGTGAGGTAATTAAATTTGCATTCTCAATAGTATAATTCAAATGCCCATTAGCATCTGTCTTACCAATCTTTACGTTATTTATATAAATATCAAAATCTTTCACGGCATCTCCATCTGCGTCAACAACAACTATCTGTAAGAACTCATCACCTGAATCTTGATCATTAGGATTAGATACAATACTAGATACTACTTTACTAACATCTCTAACAAGTATCTGAGCATCTGTCCACTTACAGATATTATATTCTGTTACAACTTTATTATAATCATCTATACAGCACGGTGTCATACCAAATCTTACAGCTCTGAATCTTCTAAATACAGTATCTGCAAACTTTTTAGTTGATCGGGTTATATCTTGTACTGTTCTTGTCATTTTAATTTCCCTTTGCCTTTTCTAAGGTTCTGGTAAATGAATCTGATGATGGTGTAAATTTATTATTGTAAGCTTTTAAACATGTTTTGTGTACAGTGCTGCCATCCTTTGCTGTTGACTTCTGACATCCGCATGAAAATTTTCCATTACAATGTTTACAATTCATATCATTTGGTTTTAATATTTCGTAGACTGCCCATCCGCACACTCATCATATACACACGCAATCTTATTTAATCTCTTTTTTGCATAGTTATATATCTCCATTCCATCCTCTGGTCTATGGCAATATTCAACCTTTGCAACTGCAGCATCAATCAATGTACGGATAAAGCTCATTTCTCGCATAGCTGCTTCTTTATCTCCTACAGGTTGACATGCTGTAACATCCATAGCACAAAGAGTATTGTAATACTTTGTCATAAGCTCACATACTCTCAAATGATTATATTCTATAAATGCTTCATCAGATGGAGACACTTGATACTTGATTACATATACTCCATCAGGTATACCAGCCCTCTTTGTACCACACTGTGTAGTCTGCGTACCTAAAGCACAAGAGTTAAGATTTAAATCAAATCCTTTTGTTACTTCTTTTAATACAGGTGCATTATAACCTGGTACAGTAATTAATAATTCTGCACAATCAACTGCTAAATTCTCTGCATACTGACTAGTATCTCTAACTGTAAATATCTTACAATTTGAAACCTCTGGTACCTCTAAACTTAATATATGACTACTAGGCATATCTCTATCTTATATATATAATATACTAAAAAAACTGCATTTAATACATAAAAAAAAGGCTAGGAGTTACCCTAGCCCTTTTATTAAGTAAGTAATGTACTAATAATTAAATAGTACAAGGACTTCCGCAAGCATCAGTTGTGTCAAGAACTGCATCTACACTAGCTAGTGCGGCAATCTGACCAAATAATGTATCTAGTGCAGTTTCACCGGCAGATCCAGCTACTGCATAGAAAGTATATAAGTACTGATCATTATCAAATACTCCACTAGGATTATTAAATCGTGGAACACTGTGAAGAAGATTTAGAGAAACATATCTCCCACTTCTATCAACAGCACTGACAATATCATCAGAATGCTCAATCTCACGAATTCTTGAAGAATCAGCATTACCTTGATTATAAGGCATTTGCATGTAACGTTCACTCATTAACAAATCTCTAAGAACAGTCTCACCAGAAATCTGTGCCATAACTCCAGTAGTTCTAGAAGCTACACCACAATCATTACATGGTTCACCAGTCTCATCAAGATTAGATAAGATGATTTGTACAGGCTCCTTCTCATAGTGATCTCTTGTATCAAATGAGCAGTTACCAAACTGAGTATCAACATAAGCACCTTCTACTTGAAGTTTAGCAGATACACCATCAGTTACCGGATCGGTAGACTCAACATAGCCAGATCCTTGAACTTCAGCAATAGTATAAGAAGCAGTATCAGCAACAGTAGCAACATTAATAGTTGATGGAGTACCAGCTGTACCACCAGGAACTAAAATAGTTAATACATCAGATACAGTATATCCTTGACCAGGACATGCAATAGTAGGAGTTGCTACAACAGCACCTCCAGATACAGTAAGATCTAATGTTAAACCAGAACCAGTACCACCAGATACAGGAACACTTGTATATGTACCATCAGTATATCCAGAACCAACAACAAGTGCACCAAGAGGAGCTACCACTGCAGCTAAACCAGTACGTGTGATTTCAACTCCACCGCCTGATTTCTCTCTAACAAATGGAGCAAGAATTGGATCAGCTAATAATTGCTTTCCTGCTTCTGCAAGAGCAGCAGCTGGATCAATATAGTCTTGACCGTCTACACAACAAACATTTGCAGAATCCCCAATAGCATAAGCATTGTGATTCAAGAAACGTAGTGCAGGAGAACCTTTAACGTCCATTCTTAAAAAGATACTAGATCCACATGGAACACAATCAGAAGCTAATGCAACTTCTGCAGTAGCTGCAGTAGCAGCACATACAGGAGTTTTCCAAACTCTACTGATATACTTAGGATTAATACCTTTTGATTTTACTGATTCAGAGTATCCCCCGTGACCTGGGTTGTTACCAATTGTATCTACAGTGTGGTAAGAACCTGCTGCAAGAACAAACTGTCCACTAAGAGTACCCCATGCTGTATTTACAACACTTTCAAAACTAGTGTCAACAAGTGCCATTTGACCTGCTGCTAATGCTGAAGTGGCTGTACCAGCGGTGCTCACAACATCTTGGTTGAGAACGTAGCATTTTCTAAATGCATGATTAAAATAAGCCATTTTACAAAAATTTAAATAAACAAAAAAAATAAAAATGTGTATCACTACACATATATAATATAATAAAACTTTTCTAACTAAGAAACAATAATTTATACTTTGCAGAATTTACAGCATCCTTAACCATATCTAATTGATTAACAATCTCTGTATGAGGCATAACTGCTTGAAGCTCATCTGTTTTCATTGATAAGTATCTTAAATACTCAACAGCTCCATCAACAGATGTTAAAATTGCAGGAGCTTCTTCTGGATAATCTAATATAAGCTCACATGCTCCTTGATATCCTTCAGCAATATTATCTGATAAATCAGGTAATGCACCATATATCCCATTTAGAGCTTTATGTTGCGCATATGATCCAACCCCTGTTACCTGCAAGTGTAATTTATGAAAACTTGTTGCTGCATTCATTAAACACTGAACATAAGAACCAGTCATCATATCTACCTTTTTCATCTCGGAAGATCTTTCCATAGTAGATTCTATAGCAGGTTTACCATCAGGTCTTTTAAGAGTTTGTTTCTCTGCTCCTTTTTTTAATAATCTATCCATTAATTATTTCTTTCTGCAGCTTGCTGTTCTCTGGTATATTGATTAAAGCTTTCCATATCACCTGCAAGAATAGCTGCAGCTTCATCTATAATAACTTCAACAATATCATCCTTAAACTCACATTCTATTTCTACAATACTTGTTTGTCCTGTATAAGGATTAACACAATCAATTATTTGTATATAAGCTGGTCTTCTATAATATGTTAGAATCGGGCTGACAATATTAAATGAATCATCCTTATATACTCTGATATTATTACCTATTAAAGTGCATAATGTTTCACTCCATTCAAAATCAGGTTTCTTAAGAGGATCTCTTAAATATAAATTTATATTAGCTTCTTCAACTAAGTATACAGTCATTGTACGAGGATCAGTACAGCATTCATTTGTTGCTTTTGCTGTAACTCTTTTGAACTCTAAATAATTATTTGTTGGAAAATTATTGCTTTCAAAATAATCATCATTTGACGCACCTGTTAAAAGAACTTCTGTTAATAATATTTGTAGATCATCAATCCTTCTTTTAGAATACTCATCACCTTCTTGATATAAGTTATTACCATGAAGTTGTCTTCTACACCACTCTACTTGAGCTTTATTAAAAGCTTCAATAATTTGCCAGCACTGAAGATTATCATAATCATCACTTGATAATTTATTTAATCTTTCTTTTATCTTAACTAGAATAGTAGAGTTTAACATTGTTTATATTTAAGTATTCCAATACGCTTCTACTTTCTCTAATAAAGAAAGTAATATTTCTTCGTTATCAGGTTTTTTAAGAGCAGCAACTACTTCAGATGGAGACTTGCCAAGCTTTGTACCACCATTTAATGGTTCAATCCATCCATTACCTTTAGTAGATAAATATCTGTAATAGATAGCATCTTTAACTAATGCGCGTAATTTTAAATCTTCCATTGATGCTTTAGCTACTTCAGTAAATGATTTTGCTGATCTTTCCATATTAGTTTCAAACAATTCACCATTGATATACATATCCATATTTTCATAAAGAATATCATTTGGTGTAGACTTTACATATTGTACGCTATCTATATCAAGAACTTTTGCAACATACATTAATTTAGTTACGTCTGTATCATATAGATTCTGAAGTTCAGCTAAAGCTTTATTTCTAAGTTTAGTGTATTCAGTTCTTGTACTAACACTTTCTTCCATTGTATCTAAATAAAATCTAAATACTTTATTGCTTGTTTTAGCTTCTTTATAAGACTTAGCAACAATAGAAAAACCACCTGCAAAAATTGCATATATTCTAATTAAATCATAAGGATCACTAGAAGGATCTAAGAATACTGGATCGTTACCACATCTTAAACTAATCTTAGACCAAAATTCAAAGTTATTTGGTTTAAGCAATTCAACCTTATTCCAAAAATCTTTATCTTCAGGATCAATAACATTAGATGCCAACTCTGCTTCAAGTTGAACAACAGTATTTCTAATCTCCTTAATCTTTTCTTCTTTGTCCGCACCCTGTAACATTTTTACATCGGGAGCAAATTCATTTAATCCTGTAACATATCTCTTGATACCATTTAGCTCAAGACATGCTAAAGACTCTTCATGCCAAACACCATCATGCAAAGCCATTCCATAGTTTTGCAATCCCATATTTTCTTTAGCACCATCAAAATATGGTCTAATAGCAATAGGACTATTCTTTTTATTTTGTTGATACTTCTCTACAATTGTATAATCATTCATTTGATTGGTTTTAAAAATTAATAATACGTGAACTCAAAAGTACATAATTATGTACATTATTATTAATATTTCTAAAGCCGGTTGCCCGGCTATAGTTATTTGAGTTTATCATACATCAACTATTGTTACTTTGGTTCCTTTAGGGACCATAAAGTTCACTCTCACTAAACCATTAAATGAAATAGTATTTGAACCACCCGCTGTAACACTAACAAGTAATCTTCTTTGATTAGCTAATGAACTCCCCGGACTAGTAGCATCCTCATTACTTACAAATACTGACGCACTTGTTGTTGGAATAGCAGTACTAGTTGAATCAAATACTTCAGTACCAGTTGCAAAAGCACCTTCAGATTGCAATGTATATCCTAATGAAGTATGTGAAGATCCTAAAACACCTTCAACTTTTGAAACAGTTAATCGATCCATAGGATTATTTTCCATAACAATTCTTGCAATTTCTTTTCCAACAAAAGATCCAGGAGCTACAGCAACAGCACCAAAATTAAATGCTATGTAATAACCTTCCAGCTCTAACGCAGGTGATCCTGGTCCCATAGATCCAGCAGGAAGTGATGCAGTTTCTGCAGTTTTATGAAAATGATATGCAATAAAATTACTATTAGGATCACTAAATTCAAAATGTGTAACTACACCTTTAAAAATTTCATCAGACTGTTCTCCCAAATTATTAACATCTGCCAATCTAGCTAACTGAGCTTGATCAAGATTACCTTTAATAGCTTGAGCTTTTAACTCAGCATTAGTATTAGCAGGTTTAATTTTACTTATATAACTTTTATGTGACATGATTAAAAATTTAAGAAAAAAAGGGGGAGACTTGCTCCCCCCGTTTTTCAAGTTAATAATTAGAATGATCCACCTGTGATTGGGTTTCTCATAACAATCTTAAGAACCTTAGTTGGGTCTTTAACCCAGATAGCTGGCATGGTTTGAGTCATATAAACTCTGTAACCATTAAACTGTCCAGTAGACGCAAATCCTTGAGTTCTTCCCATGTAGTCCATAGTACCATTTTGGTAGAACCACTTGAGTTGATTATCCCAATTGAGTTTCAATAAGAAGATGTTGTCATTTCCTTCGTCAGTAACATCAAAAATGATGAAGCTAAATGAAGAAAGTGGACGACCATCAATCAATGGATTCTCAATATCATTGGTATGTAGATTGTCAAATGCAGGATTCAATACAAACTTCACATTAGCCAAGAATGGAATAGTGAAACTAGTGTAAGCAAATCCAAAGTCTAGATCCATACCTTGTCCAGTTACTGCTCCAATATCAGAAGCATTTTGTACAAGACCAGAACCATAAACCTCATTAGCAATAGCTTTGTTGATCAACTGCATACCACCGATACCAGTTTGAACAACAAGCTTTCTTTGCGGGTCTGGACCTTTAAACTCAACTTTACCTTGGTAGAAGTTGTAAAGCTCAGACTTGAACATATCTAATGTAAATGAAGACTTGTTGTATACTCTCTTAAATGAGTTATCCAACTGAGACCAAAGACCTACAGAAAGTCTGATATCATCTGGTCCGTCTTGTCTAATTCTACCTCCTTTACCCCACATTAAGTAAGTCTCAATGTCATTGGCAATTTTAGAAAGGTGAGCAGCTTCTAGATTAGTAATGAAGGTTCTAGAAAGAGTACCATTTTCAAAGGCATCTCTAGCACCAGCTTTACCCATACCAGCTACTAAATCCTCAATAGAAGATACAGAAGGATTGTTAGCATCTTGGTTAAAGTTTCTCCAGATCTCAGTTACAGGAACAGTACCATCAGCATTCAATCCCCCTTTGATCATAAGATCTGCACGAGAAGAAATAGAATAGTGAACGTGTGCTTCAGCTCCCCCTACAAAGTTGTAGAATTCACGGAAACCAGAACCTGTCTCAATATCAGAGAATCTTTCACCGTATTCACCTCTTGCAGAACCTTTTCTGAAATACTTAGTACCAGGACATAAGTAAGTAGAAGCATCTAATCCTGCAGAGTTATTATTGTTAACTAATTGTACAGTGTAAATGAACCCGTCACCTGCAGGAAGAATATCATCAGCAGTAATATAAAGTTCAAGACCATTGTACTTGTCATAAGTGATAATGTCACCATGTCCAAAAGCGCGCTTAGAAAGCTTGATTTTGAATGTTACACCATCAGCACCTAGTGTGCTTCCCGCTTCAACGTTAGCTACAATAAAAGGAAGATCTTGAGCAATTGGAGTTTGCCACTTATACTCACCACGAGCATTATCTACTAAAATTGTATTCTGACCGCCAAACGAAGCCATTTGATACAGGGGCATTTCTACTTTCTGTGTCATTGCCCAAATATCTACAGGACCCATATCCATAGGTTCTGCGGATCCTAACATTGCAGTTAGGTGATAGGAATCAATGTGAGAACTAGCTTTATAGTTAGTATCTCTCAAAAATATCCCATTATTTAAAACCGGAGTTGCCATAATTGATAAAAATTAAAAAATTAAAAAAAAAAATAAAAAAAATTAAAATCGTTTAAAAATATTTTGTTGTCTTGGTAACTTTCTTCCAGATGTTTGTTGACTTGCAGCTGCCTCATTAGCCTGCGCACTTCCACTATTTCTAGAAGATTGTTCTGTCTTTAGTTTTCTAACTGTATCACCAATTGCTTTTTGTGATCCTTTTTCAATAAGTTTCTTTTTGTAACTATCTGGATCAGCAAGTAACCATAATGCCTCACTAATTAAACTATAATTAGGTTCTACAAATTGATACTTCTCAAGCAGGTGACCTAACAAGTTTGTATTACTTCCATTAATAGATGGATAAGCCGGCTTAACAAGACCATTAAATAGCATAGACTGAGTACGCTTATCAACCTTAATATCATTAATGCTACCATCTTTTAATGTTTCATATACACTACTCATATATTGTTTAGAAGCATTATCTTTTTGCTTCTTTTTAGCCTCTTGTTGTTGAAGTTTTTGAGCAAGAACTTTTTCTTGCATCTTGTCTAACTTAGGTTTAAACTTCATAGCTTGTTGCTCAAGTTTACCTAAATCTTTCCAAGTTTCAATTTCTTCTTGAATTTCTTGAGCATTACCAAATCCTGTAGCAGAAAGATAATCAGTAATAATTCTTTCCTGACCTCTTTCACTTTTTGGATCAATTTGTCTTGTTTCTTCTACTGCGGCAAGTGTAGAAAAAAGTCCTTTCATATCTTTGCCACCATCAGCTACATACTTTGCAGCAAATTGTAGTTCTCTAGGTAAACTCTTAAAAAATTGTTTTGGAGTCTCTCTTCTAACTTCAGCAGCTTTCTCATCTAAGTTAGCTTGAATTAGCTCTGTCCAATCTTTTGCAGTATAATCATCTAATGATTTCTCATCATCAAAAGGAATAATCTTTTCATCCTTAATTAACTTTTGAAATACATCTGCCATTCCAGTAATAGGCTTTCTACCTCTTTTTTCAGCAGACTCTTCTGGAATTTGCATATTAGTAATTTCATCTAAATCACTATTAGTTACTGTCTCAGTTGTTTTTTCTACTTCTTCTTTTGTTTCAACACCCTCTTCTGCTACAGGAGTTTCAACTGATTCTTCAGCAGGAGTTTCTTCTACAGGAACAGGTTCAGTAAAAGACATATCCACTTCCTTGCTAGGTGCACTAAAAATATTTGGCTTTGATTGATTTTCATCAATTACTACATCTGCACCAGTGGGAGCTGCCCCAAAAATTTCATCTATATTGATGTTCTCTTTTGTCACTGTGCTTTCAGCAGTATTCATTTCATTATTCATATTAGTTGGTTTTAATAGTTAATTACAATTATAATATAAGAAAAATACAATTATTAAACTTATTTCATTTGAGATAAATAAATCATTATTTGTAGTATATAGCTAAGACTAAAATCTTTTACTAGGATTTTTATTTTTTATCCTCAGATTTAGGCTTATCATACTTATTTTTATTGACTTTGGCTATTTCAAGCTGCTTGTTTGCAATGTCTCTTTGAGATGCAAGTTTTTGTCTTTGCAAATCCATTTTCTGATTTTCAAATGAAGTATTTACAGAAGCTTGCTGTTTCTTAAAATTCATTTGTTCACGATATTGTTGAGTTTCTCTAATATCTTTTAAACTATCTTGAAAATCTGAAACTTTGTTTTGATCAATATCTTGCATTGCACCATATCCTGAAGCTCTAATTTCTGCAACAGTAATATCTTTTTGTCTGTCTCTTGCATTTTCTTCAGCTTCAAACTGCAACTTCATTTGATCTTCTTGAGCTTTAGCTTGCAACTGTTGTTGTTGCATTTGTTGCTGTTGTTGCATTTCTTGTTGACGTATTGCTAGTTGCTTGCCCTCCGCATCTTTAAGTATATCTGAAACTTCTGCAATTGAACCAGCTTTAACAATATTACCAAGATCATAAATACTAGCACCACTAGTATTGTTAGTTAATGCAAGTTGTTTTAATTGTTCTAAAATAACTTTATGATTTGTTTTTGTTGTAGCAAAAATATTAAAGTCTCTTAGCATTAGATCAGTACCATTAATCACAAAGTTTACTTTCTCCGCCTCAGAAGAGATATATGAAAGCCTCACGCTAGGTTTACTACTATAATAGTACTGTGCTAAATCTGTACGCATCTGTTGAACTCTAGGCATCAAATGGTCAGAGTGTTGTACAAAATACATTTCTGTCTGTGCATATGATGCATTCATTGCTTGAGTAACCCCTGTAGCTGTTTGTTGTGCAATAGCACCCCCCAGTCTTTGAGGATTAACCCCAATAGATTCAAAACACTGTTGTTTAAAATAGTTAGCTAACTGTATTCTAGACATCAGTCTACCAGTTTGCTCCATGTTTAAAGTCTGATAGTGATTGAAGTTTGTAGCATTTTCAGTATTGGTAATAGAAGTATCTAATGGTAACATCTGAAAATCCTTCATTGCTACGTATGCTTTAGCATAGTTATGTTTACCCCAGTCTTCACCCATAGAGTGACGTGGTAATGCATTCTGATCAAACATAATAACAGTACCAAGTTCATCTACTAGAATATCAGCTATCTGGTTATTAACCATATTATAACCAACTTGATATGCTTTCATTAAATCAACTAAAGAAGTAGACTTAGTATTTCTATCAGAAAATACTCTTCCTTCTACAGGAAGTTTACATCCGTATATTGTTTGATCTCCTTTAAATTGAAATGGAACTCTGCCAGGTTTCTTTTTATTTATTCCAAGATAAATAGGATTTATATTATCACCCATATTAGATCTCCAGAATGCAGGTAAGTTTGGACCAATTTTAACACCACCCCATACTTCATTAATCCAAATCCAATCTATATGCTCCCCTTCTACAAGATTTTCCTTTGTTTTATTTTTCATAACTGATGTATCATATTTAGGTTTCATAGTAACCTTATATGATTCATCTATAAGCTCTTGAGTAAGATCTCCATCTTTACTTATTTTAGTAAGATGTCCTACTTTTCTTTGTGACTTCCAGTAAATTGTACTAACACGCATTAACTCACCTTCACCCCATTGTTTAATATCTTCACCCTCATTAAGAATTGCACTAACAATGTCCCCACCTTTTGCAGGATCATTAGACCAGTTGCTTGCATATCTTCTATAAGCAAGACCGGGCATGCTTGTATTCCACTCATGTGATCTAGATGGATCATAATATGCACCATCATTCTGATAACCATTGACTTGATATAAAGCAGATTTAGCAGGATATATTTCTTGCAATGAATGTAACTGTGCTTCACTCATCAAATACCCATACTTATCTATTACATCTGCTACAGTAAGTAAATCAATTTTACCAGCAAAATTAGAATCAGCAATATATCTAGTATCAGGAGACTTTTGATAAAATGTAGTTACAGGATTCCATAGCTCTACTTCATAATCATCCTCTAACATTCTAAAATGCCAAAACTCACGGTCTGTAATAAGCATATCTCTAAATGCTCTTTCCTCAAGTTCTTGCATTTTAAATCTTTCCTCATCAACATTAAGTTGGTGAGATGCCCATTCTTCTATTAAACTTTTATAATCTTTAGAAAAAAAGTCTTCAATCTCAGGTAATGATTTAAGATTTTCTGGATTAAGTTGTTGTTGCAATTCTGGATTAGCAGGATCAGCACCCATTTCAATCATCCTTTGGATAAGAGTACTTTGTGCTTCTGCTAGTAATGTTCTTTCAATCTCAGCTCTCTTAAGCTCCATCATCTCATTATATGATGTATCATCAACTGCTCTAAATTGAACTTTAGAAAGTCTCTTAGAAAACTCTCCTGATAAAACATTAATTACATTTGGAATAATTGGATAAAACTTTAATTCTAATGCAGATTCATCTTCTTTAGTTAAAACATCTACTAGATCTTTATATTCATTATCTTCTTCAATAATGTAATCTCTTTTATCAATAATACCTTTAGCAAGCTTATAGTTCTTTAAAAGCTTTCTAGCATTACGTCTTAGAAACTCTAATCCTTGTAATTCCAACCAGTCTAGATTCCATGCAGACCAATCATCATCTTTTTTCTTTTCAGGTAAAAACTGAATAGGTTGTGTTAAGCTAGAAGTAGTTGGATACTTACCTTCTGTTTTTACACCTTTTTTTAATTGTAGAGCGTTAACTACTCTCATTACCTTAAATTTTTAAATCCTGATCTCCTTACCTTGCGCCCTCCTATTGTATTTTTACGTCCAATGTTACGAAATGCGCTATACTTCAATTTACTCATTTTTTTTGAATTATCCAATGATTCTACATTCTCTCTTCGTTTTGCATATCCTCTATTAGACTGTTGTATCTTTGCAAAAGCTACTAATGCAGAAAATGCAACTAACCTATCTACGTTAAGTCCTGGATAATAAGCAAGCATTTCTGTAATAAGCATTTTATCAGGAATTCTAGTAACACCTTTTGTAGTTGATATAATATTACCTTCTAAATCTAACTCTTCATCTATATCTTCTCTTAAAAATTCTATAGCATAAGATATTAAATGGCTCTTAAATAATGTGCCTGTATTTTTCCAACCATACTCTTGAAATACAGATCTGTTAGAACCAAGGTCCTTCAAGAATAATATCTGTTGTTTTGGTACAAGATATTTCTGTTTCTTTTTGCTAATCATGTACTGGATAAATAATGAAATATTATTCTCTACTATTGTCCATGCATTATACCATTCTATAATTAGCTCTAATTGCTCGTGCGTTTTATTAATATCATCATATCTACCACACCATGATGCAACTATTTTATCTTTTTCTATAAAATGTTCTAGACCATGATCTGTTTCTCTAGTTACTTCTACAGGATTCTTGTATACAAAAATACTACATAATGAATCTGATGTAGTCGTCTTACCCTCTGACACAGGGTCAATAGAAGCATAGTATGTACCAAACTCAGGATTTTTTGTAGGACGTTCCCATACAACTAAGGCACCTGTTTTATCAGTCATCTTTCTATCTACAGGAAATTTAGATATAGGTAATTTATCAGTGTGTTTAGCAATAATTCCTTTTTCATCCTTTTGTAACTTAATATGCTCATATGGATATTCTTTTTCTTCTATTCCTTTTAATTGCTTAGATAATATTCCTTGAGGAAATATTGATTCCTTTCTATATGCAAATGCTTCAGCAATATTAGTTGGTTTCTGAGATATCCTTAGCTGATACTGCTCTGGATTTAAAGATATTTTCCATTCTGCTCTTTCTTTCCTAATAGCTTCAAGAGCTTGTTCTACAAGCGAGTTACCATAATCATCAATATACGGAGGCATTGACCACTGCTCAGGAATAAATAATCCCGCTACACCAATAGCATTATCCTTATCCATTAAATTAGTTTCTACAGCATATATGTCATTAGCTGCAGGATTTAATATCATTTCCTTAAGTGGATTGCATTGATCCAAATCCCCTACTGATCCTGCTGCAATAAACATCCCCGTAGTCACCATACCAGATATCATTGCAGGTCTTAGATACTCGTATGTATCAGACATCTTAGGTGCAATACCAGCCTCCTCATGAAAGAAGTATGTACATGGACCACCAACTCCAGTTGTTGCACTCTTCTCAAAAGATGCACCCTGTATCTTAGATTTAAGTCCCCTATATGTCTTACGGTTATTTATTTTAACCTCAATCTTCTGCTCCCATAAAAGAACCTTCTCAGGATTACATGGTCTATACCATGCAGTATGCTCGTTTAAAAAAGCTTTATACTCATCAAGAAACT
>WLWH01000128.1_pt1 | contig 61855 bp, 84 predicted proteins | sample 6712741 | NCBI WGS metagenome assembly WLWH01 (sample SAMN12718694, study PRJNA515312) | sponge metagenome | isolation source: marine sponge | host: Mycale hentscheli | place: New Zealand: South Island, Marlborough, Capsize Point | collected 2003-05-01 | reverse complement strand
AATAAGTTGCAAGTCCCTCAATGCAAGGTATTTATTAAATGAAGACGCTAGTTTCCATTTAGATAAATCCTTAGAGCGGATAGTTATCATATAGATATAACGTAATCCCTCAGACTCGCTGTTAAGCTGGGACAATTGCTCGCCCTTGATCGCATTGAGTGCAACATTATGCGTGTGTTTTTGCCTATCGGCTAACTCAGGCATAGTTGATTTAGTAGGACGTACTTTAATTGATACAAGTGAACTGCCAATGTTTTTCGCATTAAGCTCGTTAAATGCATCTTGGATTTTATACATATTAGACATAGTATACTCTCTTTCTTTTTTGTTTTAATATTAATTAGTGGACAAAGTCCACGAGGGTGCAGCTACGCCCGTAAAGCAAATATTGACTTAGAAATATTCAAACGAATAATTTCAACGATATTGAATATGAAAAGTCAATATTTGTAGGGGGTAGGTGTTATATATACCACGTACATACAATCTAGGGCTATTTTTTAAAACTATTGCAAGGTAGCTGTAAATATTCTTAAGTTATATTAATGAAAGGCGTAAATAAATTAATTAATTTTTTAAAAAAATCTAAATCGCTAGAAAGATTAAATAAAGATACAGGTGAATGGGAAGTTGTAGATTTAGATCTATCTGATGATGAAACATATACGCTGATACAAGTAATGTCTGCAGAGCTAGAGATTATGGTCAAGATAGAAGAAATGGAATTAGACATACGATTAAAAGATAAATAGGTATTGCAAGGTATAAACGTATATATATAAACATATGAATAAACGTTTATAAACGTACATTTATACATACATTTATGTATTGCTATATACATAAGAATATAATAAACGTTTATGGAGGAAAAATGAGCATAGCGACAAACGTAATATTTGATAAGAGTGATAAAAAAGATAGACACTTAATTAGTAGGGATAAATACAATTGGATTTATTTAGTAGGGCCAAAGCATAATACCATAGAACAGATTGTAGCATTGAAAGACAACAAATGGTACTACACCTCTATGAAAAGTTTAGTATTGGAATTGTTTGAGAAAAGACTTAATAAAGCTACACACGTACTAGGAACGCAGGAAATTATCAAAGCAGTTGGTATGGTATATCAAGATGTAATTGAAATAGCAATAGGCGTACAAACAGCAACAGAACATTTATTAACTAGAGGTGATCGTTGCGAAGAATGCAATAAGGAGTTATAATGGCAATTAATAAAAAGAATAAACCTAGCTTAAAAGAAATAGTAAGACTTATTGGAACCTTAGCAGTTCAAATAGAACAGTTGAAAATGCAGGTTTGGAACGGCGATAGGGCACTGGACTTATATTTAGAAATGAAAGAAGATAAAGAAAAGTTCAAAAAATTTTTAGAAAAAAAATATCCACTAGATGATACAGATAGTAAAAAGACTGAAGATAAATAATTTTAAACCAAAGACATATAAAGTGTATACGAGTGAGGACAAAGCTATACCAGAGTATGTTCATTGGCAAGAATGTGATGCAGGGGACTACGGCATTAGCGATGACGGTTATATAGGTAAGTGTATTTACAGAAATAAATACAAAAGAGGAACGCTGCTTACATTTCCTTATGGTAGACAATGGATAGGTAGAAATAGAAAGCTAGAGTTTGAACCGCATTGGAACTCTGGTAATTTAAATAATGTTTCTACAAAGTCTTATAGTGAGATAGAATCAAAGTCTAAAAGAGCAGAGTTAGCAGTAGATGCATACATAGCTTATAAGATAGCGGGGGAAAAACCTGATATGGATAAGATCGGTTCATTGTATAGACCAGATCAAAAAGAACCGCATATAGCAGCAAAAAGATTGCTGAAGTTGAAGGAGACAAAGCAAATGATAAAAGATAAACTAAAAGAAGTTTTAACTGATAAAGGTGTAGATGAAGGATATGTTATTGATGTGATGAAAGACGCAGTGGTTGTTGCAAAAATGAAAGAAGATAGTGGAAGCATGATTCGTGCAGCAAAAGAAATGTCTGTATTTTTAGATATGGCTCCACAAAAAACACAGCAAACAGAAACGCTAGAAATGGATATAAGTCATCAAATCTCTAATCAGTTTGAAAAACAAACTAGAAAGTTAAAAGCAACACAAACAAAAGAGCTTGGTGATGGACAAGAAGAAGATAATACTTGAAGGTGAACACGATAATTTATTATTATTTTTGGCTACAATGATTGAGGTAGGCAAAGATATGAATGTTGAAGTAACCATTATTGTACATGAAAAATAAAAAAGATATATTAGAAGCAATGCAAAAAGATATGCTATTGTTCGGTAGAATGGTAATGCCTAATATGTTTAGTAGTGAATCTCCTCCCTTCCATTACGACCTTACAGAATACCTATTAGACAATAAAGAAAAACAAATTAATATCATTGCACCTCGTGGACACGCTAAGAGTTCAGTAGCTGCTGGTATTTTTCCTTTGTTTCATTTAATGTTTAATAAAGGAATTAAGGTTATTGTTCTTGTGTCACGTACGCAATCACACGCTACTAAACTATTAGGTACTATTAAAGATGTGCTAGACTATTCACAGGAGTTCAGATATTTCTTTGGATATTGGGGAATGCAGTCTGCACGCAAATGGACAAACACAGAAGTAGAGTTAAAAGATGGTAGTTTAATTATTTGTAAAGGAACAGGTCAACAGATACGTGGTATTAAACACGGAAATCAACGACCTACTCTTTTAATACTAGATGATCCCGAAGATGAAAATAATACAAAAACAGCAGAAGCTATGGAATACAATTTACGTTGGTTGTTGCAATCTGGTGTTCCATCCTTGGACCCGTTATCTGGAAGAATTTGTGTTATTGGTACTCCGCAGCACGAACGGTGTATGGTAGAAACATTAAAAGATATGAAAGGTTGGAAGACGTTAGAGTTCCGTCCAGATCTTGAAAATAAAAAAGCTTTATGGGATGAAGTGTGGCCAATAGATAAGTTAGTTCAAAAAAAAGAAGAGCTAGATAGTATTAATAGACTTTCGGTATTCTATAGAGAATATTTGTGTCAAATCGTTGGGGATGAAGATAACTTATTTAAAAAAGAAGATATTCAATACTATGAAGGATACCTTGAACAAGACGAAGCAGGATTGTCTACTCTCATCCTGACGAACCTAAATGGTGAGGAAGTAGAAGAGAGGAGACCTGTAAACATCTTTACAGGCGTCGATCCTGCATCTAGTACGAAAAAAACTGCAGACTATTCTGTTGTATTTAATCTAGCAATTGACGACAAAAACAATAGGTTTGTGTTACCGTATTTTAGAAAACGATCTACTCCTTTACGTTTAGCAGATGCTATTATTAGAAATTTTAAAATGTACAACAGTACTAAAACACGTATTGAGTCTGTTGGTTATCAGGAAATGTTACGTCAATACATAAAAGAAGAATCTGAAAAGCTTGGATTGTTTATTCCTGGATTAGAAATAAAAGAAAATCCACGAACAAGAAAATCTTACCGATTAGAAAGCTTGCAGCCTTTATTTGCTAATAAAAGAGTTTTTATACAAAGCAATATGCAAGCATTAGAAAACGAATTGTTATTATATCCTAGAGGTAAAAATGACGACTTGCTAGATGGTTTTTATTATGCAAATAAAAATTCATATAGGCCAGGGCATACATATACTCCTTTTTCCAAAAAAAGAGAAGACTATTATTATACTCCACAGAAAAGTTGGAAGATAAACTAAATATGTCTTGACTTTTGTCTATATATTCTTATAAGTTATATTAAGGTGCAGATAGACTTAGTTAAATATTATATCACAAATAATCAACTAGTTGAACTGTTGGACAAACATATGAACGTAGAAGTACCAAAAGGGTATAAGGTAATTGATGCCAGACAGCATAAAAAAGACAAAAAAGTCACAAAGAAGTCAAAGTTATAAAGATCTAGTTGATGTATTTGGATATATTCCTGGTAGACTAAAACCAGAATCTGGAGAAATACCAGACGATGTACAAGAGTCTATTGAGCTTTTAACAGAGTATAATAATCTTCGTGAAATATGGGCTGTTAAATTTCAAGAGTCAATAGAGTTTAGAGCTGGTGCTCAATGGAGTCAAGAAGAAAGAGACGTACTTGAATCACGTGGTCAAGCACCTATTGTTGTAAATCGTATACACCCTATTGTAGAAACAGCTAAATCTCTTTTAACATACAACTCTCCTGAATTTCGTTCATCTGCACGTGAAGACTCTGATAGAGATACAGCTAAAGTTTTTTCTGATTTGTTTGCTTGGATGTGGGATCAGTCTTCTGGTAACGAAGAGCTGAAAAAAATTGTCGACGATTATTATGTAGGCGGTATGGGATGTATGCACGTTTATCAAGATCCTATGGCTGATTTAGGTAAAGGGGAAGTATTTTTAAAATCTATAAATCCGTTAGATGTTTATATAGATCCAAATTCTAAAGACGTATATGCTAGAGATGCTGCACACATATTGGTAGTTAAGTATATTACAGATGAACAAGCAATGCAATTATACCCTGATTTTATGGATATAATTATGGACGCAGATAGTGCTATAGATAATGACGAAGAAGTTCCTGCTACTGACTTAGCTGCTACTGAAGGACAAATATTTAATACAGATGAAGATACAAACTATCATACTAAAAGAAAATTTATAGAACGCTATACTAAAGAAATGCATTCGTATTATAACGTGTATGAACCTTTTTCTCAAAAAGAATATTTGTTTGACGCAGCAGAATATCAAGAATACAAAGATACATATTATTTGCGTATTACTAAAGCTACAGGAGAAGAAGTATTTATTTCTGATGAAAATGCAAAAGAAGAATTAATGCAGGTAGTAGAAGAGTACGGTGCTATCTTTCACTTTGAATTACCTGATCCTGAAATAGACGAAGAAGGAAATATGATTCCTCAAAGTCCTATTAAGGTTTCTGGTATAGAAGGAGAAGATGCTATACCTGGAAGTACTACTGTTATTACTCCATTAACAGCTGAAGAGATGGCTGGGATGGAAAATATTATGATAAATAAAATTGAAAAATGTTGCGTAAAATTAACAGCAACCGTTGGTAATAATTTACTTTATACTAGAATATTACCAATAGAAGAGTATCCTATTGTACCATTAATGAATATTCATCACAGAAATCCATATCCTGAATCAGATGTTAGGCTATATAGGCCGTTACAGGAATACATAAATAAGATTCGTTCATTAATTATTGCACACGCAAGTACAAGTACAAATGTAAAACTATTGATTCCTCGTGGCTCAGCAGATCTTCGTCAAATCGAAGAAGAGTGGAGTAGAGCAGGTACCAGTGTTATTGAGTTCGATGCTGAGCTAGGTGCACCTATCGTTGCTGGTCCTGTACCCCTACCAAATGAATTGTATAAAAATGAAGGAGATGCAAAGTACGACCTGGAGTACGGCTTTGGTATTTTTGAACTTATGCAAGGTAGTGGTATGAACTCTCCCTCAACTTATAGAGGAACACTTGTCGTTGACGAGTTTGGTCAACGAAGAATTAAATCTCGTAGAGATGATATAGAAAACTTTTTAAACCAATGTGCTAAAGTTGCTGTTCCACTTATGCAGCAAATATACACAGAAGAAAAAGTTATTAGATTAGTGCAACCAAATGGTTTAGAAAAAGAACAAAGATTTAACTTTTTTAAAGAAATGGAAAACGGCGATGTTATGCGTTTTCACGATGTAACATTAGGTAGATATGACGTAAAAGTTGTATCTGGATCTACGTTGCCTACAAATAGAATGGCAATGTTGAATACTTATATGCAAATGTATCAAGCTGGATTAATTGACCAAGTTGAAGTGCTCAAGAAATCAGAGTTGGTAGATATTGACGGTGTACTAGGACGAAGCGGTCAAGCAGTACAGATGCAACAACAAATGAATATGTTACAAGAAGAATTGAAGAAAGTCAAAGGTGACTTACAAACTGCTACACGTGAAGAGCTACATGCTAAGAAACGTTTAGAAGTTGAAAAGTTTAGTTCCGATTTAGATAAAATATCTAATAGGGCTGAATCTGCTACACAGCTTTATAAAGCTAGGATAGCAGACGTTGAAAACAATCTAATGAACTCCGTTAGCTCAGTAGAGAAAGACTTAGCTGAAGAGCTAAGTGAAGAACCTGCATTAGGAGAAATGGAGAGTTAGGAGGATAAATGAGTGAAAATAAAGAGATACTAAACACAGAACAACAGGTTGATCCTATGAGTACTGCTAAGGGAGCAACAAGTGACGATGACATTTTTAAACAAGTGTTTGGAACAAATACCGACAACTTTGTAGCTAGGGTTGGAGAAGATGTTCAAAATACTTATGAAAGTGAAGCATCCGAAGTATCTGATGTTAGTAATCCAAAGGAAAGTTCTGACCAATTTCAGTATTGGCAGAGTCAAGCAGATAAAAAAGCTGCTGAAGTTGAAACGTTGAAAAGGGAATTAGAGTCTTTAAAGTCGAAAGAGATTTCTACTCCTCAACCAACACAACAAGCAACTCCGTCTGAGGAAATAGTGAAACCTGTTAAACCTACTAGACCGTCTGACTTTGATAATTCCGAGGCGTTAACTGATCCTAATAGTAAATCTGCAAAATATCTTGCAGACAAGGAACAATACTTAGATAATATGACTGAGTATTTAATGCAACAAGAGGAAACACGTAATCAGATTACACAAAAGCAATTAGAGGAGCAACGTAAGATGCAATCTCAACAACAATTGCTTAGTGATTTACAAACTAATTACGGATATACTCCGAATGAAGCTAGTGATTTTGTAACAACTATGTCAGCACCAGAGTCGTTGTCCTTAGACAACTTAGTGAAGCTACACAAATCATTGACATCAAGAGAAAATGAAAACATCTCAATAAGTCAGCCAAATGTGATAGATCCTAGAACAAGTGAAATGGCACAAAGACAACAAAAACTAGCAATTCCTAGACCTATTAGTACTCAGCCAAGCGTCAGTAAGCAGTCATCTAAACAAATAGAAGATCAAATGATGGATTCTATGATAAAGTCTTATAAAGACAAGAATCCATTTAGTTAATTAAGGAGAAAATAAGATGTCAGTTTATAGTATAAACCCTGGGGATGCACAAGGTTCTTTGGCTTCAACAAGTATAAATGATTCAAGAAGAATCTTTAACTTTGGAGAAAGAGTAGCTGAGCTTGCACCTCAACAATCACCTTTTCTTACTTACTTATCAAAAGTTTCAAATAAGCCTACAGACGATCCTGTATTTAAATTTTTGGAACAAAGACATCAATATCAAAGAAGAAGCTTTCAAATTCAAGCAGCTAAATCAACCACAGTTTATAGTAGTGGTTTTAATGTAGCAGCTGGTTTAGAGCTTGACGCTGATGTACTTTATGATAAGTATGGAAGAGAAATTACAGTAGCAACAGCACCTGAGTTTTTGCTTGCAGATCAAATCGTAGCTATCGAATGTGAATACGATGCTAACGGTACAGATGCAGGAGTAGGTTCAGAAACTGCTGCTATAGCATATTACAAGTTAACTGCTGTTCCAGCAAAAGTAGATACAAATACTGCTGCTAGATTAGTAATGGACTTTATTAGAGTTAATTACAAACCAACAGGTTCTAATGGAGCTACAGCAACAAACGCAGGACAAATTACACCAGCATCTGGTTCTAAATTACATTTTAGAGCAGACGCAGATGCACAAGTAGTTGGTTCAGCTTTTGCTGAAGGTTCGCAAGATCCAGAAGGTTGGAGAGACGAGTTCTATAACAGAGAAGGATACACACAAATCTTTAAGACTAGTGTGCCTCTATTCTCTGGTACAGCACTTGCTACTCGCTATCGTGGATTATCAAACGAATACATGAGAGTGTATCAAGAAAAACTTATGGAACATAAGATGGATCTTGAACACGCTATGCTATTTGGTATTGGTAGTGACGATTCAACAGCTTCAGGTCCTATTCGTAGAACTTGGGGTATTGTACCTTTCGTAGAACAGTATGGTAAAGTGAAAACACTTGACTATGCTAATGCAAGTTATGATACTTTTATAGATACCATGGAAGATGTATTCTCACCAGAATCTGGAAACAGCGGAGAGAAACTTGTTCTAGCATCTAGAAAAGTTATATCATACTTTAACAAACTTGGCGGTACTTCGTTCTTAGGTAACACTATGGCGTTGAACAGTCAAGTTGGTAGTGGTCTTGACATTCAAAATGTTGAGGGTTCATTTGGACACAACGTAACAAGAATTAGTACCATTTATGGTAACTTAAATCTTGTAATGGAACCACTATTTAGAGGGCCGTATGAAAATACAGCTATTATGGTTGATCTAAATAACGTAGCATACAGACCATTAGTAGGTAATGGCGTATCAAGAGATACACAAATTATTACTAATGTACAAGATCAAAACGTTGATGGAAGAAAAGACATGATTCTTACAGAAGCAGGTCTAGAAATTTCATTACCTGAGACACACACTGTATTGCAGTTCTTTAGTTAAGTTGAATAATAAGGGGGGATGCAATATTCCCCCCTTTATAAAAGGAGAGAGATATGAAGTATAAATCAAAATCAGATGCAATTAAACCTACTGTTGTTAGTTCTGTAGCTAAATATAGTGCTGCGGGTAGAGGTATGGGTAAATTGCTTATGGGTGGTGCAGCAGCATTAGGCGTAGGTGCTGGTGTTGCTCTTTTATCTAAGAGAAAGAAGAAGAAAGAAGGCAAGTAATGGGGATGGTTACTAGAGCAGCTAAACATATGATAGCTTTACGTAAAAGAAAAGGTAAAAACAGTTTGTTTAATCCTACTCTAAAACAGTTAAAAGATACCTCTAAAAATTTAGATTTAGCTAAAGAATTAGGTATGCAAAATAAAATGTATAGAGAAACTGGACTAGAGAGTGCAGCTGACGTATTAAGAAAAAAAGGTAAAATGAAACTATGAGCTTACAAACTGAAATAGAAGCAATAACTGGTAGTATTTCAGATATTACTGCAGAAGCTGTATTGTATGCAAACGAAGGAAATAAATTTGTACAAAGAGTTATTTCTAAAAATTCTGCACTAGCAGAAAGGTTAACTTCTGAAAATGAACTTACTAATGATACTGGATTACTTTTAGATAATGTTATAAATCTTGTTTCTGTAACTAGGTTAGATTCTGCTGGAGGTAGATATAGAAGTTGCAATCGTATTAGCTACGAAGCTAGTAACGACGCATTAGACTCTAATAGTATCTATTTTGCTACCGTAACAGATCCAAAGTATTATTTAGAAGAAAATAGATTAAAAGTGGTACCTACAGGACTTACTGCTACAATTAAAGCTGTAGTAAAACATATAACACCAGTAACTATTACTAGTTTAGGTAGTTCATCAATTACTAGCTTGCCACAGGAATATTTTAGAGGTGTAGTTTTATATGCAGCTTTACAAGTATTGCATAAAAGAATGAATGAAATAGATAAGCCTACTGGAAGTACTGGTAATTTAACAACTTTAACTGCAGGTCTTGTAAGTACGCCTGCCGATAGAATAGATCAAAATAAATGGTTTGATATTGTAGGAGATTATATTGAGAATGAAGACGTAGAATTAGCAAGTGCGTATTTAAGCAAAATAAATACTTATTTGAGTAATTATCAAACAGAGCTACAAGCAGATATAGGTCAATACCAATGGTACGAGAGTCAATACTTTAAAGTTTCTAGACAATTCGTAGAATTTTTAAATATGTTTTCTAGCGTAAACATGCAACCAACAGGAGCACCGAATGAAGCTACAGGAAATGATTGAAAAAGTACAAAAACATCATCCAGATCTTGGTAATGTAGAAATAATTAAATTATTAAATCAAGCTTCTGATGAATTTTGTTCAAGAACATTAGTATTAGATGAAGCTACACAGTTTACTACGGTAGCTAATCAACGCTATTATGGACTAAAAGATTCTATATTAGAAATTAAATCTGTAGATATGCAAGACGAAGAAGGCAATACAAAATCAATTAAACGTTTACAAGGTAGACCAGAGTATAGGGATATAACATAATGGGACATTACGAAAAATTAAATTCTAGACAAACAAAACAGCATGTATATTGGGTAGAAAGAGATTCTATTGGTATTGCCTTATATGATGCTAGTAAGTCTGATAAAGAATTATTTACTAGTGTAGCAGCTGCTCACACTATAACTTTATTTTATCATAAAAAAGCTTTGCATTTTGGAGTAGATTCTTCTGGTTCTTCAACATTGAATACTACGACATTAATGGCTGAAGATAGTGAATTACCTACTCAGTTTCATCAATATTTAGTAGACAAAGCAATATCTATGGGATATGAAACAAAACCAGAGATGATTCAAATGGCACCTTACTTTGATTCTAAATTTGAAAAAGGAATTAAAGAGGGTAAGACTTTTGCTAATAGAGGCCGTATAAGCGGTAGAAGAAGAATAGTGCAACATAGTTTTTAATGGCTAATACTTGGAGAGTAGGACAATTTGGGTTAACATCGTTTGATGATCATAATTTATCATTAAGTGATTTAATACAACATTTTAATGATGACATTAATAATAATTTTACAGATATACCTGTACCAGATGGTAAAGTAGATTTAGCAGTTTTTACAGATATACCTACTCCAGATGGAAATGTGGATGAACCAACTTATACAATGGTGCCGCAACCATTAGGGAAAGTAGCAGAACCAGGATATACAGAAGTTCCTGATTCTAATGTGCCTAGTTTTACAAATATACCATTACCAGATGGTAAAGTAGATGAACCGATCTATGAAGATCGAATAAAAAATACATAGGAGATAATTATGGGTGGAAGTTTAACAAGTCCAAATAAGATTAAAGACGTCTATAAAAAAATAGTCTTTTATGATAACAATAATTTTAAAATAGACAATGGCACTGAAGATGTTATTGTAAGTACTGAAACTACTTTGTCTGAAATAAATACAACTAATTTTTCAGACAATGCTTTAGTGTTAGAAAGCGAAGGATTAAACTCTTCAGATAATGATACGAGTTTACCTACCACAGCAGCAGTAAAAGATTATGTAGATAATCAAATAACTGCACAAGATTTAGATTTCCAAGCAGATACGGGTGGAACACTGTCAATAGATCTTGACAGTGAATCATTAACAGTATCTGGAGGAACAGGAGTTTCAACAACTGGAAATGGTAATGCTATTACTGTAAATACAGTAGATAGTGAAATAGATCATGATAGTTTAAATAATTACGATAGCGATAAGCACGTAGCACATAGCTTTGTTACTTTAACAGCAGGAGCAGGATTAACTGGTGGTGGAGATATTACTACTAGTAGAGAATTTGCTGTAGGAGCTGGTACTGGTATTACAGTAAATGCAAATGATGTTGCTGTGGATACAAGTGTAATTGCTACAAGAACTTATGTTGATGGACAAGTATCAACAGTAAATACTTTAGGAGAAATGACTGATGTAACGTTGTCTTCGTTGGGAAATGGCGATATTTTGCAATATAGTACAAATTCTTCAGAGTGGAACAATACAAATGAAATAGACGGGGGACCATTCACTGGTTCATAAAATAGGAGAGAAAAATGGCAAGTAATGTAATTAAAATGAAAAGAACTGCCTACAATGCATCAGGCGTACCTCAAGCAGCTGAAGTACAGTATGGTGAATGGGCATGGAGTAATAACGATAGTAAAATGTATTTTACAGCTGCAGATACTTCAGATGGTAGTGATAGAATACTTTATATTAGGGATTTAATTCCTGATGCAACTTCTGGTGGAAGTGCTTCAGCAAGAGGTAAAGCATCTTTTAATAGTACTAATTTTAGTGTTAGCACTGGTTACGTAGCAATAGCAACAGGCGGTGTAGTAAGCAGCAACCTTGCAGCTAATTCAGTTGTAACAGATAAAATACAAGACAATGCAGTTACTGCAGATAAAATTGTAGATAACATAGCATTACCTGGTAATTGTAGTGTAACAGGAAACTTTACTGTTGATGGAAATTTAACAGTAGATGGTACAGTAACTCAGGTAAATAGTACTGAAGTAACCATAAATGACAAAAATATTGTACTATCAAACAATTTAAGTGGAGATCCATTAACAACAAGTACTTATACAGGTTCTGGTATTACTATCGGTACAAACGCTTCTGCACCAAAATTAACATGGAATACTGCTGTAAGTACAGATGCAGATTATTGGTTGTTTAGTCACAAAACTAAAATTACTGGCGGTTTGTATGAAACTGAAATTGACGGTGGCGACTTTACAGGAGCTTAATAGATGTCCAATACTATTAAAATAAGAAGAGGGAGTGGTGTACCTACTGCAAGTGATTTTGCTGCATACGAGTTAGCTTATGACTATACTGGTAACGACTTATATGTAAAAGTTGGTACTAATATGGTTAAGGTTAATTCTGAAGGTTCAGGTACAGTAACTAACGTAATTGCTGGAAATGGTCTTGCTGGAGGTGGAACTGTTACAGCTACTCTTGATTTAGATTTTAGTCAATTAACAGATATGACTTCTGATATATCTGGAACTACTGAGTTTATATTACAAAATGGAACTACAGAGTCAAGAAAAGCAGCTAGTGAAATAAAACTTACTGCTTTTGATGCAACAGGTTTTAGCATTGCTGGTACAGTAGACACAAGTGGTAGTCCATCAGCTAGTGAATATGCACGATTTACAGATAGTAATACTGTACAAGGTATAAGTGCAGCTGCCGTAAGAACTGACTTAGGTCTTGTAATTGGTACAAATGTTCAAGCACAAAATGATTACTTACAAGATATTGCAGATCTAAGTACAGATAATGCTACTCAAAATGGATATGTATTAGCTTATAACGATGCTTATCCAAGATTTGAATTAGTAGAACAAAGCGGCGGTGTATCTTTTAATGGTTCTACTGCTAATGGATTATTGACTTATGGTAATAGTACTACAGCAGATGTAGAAACTAATCTTACTTTTGATGGAAACCATTTAGACATTGCAAATGGACATTTAGTTCTTCCTTATGGAGAAATCAATGATGCAGGAACTGATTTAAATATTGTAGGTACTAATGCAGTAACTCTACAATCAAGTGCAGGAACTGCTTTAACAATACCAAATGCTTCTACTAATGTCGGTATAGGAACTGTATCACCTGGAGAAAAATTAGAAGTATCAGGTAATATAAAAATATCTTCTTCAAGTAATTATTTACAAGCATCTAATATTCAAAATCTTATTAGTGGTGGAACATTTAGAATCAAAAACTTTAGTGGAAGTTCTTTAGCAGAATTTCAAAATGATGGAGATGTATACATTCCTGGTAATGTTGGTATAGGAACTAACTCACCTGAATCACCTTTACATATTTCTAATTCTACTGATGAATTATTAAAACTTACTTCTACTGGTGCTAATTCTGAAATTAGATTTAGTCCAAATACAAGTGCTTTTGATGTTAGAATAGGTGCTACAGCATCAAGTGCTAATTCTGAATTTTATGTAGAAACAGCAGGAACTAAAAGATTGTATGTAGATAATTCAGGTAATGTCGGTATAGGAACTACATCACCAAGTCAAAAGTTACAAGTAGCAGGACATACAAGAATATCAGGAGTAGGAAATGGATTATATTTTGATACAACTGGTTCAACCGAATCAAATGTTATAGCAACCATTAATGATTATGAAACTCTTATAGCAACTAATCGTGGTAGTGCAGGTTTTGGTGTTATTGGTAATTCAGATATTAGATTTGGATTTGGAACAAGCTACAATACTGCTCAAACAAAATTATATATAAATGGTTCATCAGGAAATGTCGGTATAGGAACTACTTCTCCTTCACAAAAATTAGACATTCAAGATGGGCAATTAACATTTACTCAAAGTGCTTTAAATCAAGCAGTATCAGGTAGAATTAGATTTAATGAATATTCAAGCGATTCCAGTGTATCAGGTGCATATATCCAATACAATGGTGCAAGTAATTATTTGCAAATGTTTACTAATAGTGAAACAACTGATTATGAATTTTTAAGAGCATTAAGAGGTAGTCATTTATCATTACAACCAAGTGGTGGTAATGTCGGTATAGGAACTACACACCCTGCATCACCTTTAGAAGTAAATGGTAATGTTGCTTTTGGAGATACTGCAACTGGTATAAAAGGTACAATACATAGCACAGACGAATATAGAATTAATGGACTTGATGTAGATGAAGGTGGTTGGAACTCATTACATTTGAGAGCAGATGGCACTGATGGATTATTTATTCAAAAAGATACTAATAATGTCGGTATAGGAAATCAATCACCTGCATATAAGTTAGATGTTAATGGAACTGCAAGATTTCAAGGTTCTGTAAGATTTCCTGATAGTGTGGGTGCAACATTTGGAGATAGTGGAGATTTGCAAATATTCCACAATGGTTCTTATGGAAACATTACAAATGGAACTGGGAATTTGTACATAGATAATACTACTGATAATGGAGATATGTATTTTAGAGTAGATGATGCTGGTACTTTATTTACTGCTATGAGAATTGATGGAAGTGAAATTGGTAATGTACACCTACCTAATGATGGTCAAAATTTATACATAGGACAAAATAACGACATAAGACTTGTTCATCTATCAGGTACTAATTATATGTATACTTATAATGGACCATTCTATTTAGGAGCAGTCAGCACAGACCAAGATGTATTTATTAGAGGTAACGATGGTGGAACATCTATTAATGCAGTTCAATTTGATATGTCGGATGCTGGTACTGCAATATTTAATCACGATATTTGGCTTAAAGACGATTTATCTGCAATACGATTTGGTGCAGGTAAAGATGGTAGTATATATTCTTATCAAGATGATTTATATATTGCTAATCAAACAGCAGGGCAAGATACTATTTTTAGGAATTTAAAAAGTGATAGTAGTGCTTATGTTGATAATTTATTTATAGATGGTTCTGCAGAAAGAGTCGGTATAGGAACTACATCACCAAGTAGTAAGCTACACGTGTATACAGGCACTGATATTAGTATGGATGCAAGTGGAAATGGTCAAGTAAGAGTAGAAGGAAATGGTTATGCTCTTGGTATTGCTTTAAATGCAAGTGGTGCATTTATTTATCAAAATAGTAGTGCAAGATTTATGGCTTTTGGAAATAATGAAACTGAACAAGTGAGATTAACTACTGGTGGGGCTTTACATGTTGTAAATGATGTAGTAGCATTTTCTTCTACACCTTCAGACCAAAAGCTAAAAACTAATGTCAAAGATATTGAATATGGTTTAGATACTATTATGAAACTAAATCCAAAACAATACGATTGGAAAGAAGACAATAGACACGATATAGGGTTTATTGCACAAGAAGTAGAAGAAGTAATACCTGAAATTGTAAAAGATAATGAATGGTTTGATGATAAGATTAAAACTTTGGATTATGAAAAATTGACTGCTGTATTAATTAAAGCAGTGCAAGAACAACAACAACAAATAAACAAATTAGAGGAGAAGTTAAATGGCTAAAGTAATCGCAGAAAAAACACAAGAAGTAGTTGTAGCTGATTCACCTAAAATGGTAGAAATCAAGCATACAAGAACTATGAAAGATGCTTCAGGAAAAGATGTAGAAGTAGTAGATTGGACTGATGTGAAATCAGTAGACGAAGCTATATCACAATGTGAAGCACATAAAGCTAATTTAGAAGCACAACTTACTGAGTGTGAAGCAGAATTAGTAGACTATATAGCAATAAGAGACGCTGAGTAATACATGTCTGTACCGATTATACCAAGTACTGGTGAGATACAATTACGTGGACATGTTCATGCAGCTACGCAGGGTATTGGAACTACTAACATAAGTTTAGCAGGTTCTAGTGTGGGAGGATTTGGAATGTCATTTCCTGCTGCATATGGACCTTGCGATGAAATGCCTAATGCTGGTATAGCTACTGGTCAAACACCATATGGTATGAATGAGTTAAGAGGGTTATCTTGGAATGCAGGAGGCGGCCCAGGACCACCAGAACCATAGGATAAATTATGAAAGTAAGTGAATACAGAGAACAAATGGCTGAAAGAGTAGCTGTAATAGAAGCTCAAGTAATTGATATTTATCACGATATAAAAGAGATTAAAGAATTACTTAAAGAGCAAAATGGTAGAGTACGTACTAATGAACAAAACATTGCACGTATTACTGCTGTTGGTATTGTTATAGCTATGGTATTAGGCTTATTATAGGAGAAAACAATGGAAGTAGATAAAGGAACTAAATTTACTCTCAGTATAGAAACAGCTATTAGTATAGGAGTTTCTATATTTATGGTAGTAGGTCTTTGGTATAATTTACAAGCTGATATAGAAGAAGCTAAAGAATTACCAGAACCTCCTGTAAGTAGAACAGAGTATGATTTAAAGGACCAAATGATACGTAACAGTATTATGAATACAGAAGACAAAGTAGAAGCACTTGAAGATAAGGTAGATGACATTAAAGAAGACACCAGAAGTATCAACGAGACTTTACTTAATATGAATAACAACTAGGATGGATTATGCAGAAATTGATAAGTATGTGGTTATTGGGACTTGGGTTGTTTACCTCGTCGCTATACTCGCAATCAGTATCTTTGGATAGTTTCCAGCAGATACAAGCATTGAATATACAAAAGTGTGCAGTAGTACAGGTCAATGCATCTTGGAACTACCAGAACAGAGTTGATATAGAACAACTAAATAAGTTGTGTTATATAGCTGAAATAGATATTGAAAACAAAACAGTTGGTGCTGTGATAGTAAAGGAATGGAACATAGATGTTGTTCCTACTATCATTGTACTTAAAGAAGGTGTTGAAGTAAAAAGATTCGAACCTGGTATTTCTATGAGCTTTGATGAAAAAACTATTATAGAAAGTATTAGGAAAGAAGTTAAATAGGTATTATATTACACATCATGCGTAAAGTATTCGGAAATAATGCTGTTAGAAAAAGCAACGGGAAGAAGAAAACACGTCAAGGAATGTCTAATAATACTAAATATGGAACTAAAACTAGTAGTAAATACTACAAGAAAAAAAGTAGAGGACAAGGGTAATGGCTAAAAAGAAAGATTCAAGACTAACTAGAGCTGGTGTATCAGGATATAATAAACCTAAACGTACACCTAGTCATCCTAAAAAATCGCACGTAGTGGTCGCTAAAGTTGGAGACAAGGTAAAGACTATACGCTTTGGTCAACAAGGCGTTAGTGGTGCTGGTAAAGCTCCTAAAACAGCAGCTGGTAAAGCACGTAGAAAAAGTTTTAAAGCAAGACACGCTAAGAATATAGCTAAAGGCAAAATGTCTGCAGCATATTGGGCTAACAAAGTAAAATGGTAGGAGGAAGCTATGCCAATGGGTAAAGGAACATACGGTACAAAAAGAGGTAGACCACCTAAAAAAGGTAAAAAGAAAACTAACAAAAGAAAGAAGAAATAGCATGGCTAAAACAGTTAGTTGGTTATGGGGAGGCAAACGTTATAAAGGTACTCTTATAAGAGAAACTAAAACACACAAATTTGCTAGAACTCATAATGGTAAAATTAAAAAAATAAAAAAGAAATAATTAATAACATAACAGGAGACCAGTAACATGGCAAAAGAAAAAACAGTAGACCTAAAACAAGAAGCACAAACCAAGATGGAATCTATGGTTGAACAACATAATGCACTTGTTCAGGAATTACAAGGAGCTAACGAAAGATTAGCTGAACTTAAACAAATGATTGTTGAGCATCAAGGATATATGAAAGGCCTTGAAGCTTGCGAAAAAGATTGTGAGGTAAAATAATGGGACCGATTTTAGGAAAGTTACTTGCAAAACTAGGTACTGAAAAAGTATTGAAAGCTATCGTATTACATTTAGGAGAACACTTAGTATCTAAGTCTTCAAATAAATTAGACGACAAGTTGTTTGCAGAAATTAAAAAAGCACTTAAATAATAGGAGGTTTCATTGAAACTCAAAAAACGTGGTATCGTAATACCTGACCAGCATTATCCACTAGAGGATAGAGCTGCAGTAGAATGTGTTAAGAAAGCAATACTCAAAGTTAAACCTAAGGTGTTTGTAAATTTAGGAGATGTTGGAGAATGGGAATCTTGTTCTGCTTGGAAGTACAAGGATAAAAAACTACCGCCTTTAGAGTTTCAACTACCTTTAGTAGATGAAGAAATAAGGTTAGTGAATGAAGGATTAGATGAATGGGATGAAGTACTTAAGAAAGTTAAATGTAAAGAAAAGTATCTCCTCCAAGGTAATCACGACCTCTGGTTGGATAATTTCGCTAACAAGTATCCCTATCTTAGTGATTATGCATTTTTTAAAGCGTGCAAAATCAAAGAAAGAGGATACCAATACACGGAGTACAACTTACCAATCCAAGTAGGTAAGTTGGTATTCTTTCATGGTGCGTATGCGACTACGTATCATGCTAAAAAGCATTTAGAGTCGTATGGTGAAAATGTTATGTATGGACATACCCACGACATACAACGACATACTATGACAAAGTTTGATGGCAACATTGGTGCTTGGTCTATGGGATGTTTAAAAGATATGTCACATGAGAATAACAAGTGGTTAAAGGGTAGACTACATAACTGGGGTCACGCATTTGCTATTGTTGACTGGTTTGACAATGGTGAATTTAAAGTAGAAGTAGTAGAGATAACTGATGGTAAAACAACCTTATGGGGTGAGTTAATTGACGGTAACAAGTAAATCTATCGGGGGAAAGTCTAAAGGAGTTTCTACTAATAGTACTAGAAGATTGTATAACAAAAAAAAGAAGAAGACAAATGCCAAAAAGAAGTATAAACGTAAATAATTTTAGTGGTGGGTTAAATAACAATACTAATCCTAGGGATATTGCTGATAATGAATTTCAAACATTAAACGGATTAGATAATGAAATACCAGGAAAGTTAAGATTATTTGGTAGCGTTAAAAATTTTGCAACAACTAACAATTATTCTGAAACTCATTCTACCTTTAATATAGGTAATGGACTTACTTACTTGACATTAGATAGAGATATAGACAATGCAAATACTATAGCAGCTAATGAACTATTGTTAATTAATGATTCTAATGCAACTAATGTAGATTTTTACAATTTAACTGGAGATAAAGATACTGCACAATTTAGTTATGGTAGTACTGCATCGCCTATAAATAGTTTTGTTGTAGATGGACAAATAAGATTGTCTGCCACAAAAACTGATGATGGTAGTGGGGGTGTACCTCTTAATACTCCTAAATGGTATGGATATATTAACAAGACTTACAACCTAGGAAACTTAGATGGAAGTTTAGCATTTGGTGATGGTATAACAGATACTGATGATGAGATAGCAAAAACATATAATAGTTATTTTGTAGCCGATGCTTATGTAGCACCATTATATTTAGCGACAGATGGATATGCTTACGATGTAAAAGATAACTCACTAACATTTTTAACTAAACAAACACTAGCACAAACAGAAATTGTATTAAATCCTAGTTTAAGTTATCCTTCAAATGTAACTGCTATTAGAATTGACTCTGGTACTCCAAGTACAAGAGCAGGATTACACGGAATATTAAATGCCAATACTTCAGCAATAGCAGATGGATATGGTACATTTGCAGCGTATGCTTGGTTTCATGAAGATAGTTCTACTGCAGGTGATTTAGCCTATAGTGGAGATAGTTATATTTCTGTTTATGGTAATGGTTCTGGAATTACTTATGCATTGTTTGCATCTAATGTATACGATGAGCAAGAATCATATCCAGTATACATAGGAGATATAGAGCAGCCTACTGGAGGAGTATTTGCTTTATCTTCCACTATATATAAACGACCATTGTTTTTTATGTTAGCTGGTAGAATGCCTCAAAAACCTAGACAATCTGGTATTAATTTATATTGGACATTAAATGAAAATAATTCTTTTGGACAAAAGTATTTGTTTGCAGAAATAAATTTTGAAAAAGGTATACGTTATGGTGGTGAAAGTAATTATACTGGATTTGGTGATTTTACTTCTACTAGAAAATATTATATACATCCAGATAATACCGACTCTGATATAATGATTGGAAAGACATTACATTCTTTATCTCAAAATGAGCCATATTTAAACTTTAATCAGTCAGCCATAGGTAGACAAGGGTCAAGCTTTAAAACGTCTGCTATAGCTAATAGGAGAGCTTATATAGGCAATATAGCGTTGTATGATGGTACTACAAGGCAAGTAAAGAGCGATACAGTGTTAAAATCAGATGTAAATAAGTTTGATACCTTTAGACCTGATAATTTTATAGATGTAGAAATAAATGATGGTGATGAAATTATAGCACTAGAAACATTAAATAATCAGTTATTACAATTCAAAAGAAATACTTTGTATATTATTAACATATCAAGAGATATAGAATTTTTAGAAGGTACTTACGAATTTAGAGGATGTGAAAAAGATTATCATGTAGTAAAAGGTGAAGGGTTTGTATCCTGGTTTAATCAATCATCTGTATTTTTATATGATGGACAACGAGTTATAGATATAAATTTAAATCAAACAGGACAACCAAGATTAGCTAACTGGAGAAATGATTATTATAGTAATGATGCAGTAATAGGATATTATCCAGATAAAAAATCTATATTTATTTTTAATAGTGAAGATAATCAATTATTACAGTTTGATATTAAATCACAATCTTGGAGTTTTGTAGATGTTACGTTAGATAATATGTCAAATATTGTAACAAACAATAATGGAGATATGTTATTTTTACAACATAGTGGAACTACTAGTACATTAAAAAAGTGGGATGATACTTCATTTGATGTCAACTTGGGTGATAATGGAATACTATTACAAACAAAAGAATTAGACTTTGGTAATCCTGATACTAACAAAAATATAAACACTATTTATATTAGCTATAAACAACCTAATACAGAAAGAGTACAGATTAGAGCAATAACAGATAGTGGCAGTGTAACTGACATAGATACATTAGAAGCGTCATCTTCTTTTACAACTAAAAAAATATCAATGCCTTCAGGATTTAAGGGTATTAAAACATTAACATTGCAAGTTGCACAACATGGAGCTAGTGCAATAGATGATGAATTTGAAATAAATGATATGCAAATAATTTATAGAGAAATGGTTAAGAGATAATGGATTTGTTAAATAACATACAAAAATTAAAAAAGATGCAAGAAGCTAGACAGCAGTATCAAACTCCTGCTAAAGAACAAAATAATGTTCCTAGTAATTCAGAAGGTAGCATTGGAGATACTGTGTTAGTAAATCTTGAAGGTTCTAAGTTTTTGTATATTAAAGGAATGAATGAATGGCATAAGACTGGATTAGCTAATAGCACTGACACTACTGTAATAGCTACATCCAATACAGGCACAGGAACTACCACAGGAAGTACTCCTAGTGTTTCTATTAGTGTAGCATTAAGTGGTAATACAAACGTAGTAATAACATTTAGCGTATCTAATGAAAACTCTTTTAACATTAAAAGAAGAGAAGGTTCTGAATGGAGTGCAGGTACAAACGAAACTACTATAGCTACTTCTGGTAGTTCTCCTATTACAGATACGTCTACATCTCCTAGTATACAATATGTATATAGAATTACTGCACAAAATTCTTTTGGTACAAATAGTGCAGATAGCTCACCTATTACAACAAATGCTTTGGGTACTGCATTTAATATTACATATTTAGAAAGTCAGGACCCTAATCAACGTGGATATGCTGATGGAGAGTTAATAGAAGCAGCAGAGTATACAGATGTAGGTGGCACATACGATAGTACTTCTGTAATTACAAAATATTTAAACAATAGTGATTTTACCAATGATGATATATTGTATAATAATTCAAATGCTACAACACCGTTTAATGGTACTACATTTGAAGAGGGTTCTGCTACAGATAACTTTTTTGCTATGGATGGAACTATAGATAAAGTATTTGAAGTAAGTAGTACTGGCGTGTTATCCAATGTAATAGAATCAGCACCATTAGCACCAACTGTTACTTTAAGTGTAATAAGTAGCACACAAATTAATGTTACAGTAGAAGGGGATATGAGAGTAGCAAGGAATATTGAAATACAACGTAAGACTGGAAGTGGTTCTTTTTCTACTATAGCTACAATATCACCGACATCTAATGGTAGCTTAGCAGATGATGATGTAATTACAACTTATCCTAATAATACTGGGCTAACAGCAGGTATTACATATGTATATAGAGCTAGAGGTAAAAATAATGTTCATAATGGAACTTGGTCTTCTGAGGTATCAGAAACTACAGCTGCAGCAGGAACAGCTTGGTCTGATGTACCAGTAAATTTTACTTTAGAAGCTTTTGGATATAATGGAGTTGTATACTCACCTAGTAAAACTATTACGTTAACAAATGGTAGTGGCAATACCACAATACAGTGTAGTCAATCAGGTTTAAACGGTGCATTGCTGGTAGCAGCAAGCACATCGTCTACGCCCAGTACAAGTGATACATATACTACATCTGTAACTATAGCTAATGCTGGTACGTATTATTTAAGATTTAAGTATGCAAGATTAAAAAGCATTGATGATAACAATGCACAAACAATAACATTTACGAACAATAGTGTGTCTAATATTGATTTAGATATAACATGTATAGGTTCAGATTTAGCACAACCATAAGGAGGGATAATGGCAAGTAGAGCAGATTTAATAATGGCACAAGTTCGTGGAGAACTTGCACAACTAAACAGAGAAAAAGCAAGTACAGGTAATTTTATAGACGATATAACAGCAGGAGTGTTAGGATATCAAACTGGTAAAGAAGCTATGGAAGCACTAGAATCTGGCATTGAAAGCGTTAAAGAGTTTCGTGACAATAAATATCAAAGACAATCAGCAAGAGCTGATAGAAGAGAACGTAGAGTTAACAGACGTATGGATAGAATGGATGCAAGAGAACAACGTAAAGTAGACGCAATGGATATGTCTATTCTAGATTTTGAGGAAGAAGATACAATTTATGAATCTACACCAGGTGCATTTCAAACCGCAGGCAGTCAAAGAGCTTTAGATAGAATGGAATTTGATACATTTACAGATAACAGTGCAAACGATGTTTATGCATCAGATTTTTCAAATATGGATGCCCCTATGGTAAAACCAGATAGACCTATGGTTAAATCTGTGTTTACAGAAGAATCTGAAATGCTACCTAATATGATGCCAGATGAAGAAAAACTACCTATAAATATGGATGTAAAAGACGAAATAAATAGAGCTACAGAATTGTATTTAGGTGGAACAATAGATACTTACCAAACTGATATGGGTACTTTTAATACAACTTTTAATGAATCAACTGGATACAATTATAGTAATGTAAATTTAAGTGATATGCCTGAAGCACAATATGATTTAGAAGCTGTAAAATCAGCACAAGCAGGAGCTGCTGTAACAGGATTTTTTACAGGTAGGTCTCAAGAAGAAATAACAGACAAACAAGATGAAATTGCAAATGAAGCAATAAACAAATTAACAACAGGATAAGTTATGGCACAGGATAAATTAACAAAAATACAGGAAGAACTTAAAGCTGAAGAAGGTTTTATGGATGTAATTTATTTAGATACTTTAGATAAACCCACTGGTGGTATAGGTCACTTATTATCTGAAAATGAATTATCATCATATAAAATTGACAGATATGAAGAAAAAACTATTAATGGTATGAAAAGAAAAGTAGCAGTAGATAAACAAGGAATGCCAATAAAGTTAACACAACAAACTACAGATGATTGGTTTAGAAAAGATGTAGGTACAGCTATGGATGCAGCATCGCAACAAGCAAAAGAACTTGGTATTGATAGTGAAGATTTTGAAGTAGCATTAACGTCTGTAAATTATCAACTTGGTACAGGTTGGAAAGATAAATTTCCATCAGCATATAAAGCATTGCAAGAAGGTAATTATGAAGAAGCAGTAAAACAAATTAATACAAATAGTAAAGGTGGCGATTCTGCTTGGAAACAACAAACACCAAAACGTGTAGAAAACTTTGGTGGTGCTATTATGGATTTAGGAAAAGAAAAATTTATGTCTGATAATGAAGCAGAGTTATTGTTAGCAAAAAGAAATGCTTCTAAATTAGTAGCTAGACAATTTGATATTATGAATGTTATGCAAAATTTAGGACAAGTATTTCAACCATTTAAAAAGGAAGGTGAATAATGTTAGATGCAATAAGTTTAGGTGTATCTGTAGCTACTGGAATACAAGGATTTTTTGGTAGCAGAAGAGAACGTAGAAGTAAAAGAAGAAAACAGCGTAGAGCAAAACAATTAATGGGACAACAATTTGAAGCGTTGCAAGGTGCAATGGGTGCAGAACGTGCTGATTTTGCAACACAAAGAGCATTTATGGGAGAAGCACAACAATTAGGCCAAGCTACTGCAATACAACAACAAAGAATGGGTATGCAACAATTACAAAGTCAAGTTGGTAGAACAGGATTAGCAGGTAGTGGTAGCGGTATGCAAGCATTAGATGCAGGTAGAGAGCAATTTTTACAACAACAAGAAGCAAGAGATTTACAAAATAGAGAATCAGCATTTCAGTTACAACAAAGAGAAGCATCTTCTATTAGAGATATACAATCAGCAGGATTTCAATTAGACCAATATGGTGCTGATATGGGATTAAAATCAAATTATGGACAATCATTATTAAGTATGTACGGAGGGTATTAAAATGAGTGAAACAATAAAAAGCTTAGCAACGCTTCTTCAAGCAGTAAGAGGATTAAATGAAGACAAAAGAGATATGGAAAAATATGCTGCTCGAAAATTAATAGATATGAAATTAGAAGAAGAGTATGCTGTAGCAAAAGAAAACAGAAAAAAATTAAACGAGGCTGTTAATACTTATACTCAAGCAGAGTCAGCACTTTTAAGTGGTCAACTTCAAGGTGAAAAAGAAGATTTAGGAGATTTCGAAAAAGATGAAAGAAAAAATCTTAGAAGAGCTGTTATGTTTTCAACTGCATTTGGTTTTACGGGCACTACACCTATAAATTCAAAAATGTTTACTAGAAGGCTAGGTAATTCTCAAGTAGCTGATATTGGAGCACAATTAACTAATTTTGGAGAAGTATTTACTGAGCAAGAATCAGCTAGAAAAAGAGGTATAGATGTTCCTAAAAATCCAGGAATAGTAAAACAATTAACTTTCTATAAAGACGCATTAGATGCTATAGATGTTAACACTTTAAGTAGAGGTTATAGACAAGACTATGAAACTGCGCAAAGTTTATTATCTACTTATTTAGGAGATTAATTTGAATCCACAACTAAGATATTTAGAAAGCTTGTATAAAAGCAAAAGAATAACTGCAGAAGATTTTGCAGTTAGAACTGCTACTGCATATAGAGCTAATCCAAAAAGTTTTTCAGAAGAAGATGTAGACTATGTAGAAAAGCTCGTTAAACGTGCTGGTGGTGAGTTTAATCGTGATATGTTTACCTCTGAAGGTAAAGTTAAAAATGTATTAAATCAATTTACTAGTGGTGTCGTAGAAGGTTTTACAACATTAGGTTGGGCATCAGAAGCAGACACCACTACAGAAGCATTAGCTAATAAAGTAGGTCATTTTATTGGATTTGCTCCTGATATTATAGCTAGTGTACTATCTATGGGTGCAGCAGTACCAGGTGTAGTAGCTAAAAGAGGTGGAGCAAAACTAGCAGTTAAACAAGCAGTAGGTAGACCTACTAAAGCAGCAGCAACTAAACGTAGTAAGATAGCAGACCAAGTAGTTGCAGCGGAAGCAGCTGAAGAGTCTATAAAGCAATCTGCTAGTGGTTTAGCAGCATCAATGGGTAAAGGTGCAGCTAAAATAGAAATAGGTGGATTTAGACCATTTGCTAAGTTTATAGCAGAAGAAGGTCAAGAAGAAGCTGTTAAGCTAGCATTGAAAGCTGGTGAAAAAGAAATAAAAGATTTAAAAGGATGGCAGATACGTTCTATACCTATGCGTGTAGCCGACATGGTTACTGACAATATAGAAAAAAGAATTGCAGGTGCTGGATTATTATCATCTGGATTTATGAACAAAGGATTATTAGCTAACGAAACATTTCGTAAACTTGCTAAAGATGGTGTTCATTTAGGTGTTGCATTAGGTGCTAGTTCTGTATGGAAAGGACCGAAAGCTATCGCAGAATCTACGATGCATGGTGCATTAGCAGGAGTTACTTTTGGTGGTATAGGTCGTTTTGTTAATGTGAATAAATTATTAGCTAATCCTGCTACAAGAAAAGCTGGTGAGCAAGCAGTACGTAAAATAGCAGACAATTCTTTAACTAATGAAACAGCTGCTAACGCATTTGCACGTGGTATATCTGGTGCTACATTCCAAGGTGGTATGGCTACTTACAATCAACTACCATTACCTGAACAAGTTTATGAGTATATGATGGGATTCTTTTTTGGTGCTAATTCTAAATCACCACAAGAAGTTAAGTTTAGAAAAATGATTATGGAAAATCCTATGGCTAATGGTAATAGCAACATTAGTAGATATGAAAAACAAATTAAAAAGACTGAAATATATAAAGAAAATCCTGAAGTACAGGAAATGTTTGAAAGACATTCTAACACATTGTATTTACAGCAACAACAAAGAGCACAAAAGTTAGGTGCTAAATTAGTTATTGATAGAGAAATTGTTAAGATAGCTGAAGAAAAGAAAATAGATATAGAAAAAGCTAATCCTGAAGAATTAAAAGAACTATCACAAGAAGCAACAAAGTCAGATGTTGTGCAAGCATTAATGGATAGAGGTAGAACACCAGTTGATTTATATATTAAAAAATTCGAAACAGATAAAGACTTTGCTAGAAAAACACAAGAACGTACAGACGCAGTAGAAAATGTTATATTAAATGATATAAAAAATAGATTGTTAGATGGTTTTGACCCTGAGTTTAACGCATATATGAAGTCAAAAGATAGAGATATTAATGACCCTATTTCTATTAATACTTCATTAGATAAGGTATATCAACAGATTGTCAAAGACCCTAGTAATTACAATTTAGGTAAGTATGATACAAAGCAATTATTAATTGAAGGTGTATATGAAAATTTAAATGATTATGCTGGGTTTGAATCTTATGTGACTAGCAAGTTTAAAAATGTAAAATTTAAAAACGAAGTAGGTGAAACCCCATTAAAGTCTATGTTCTTACGCATTAAAACCTATACAGAACGTTCTCAGTTTGCTATTAATGCGTCAGGAGAGATTGTTGAAATAGGTACTGGTAAAGATTATAAAGGCAGACCTAAGCTAGAAGTAGATAAAGATGGTAAAAATTTAGTAGAACGTACTGCTGAAAACTCTATTAACGAACGATACGGACTTGATACACGTGTTATTATTAGAAAAGCAGAAGACCCAAAGAATCCTGGTGTATATAAAGAACCATTAGATATATATAGTAAAAAAGAACTTGATACGTTATATGAAAACATATTAGTAGAATACAGTGATTATTATATTTATGGTGGTGCTAAAGATAAAGGAACAATTATATTACAAAGAGTGCCAAACAATGTAAAAGAAAATTTAAATACTTATGTAAATGCTATGCTTGAATCTGGTGTTAGTAAAGATTACTTAAAAGGTGCGACAGAGCAATTAGAAATGGCATCTAATATGGTATACAAGTTATTAGATAATGGATATATAGAACGACCTACTGTCAATAAAACAGATTTAAAGAAAGCATTAAAAGAATTAAAACAAGATATAGCTGAAGGCAAAATTAACGGTGATGTATTAAAAGATAATAAGTATGACACATTACCACAAAGTGATGTAGTGCCTATGGATGCTAAAGACGTAGCTAAGGTTATGGATGGTGGTATATATGGATATTTAAATTTAATAGGTATTACTGATAAACAGTTAAAAAAATATGGTATAAAACTAAAATCTGGAACTGACGGTGGTTTTATTGTTAGAGAAGATTTATGGAATAGTATTGGTAACAAATTTGGTTGGGCTAAAGATTATGGATTTTTAAAACCTGTTATTGTAGCAAACCCTAGAATGGGTAGAGGAGAAATACGTACTAAGTCAGGTGGATTTAAACCAGAGTCTGCTGGATTAAATAAATTAATGATGGATACTAATACACATATTATAGTATATGGCAGTGGTATTAAACAACTTGGTAAAATAAAACTTAATGAATTAATAGAAGGTAAAAATGATTCTTGGTCATTTAAAGATGCACTTGATGTTGCTAAGATTAGACCTGAAGAACTAGGTATAAATGAATCTGTTACTGACTATGTATATAAACAAAAAGTAGAAATTAATAGACAAAAGAAATTAAAATTATATAAACAATTTTTAGATAAAAACACATTACAAGATTTTGACCAAGCATATTTTGATGCAATACAAGAATTACGTATTAAAAATATGGAAGGTGACAAAAAATTAACACAAGAATTTTTAAAAGGTGGGGACGATTACGTTAAATTTGACATTGACACTATTAAAGTACAAGATTTAATTGATACATTACAAGCAAACCCTACTACCAAAAGGGCAAAAGAAATAGTTAACCAACTAAATAAACAACTAAGTAAAGATACTGTAGATTTATCTGATGTTGCTACATTAGATATGGCGGAAATAGCAGAACTAGGATTTACACCAGAGGTATTAAAGAAAACTGATTACGCATTTAATGTAATGAAAGAAAATCAAAATTTTATATCTAATATCCTTGCAAGATACATTGTAGGTAGAAGTAATCAAATAGGTGTAGAAAGTGGATTTAAGGCCTATGCTGGGCTGTATACACCACGCTTAGAACGTATGAATGGACTTAAAGAAACAGAATTTATGCTTGGAAAACAACATAGAAAGAATCCTGTAAAAGTTGGTCAAGAAGTAATGACCCTTGAAAAAGCGTATGAACAATACAAAGAACTTAAAAAGACTAAAGCAGATAAGTTAAAGTTAGATTTACTAGAAGATGCTTTAACATTTTTAGTGATGCGTACACCTAACAGTGGTAATGGAGGTGTGAGAGCATTGGTATTCAAAGGGTTTGTAGAACGTGGTGGATATAATTTCTTTGCATCAGAGTTAAATGATTTGTATTTAGGTGGTATGGATAAAGACGGTGATACAGTAACAGGATATCAATCATTACCTTCTATAGTTAAAAAAGCATTTAGTAATCCTAAGATACAATATGAATTACAAGATGGTAATATTAGTGCTACACCTAGAGATTTGAAAAAAATGAAAAACAAATACGACAAACAAGGTCGTAGTATTGCAGAAACTTTATTTGATGTAGTATTTCAAGATAAAAAAATTAGTGAAGGTCAAAAATTGTCTATGTTATTTAGCACCAAAGAAAGAATAAAAGCTGCTAAAGCTGCATATGAAGGTAAGAAAGCAGTGGGTACTATTGTAAATGCTACTACAGATTTTCAAATGTTATTTGATATTATAACTACTAATGGTGGTAAATTGAATATTGGAAATGGACTTACATTAAAAATTAAACTAAACGATTTTGGATTCTTAAAAGATGTAAGTTATACTGGTATTAATATCGCAGTAGATAGTGCAGAGTTCGTAAAAATTGGCAGTGCAAGAAATAATGTACAGAAAATATTTGAAACATTTTTTACAGTGCAACGTAATGGTAAAGATATTAGTACACAAAAATTTAGCAAATGGTATTCATTAACTAACAACTCAAAAACAAGTTTACACGCATTTAAAGTATTTTCTAGAGCTATACAAAGTAAGAAAGATGTATGGGTAAATCCTGAACATAGATATACTGGTAGAGGAAAGTATAGAAAAATTAAAAACCCATCATTAATTAAAGCTGCTAAAGATTTTATAGACCAATGGCAACCATATATGAAACAAGGTGCAGAAACAAATTACTTTATGCAGCAAGCAAAGATATTATCCAAGTTAGATATGGGTGGAGATTTTTTAAACTTTAAATTTACTAGTCCAGAAAATATCGTTGCATATTTACAACGAACTTACAAAAACCTTAAAAAAAGTGGTACATTCAAAGAACTTGAATTGTTAGATTTTTATAAAGATTTAAACGTTAAGATATTAGCTAATGATTTAAAAGGTGGTAAAAACTTAAGAGGAACTATAAACAATCTTATTGGTGTTGATTTGTTAACACGTAAAGGAGATTATATTATAGAATTATTAAGCAAACAAGGTATGGCTAGAGAAAATATTATACAAGATTTGCAAACTATATTAAAAAGAACTTTTGAAATGAAACAAGGTGAAAACAGTAGAGCTATTGCAGAATCAATTCTTGATATGAAAAAAGTAATGAATACTACTTTAAGTAAACGTATTAAAGATAGTAGGTCCTTAAACACTGTACGTAGAGAAATGTATGCATTTATGGATTTCGCATTACACGCACATCCGATTGTAAAAACAAAAGGCAACCCTAAACTTGGTGATGCTATTTATAATAATAAATTAAAAAAGAGTGTAGAATACACATTGAATGAAGGCTATGATAGAATACAAGAAATATACAAAGAGCTAGAAAAAAGATTCCCTGATGAGGGTACTATGAAATATGATTCTGATACGAATGGAAAACTATCAGAGGTAAGAAAAATTAAAAATGCTATAGAAGGATTACAAAACGAATTAATGTTTAAGAATCCTGCTATTGACCCTGCTAATAGTAAAGTATTTTTCAACACCATAGATGCTGTATATAACAAAACAAATGAAATTAAAGCACCAGAGACTACTGATAATGCGGATATACCAGTAAGTAAAACTAAAACAGTAAAAGTTAAAGATTTAGAAAAAGGTGTACGTGAAGAAATAGCTAAAGAAAAAGAAAACAAACAAGAAATAATTATTGAAGAACAATATAGAAAAATTCTAGTAGATAAAGAAACTGGTGATGCAAAAATTAGTTTTGAGGAAGCTTATAAAGACCCTAACGTAACAGAGTATGGGAAAGCTGTATTACGTAGATTAGAAAATTTTTTAAAAACTCACAAGGGATTTGGTTCTACTATTGATGCTCAGTTTGAATCTTTTACTACTGGTAGACCATTTCAAGGATTTCAAATAGGTAAAGAGTTTACTGATGCTACTGCAAAAGATATAAACAATTTTATGAATTATTATGATTCTATGTTACAACCTGGTATTGTTAAAAGATTAATGCAAAAATCAATAAAATTTAGCGAAGAAAAAGGAATATATTTTGTAGAAGGTACACCTACTTGGTTTGAACATTTTGCTACTACTACATTGAAAGACCAATTAAAATTTATTGAAAACAATAAAAAGCTTTTAACTCCAGGTCTTGTAAAAAATATAGTAAAAGATAAAGATGGTAATATTAAATATAAAGTTGGTACAATGCCTTTTAGTACTATAGAGTTAAATACGGAATTAACTTTAGCGTTTCATCAAATGAATAATGCAAAACAAAAAGACATTGAAGAGCAGATAGAACAAAATTTACGTTTAATTAGACCAGAAGACAGAGCTCAAGGTAATAATTTTAGTACTTTATTTAAGTTTGCTATGATAAAAAGAGAAGCAAACCCTGCTAAAGATGGTACATTAAAATATTATGATGGTATTAAAAATAGAGAACAAGAAATAAATATAGAAAACAAATACAATACACTTAAAGCAGAGTTTGATAAAATGATTAAAGAAGGAGTAAAGTTTAAATTTGAAACAGAAACTGGTAAAAAAGGTGAACGTATTAATAAAACGCCAGAACAAGTAGTAAAAATGATTAACGATTCGTATACTAACATTATGACGACTGTTGCAAAAGATGTAATACTAAGCAATGTTTCTACGTTAAAAGATAAATTGATAAAATTCGGTAAAAAAATTAATGAATACAAAATTACAGATGAAGAAATTTTAACTGAACCTAAGCCAAATGAAAAAGGATATGTTGATAAAAAAATTGCTTACGATTTACAACAAAAGAAAATAACATTTTTAGATGCAAACGGATTGCTTTCAAATCAAACAAAAATAGACGCATTATATGCAGGTTTAAGTGAACTAATTGCTAGCAATCCATTAAGTGCTTTAAGACAATTACCTTCTATTACTGACGTTAACTTTTTTAGATACTTCCAAAGATTAAATGAGCATCTTGAACGTGTGTTTGAAAAAAAAATAAAAGTTAAAGGCAAAATGGTAAAGTTAGATTTTACAAAACAACTATCTAAAGAAGAATATGCTGTAGTTAGAAAAGTAAAAGAAGATTATATGCGTAATAAACCGCTAACAAAAATTATTAGTATAGGTAGATACTTAGCATCTGATGGTACTAGTAAATATTATGTTCCTCATACAGACGCTTTTGGTACTAAGTTTAGAAAAGAACAAAATGAAGCAGCTATAGAAAAAATTATACAAAAAGAATTAGAAAAAGCTTCTAAAGACCCTCAAATATTATCATCTATAGACTTAGAATTTGCTGCAAGCAATAGAGGTGAAATAGCATTTAAACAAGCTTTATTAAAATATGAAATATCATTAAGAGAAAAGTACGAAGGATACAATACTAAAGGTGTCGATAGAATGAATGACATAGCAGAGCTTGCTATTATAGAAGATTTTACTTTACAAAAACCTATGGATAGTGCAAGATATAATGGACACTTAAAAGGTAGAAGTGAAGAAGTTAGTTTACCTGAATGGGACCTTGGTATTAATCACGTAGATAGATATGTAGGTTCTATGTATAGAAATTTAATTAACAGTAATCTGTCATTAAAAGTAGGTAATAACATAAAACGTTTTGTAAATAAAAATCCATTAAGAACAGATAAAGATATTACAGAGTCTTGGGCGTACTTTATGATGGATGTTGCTAAGAATCAAATGGGATATCCTTCTATACGCAACTTTGATATTCATGGTATCAGGAAAAAAGAATTTGAGTTATTAAAAGATTATGCTAAAAATGATTTTGATAAAAGCTTTGTAAAAGGTATGCGTAAACAAAAAGACTTTTTAGAACGTGTGGATTACCATATTGGATTAGACACATTACAGCGTGGTGCAGTTAGAGCAGAAATAGAAGCTATGAAACGTAACAATGTAGACTCAGATACAAGATTAGAACGTGCGCAAGCAATGGCTAAAGAATTAAAAATGGAAAATTTATCTAAATTATTACAAGAAAAAAATATAAATAAAATAGGTAGATTTGGAAATGGTTATGGATTGATGACAGATGAATCTGTTATTGAGTTTACTGAACGTATAGACAAAGTATTTGGTGGTAAAATATTAGATGCAGCACCTAAAAATAGAGCTGCAAGAGATATGTACATAGCAAGATTAGGACAAAATTTAAATGACCTTGAAGGTAAATTTGAAATGATGTCATTATTGTTTCACCCTAAAACATTTATTACCAATATATATGGTGGTGGTAGTAATACCATTACTGATGTAGGATTAAAACCATTTACAGATGCACTATCTGATACTTGGTGGAATGATAATGTATGGGGTGAAAAAACAACATATAAAATTTTAGATTCTGCTACTGGTGAAGTTGTAACAAAAACTATTAGAAATAGAAAAGAATGGGAAGAATGGCAAGCATACATTGGTACTTTTGAAGATATGTTAATTAATGAAGCACAAAAAGATTCAAGATTCCAAATGGTAGGTATGTCAGAACCATTAGTCAAAGCAGTAAAAACTGTATCTAGAACAATTAGTAAAGATGGATTGCGTGGTAAAAATGAAAAAGAATTTGATAACTTTGCTGATATGACTACTAGAGAAGTATTTAAAGAAGTAGGTGCAGGTAAAGCTATTACAAATGCTGGTGCTGTGTTTATGAGAAAGTCTGAGTTCTTATTACGTAGTAGAACTTGGGATGCAGCATACATAAATGCTAGAAAAATGTTAGGTGAATTTGGTAAAAATTTACCATTTGACCATCCTATATTAATTCAATTAGCTAATAGAACTGTAAAAGCATCACAGTTTATTTATCACGCAACACAACGACCTAATGTAGCTAATACATCTTTAGGTAGAGTTATGACACGTTTTCATCCTTATGCCTGGAATAGTATTGGTAGAAGAATTAAAATATATAGAGGTGCTAGATTTGAAGAGTGGTCTGGTGGTTATCAAACTAAAAGAGCACAAAGGCAACTTACTGCAGACTTAATGGCATTATCACTTGCTAATATATTTGTTGCAAGTATATTTGATTATGCATTATCACCGCCTATGAATTGGATGCAAGATACTGCTATGTTATTATTTGGTGATGAAGAAGAAAGAGAACGTGCGTTCTTTAGTCAATACCCACATCCAGTATTATCACCATTAAGTATTGTAACACCGCCGATAGCTCGTTTTGTTTTAGCACCAACAACTGCATTATTAAATCAAGACTTTGAAAATCTAACTAAATATCAATTAGCAACTTATTTTCCATTTGGTAGATTTGGTAGAGATGTAGCAAGAACCTATAAAAGTCCTGCTATGTTTGGTGAATTTATGTTTGGTATTCCAGTTCATACGCTTCATGAACTCAGAAGAGACCAGATTGAAGCAAATGAAGAAGAAATAGAAGAAGATTTAGATTAGATATACCATTAATATAGGTTTAAGCTCCTAATCAATTCGACATCTCACTATCTTTATTTAGGCGATAGTTATATCAAAGAATTTATTTTGTGAGTTTCTAGGGCTATTCTCGTGGACTTTTTTTGAGCAACTTGTCATTTTCTTTAGATAAATCACTCAAAAGACGTTTTAATGGGAATTTATCTTTAAATATGATATTATTTTTATTATCTTTATATTCTTTTGTTAAACTCCAAGTTTTATCATCTTTCATTGTACTTTTCTTATACCTTCCATTAGTCTTTCTACGCTTACTAATACACCTAGCGATGTATTGTTATCACCACCAGACATATCTTTTACACATAGTCTAGCTTTAATTAAATATCGTAATGCTTTTTTTAATAGTTCTGTATCAACAATAAGAATGCAGCCATTTTGTAATATGTATGCCCACTTACTAGCTTTGGTAGTTTTAATACCAGATGGTTTACCTCTTGATTCATATTCTATATATACATTACCAGTTTTTTGAGTCTGTCTATCACGTTTTACTTCAACTTCAGAATTATTTAATAGTTTAGCAATTTCAGTTTCACCTTCTTTGCCAAACTTTAAATCGTATTGAAAATCAGAATTATAATTCATGAACTCTCCAATACTAATAGAATATTTTTGGTACTCATAATTAAATATTCTTTTCTATCTATTTCTTGAACTACAAATCCTGGACCAAATAATACTTTGTCTCCTATTTCTAATTCTTCTGCTTTGCTACCAAGGGCTACTACTTCACCAACGTTTTCTTTGATTGCTACATCTGTTGTTAAAATAATACCTGTTTCTGTTTTATTTTCTCTTGACTGCTGCTTTATTACAACTTCATCTCTTAATGGTTTCATATTGTCTCCTTACTATTCCCCCTCTTGAGTTAATATATCTATACATCAGTGCCAACCAAGTGTATTTGCTTTTAAAGGGTTAGGTGGACTTTCGCCACTCGCCTCCTTCAAAGCGTGTTAATAGTTGAGGGGGAATAATTATTATTCTTCTTCAAATAGTTTTTTAATTGTATTTAAAATATTCTTTATTATTTTTTTCTCTTCATCTGACACCCAAGGTGCTTTCTTAAAGTTAAGCAATGAAGACCGCATTATCAACAATTCTTCTTTCTTAAATTTAGTCATTGCAACACTCACAATTCCCTACTCTAGGTTGCTTGTCTTCTGAATCTCTTATTATCTTATTGTATTTTTCTTCAAATGGTGCTTCTAGTTTATGTAATACTTCTCTAATCATATCTATATCTAGATTAGGCATTTTAACTTCTCTATATCTATGTTTAATAGTGACTATATTAGCTAAACCTTTTATCGCCATTTCTACTTCTTCTTTACTTAGATTTACTTTTGCCATCTTTTATCTCCTTCATCATTTTTATCCATTTTTTTAGAGGCATAACTATTAACGCCTCTTTTCTATCCATTCTTGTCACAATCGCATCTACATCATCTCCATGGTACTCTGGATACAACCATTGTGCTATTTTCTTTTTTCTTTTTGCTTGTATGGTCCAATCCTCTACTACACAATCTACTACTTCACTATAACCTAGTGACCTACCATCGGAGGCATAGGCCCTCTTTGCAGAGAGCCCTTCCTCTTTAGATTGATTTACGATTTCTCGTTCAAGAGCATTACCACGTATCTTATTTGGATGTGCCATTCCACAACCTCAAAGTGAACTCTAATCCAATTGGACCTATTCCAAAATTAAATGAAAAGTGTTCTCCTCTTTCTTTTTGATATGTAACACCAATAACAAATAAATACAAAAACACAATTTCTTGTGCCATAATATCTGATTTGTTAACTGTTCTTATTTTTATCATTATTAACTCCAATCTACTTGTCTAAAGGTCATTGTTTCGTAATCAAACAATGATGTCATTTCAAACTTGCCATCATCTCTTGACTTCTCACTAGTTACTACTCTAGCTTTTTCGTCACGATTACCTTTAACCATTATTACTTTATCTGCTTTCTGTACTACATTAGTACTACCTTTTAATGAATGCAATGCTATGGTGTTACCTGCTGCAGATATTTTGTTTACGTGATGCACAGCTATAATAATTATATTATGTTTCTGTGCCATTTCTTTTAATGCACCAATGATAATGTTTTGTCGTTGTATTTCAGACTCTACTCTATCAACGTGCACTTCATCAGTCGTGTCTACTACTAAGATATTAGGTTCATGCGTTGCAATTACCTTCTTAATAGCTTCAATCTCTGGTGCTATTGTCATTACTTGTATATGACCTAATTGTTCTTTGAAACATATATTAGGATTTGCTTTGACTTGATTGATTACCCAATCTTCTGTTTGATTGTTAGCTATCTGTACAAATCGTCTAAAGGTTAGAAATTCATTCATTTCTAATGAAAGGAATAATGTTTTCTTATTAGCTCTAGTAACTACATTTTGTACAAATGCAGATTTACCCATACCAGTATCACCAGAAAATACAACTAACTCTCCAGGTTTAATGATATAGTCTTGACAATCAAATATATCTGCCATATTTATTGACATCTTTGTTAAGTCATTTTGTAAGTATTCTACCAACGATTTTGTCATATCTTCAACATTCTTGATATCCAATGTGTAATCTTTTCTTTTGAAATGAATACACTTAGGGTCACAATATTCTGCCATAATTACATCTTGACATCCATATTGGTAGTTACCATCATATACATTACTTACTGTTCTTATTATTTCTTCATCGTCCATTGTTCCAGCACTCCATTGTAACATACCATTTAAGGCAACAATGTAAGGAACACCTGCACGTTTGTATGTACTAGACATACGCATCATTTTCATATTACGTTGTCCTTCAACAGGACCTTCATTAAATGCGTGCTGCATACACGTAACTACCGATGTAGTATCTTTACTACGATATCTACCTGTAGATACAGCTTGCGATGTTGATACAATAAGATTCTGTAAGTATGGTTCTACTTCTTTATCTCTAAAGTAAGTGTCATACCAATCACAATCTTCTTCTTGGTACGTCTTGTATGAATCTATATTAGAAGCCATTTCAGCGACTTCTTCATAATCTAATTCCCAGATTCTGTGATAAGGAATAAATACCTTATACAATCCAGTCTTCTTATTCACACTCCATGGTGCTCTAATGATACGTGTTTTATCAAAGATACTATCTGCAAATGATAAATGTTCTTTCATAGTAAGTTTTACTTTTTCATGTAATACTCTACTAGGTTGAAAGCCAAATACATTTAATAGTTCTATATGATATCCATTACCACTAAACCATATGTTGACGTGCTTCTTGTTAATGCCCAGGTTTTCTACTTCTCCTAGGCATTGTAACAAGTAAGGTTGGAATTGGTCATCAGGTATATTCCCTTTGTCCACATCCAAGATGATTGAATCTAAATATGTTAGTCCATCAAATCCTTTGACTGTACGATTATTTTCAACATAGTCTTTCATAGTTTCATCGAAGCTGTAATAGCTTCTATACATTTCACCATTCCAACAATGCTTTTTAATCATTTCGTCAAACTCTTCTACAGTACCAACAGTATTACGATTAGCGACACTACCATTGATTATTTCAATTATAGTCTCTTTATTTTCCATCCTTTTACCTTTGTATCTGAATTAATATATTCTTCTAACTCTATTCCTAAACGCATTAAAGTGTTACCTTCACGTATCTTTCTAAATGCCCTAGAATAAGTACTTGGGGTATGTACTTTCTGATGTGCTAGTCTTCCGTATACAGGTACTTCGCTTTCTAAATCATAGCTAGCAAAGTGTCCATCGGAAGACTTAGCCTTAGAGTCAATCCATCTTAATAGAATGTCTTGTGCAGTCATTAAAATGGTAAGTCGTCAACCGACACTTTATTTGCACCAAAGGTATCTCCTGTTTGCGGTGCACTTGTATCAGGTTGCATGTAGTTCTTTGGATAACCTTTAGCAACTTGGTCCATAAAACGTTTACCAAGTTCATCTGTTTTATCTAAAGACGATACTACTCCCCATGTAGCATTCTTGTATTTACCAGTTGATTTATAATTTAGTACTGCTACTTCTTTACCAATCAAGGTTTCTACATTGACTTCTCCTACATCAGATACATTTAAATCAGCGTTAGCTGCAAGATATAATGTATTAACATCATCTGGATATTTTAGTCCAGTTACAATACCATTATTATCTTTTTCAAAGTTCTGATTGATGAATGCAGTATAGTTATATCCACTATCTACATCTTCGTATTTTAATCGAATACTGCAATCATTGTATTGAGAATCTATTTGTTCTATCTCTACAATTTTACAGTGATTAATAAACCAATTTTTATTGGAAGTGTTGGTTTTCACTTTTGTTCCAGTAATAGCCATTTATTTAGCTCCTTCTGTTTTCGTTAACGATTCAAAGTACTCTGTACTCTGACTTACTTTTAGTTTTGTATCAAAGAATCCAGCTTGTCGTTTCTGTTTGTATCTAAGATGGTCTTCTTCTGGTAGTTTACCTGCTTTAGCTGCATTGTTAGCTGCTTTATCCATAGCTGATAATGATGCTACTGTTGGATTAATAGCTTTTTGTTTAGCTTTAGCATTGTCTACTTCTTCTTTACTAGCAATAGAAAAGTCACCACCAAATCCTGCAAATGCTAATGCACGACCTACTGCTGATGTTTCACCATTTTCTAATGCTGATGTTTTGTTTACAAATCCTGTGTTGTCACGTTCAGCTGCATGACCTACATAAAACCATTCTGGTTGTTGTACAGGGTTTGGTCTAACTATTGCTTTAATAACATATTCATTGCAAGATTCACCTGTTGGTGTATCTACAATTTGATTTACACTCAGTACTTGTGTTTCAATAGTTGATTCTGGAAATTCATCTGCGAATGCGATGATTCTATCTTTTACTTCGGTATATTCCTTACCTTTAAATTTCATATTTTATCCTTATTTTATTTTTATTATTATTAATATTGGACTAGTAAGTTACATATAATAACTCACTAATCCAATCACTTTTCCTATTCATACCTACGTTTATCCATAACTGCAGGCATACCAAGGGGTGTGTCATCAAGATATCTTAAATCCCAACCTCTTATCATAGTATTTTCTCTCCAGGTACAATACACGTAGTATGACCATTCTTCTACTAATTTAGGTTCTAGATAATACTTGCGTTGTTCTTCTATCTCAAACCCTTCTATTCGTTTCATTACAAACTGTTTTGCAAGTAATTGTAATTCATCTTTTCTATATCGTTTTTTTATCATATATCAACTCCATATATTTAATTGTTTGATAACAAGTATTAAACAATATATTACCCATCATATGTGCATGATAACGTTGTTCATCATCATGTGCTTTACTAATTAGATTTAATCCAATAGAAGATAAATACACAATAGCATCACATAATTCTTCGTATGCTTCTTGTGTGAATATTCTACCATCTGATTCTTCTATTGGTACTTGCATACCATACTTTTTAGCACCAATATCTAATCGTTGAGCAATATCATCTATTAGTAATGAACTATACTTAGATTTTTTAGGTACTTCATTTTCAGAATCAAGTTGTTCACGAACCATCATTAAAGTATTTTGTATGTTAGTTATTATTCTTGCATTATTTTCCATTTGGAACCTCCAATGTTTCTACTACTCTTTTTATTAATATTGCACAATAATGTCTTTCGTCGCTTTTCATACCATTATTTATCATATCCATATTGATAAAGTAGTCTACAGCTTCTAAACATTCTTTGTCAGTTGTCTTTTTTATGCTCATCAACCCTCCATATGTTTTGTTCTTAAATGTTCATCACGTTCGTGATTTAGATGTGATACGTCACCTTCTAACTCACTTAACTTTTGTTCAAACTCTTCTCTTATACTATCAGTATCTAAGTAGTAACCACCTTCTTCATCAAAACCGTAGTATATATCTATTTTAATTCCTTTTACATATTCATCCATTACATTCTACTCCCACTTGTTATTTCATCGTATTTATCTTTATTGCCTCCACATTCTTCAGCAATCTTTTCTGTCCATTCAAAGTATGTTATTGCATTTACTTCATCTCTACACGAATCACACCAATAAATATCATCCAAAGTATCCATTACTTGTTCTGTATTTATAATAATCCATGCTCTTGTTTGTACTTCTTCTGAACCACAATAGTCGCATACCCACATATCATCCATATCTTTTTTATTCGTTTCCATCTGTATCCTTTATTCTAAATTGTTCTACCCAACTATCAGCATATCTTGGAACAAACCCTGTGTCTGTAAACCAAAACCAACCTCTACCATATATTTTGTAGAACTCTTCACGTTCTTCTATACCCTCTTTACTCCAAGGGTCTACATTTTTATGATTTTTTAATCGTTCTTCAAAGCTTTTTTCAAACTCTAAAGGATTATTATTTTCATCGTATGTCATTTATTCTCCTTTAATATGTTTGGCTGTATCCTGGAGAACTGGACCATTTAACTCGCCACTCGGGGAGCACCAATTATTATATTACCAACTACATTCGTAGACTACAGTTTCTCCGTCTGCTAATGCTTCTCTAGCAAATTCTATGAACTCTAAGTCTTTCTCTTTGTAGTATTCTGCTTGAGACTCTTGAATTTCGTGACCCCAAAAGAATCCACCGTCACAAAAGTATCCACTGTAATGATTATTTGCAGCTTTCTCTAATTCGTCAATGTCTTCTTCTGATAATTCTATGGTACTCCAACTTACAGGATTCCATACTATTTCTCCGTCACCTAATTCATCTGACTCCCATTTATGTTCAATGTTATTTCTTTTCATATATAATTGATTCATAAACTCTTGAAGTCTAGCGTGTTTACGCCATTCAAATGGACCTGCCATCTGATATTCCTCTACTTTTTCATCACCTTCTGGTGTTTTATATTCATATGTTTGTGTACGCATTGTACCTGCATATTGGTCTAAACCCATTTTATACTCTCCTTATTATTATAGTTCTGCTTCATAATAGCAAGAACCTTGTTCTTTTATACAATCAACTATTTTTTGTCCTAATCGCAATCTTGCATACCATACAAGCATTTCTTTTAATTTATCAACACTTATATTTAATGCTTCTGCAAGTTTTTCATCTGTGTATGATGAATATTCAGTAAAATATTTATCTATTTCTTTTTTATATTTACCTAATGTTTGTAAACATTTTTTAACACCTTCTTCTGCTAATTCTAAATCATCAGAATAATACTGAATAGAATAATCTGATTCACGCATACCAAAGTATTCACCATCATCAGATGACTGTACTGCAAACCAAAACTTGCCTTCTATATCTCCGTGGTAATATCTTCCCATTGTATCTCTCCTTATTGTTAATAATATTTTTCAGAACTGAGATAAGTCCGCTAGTTGTGTTAGTAGGATTACCATACTTATCTCTATTCTGATTTAAGTTACTCAGGATATTCCTGTTATCGGACCACCTGTAATGTAACTAATTAGTCTTGAAGTTCACCTGTATTAGAGTCAACTTCCTTCATACCATTTTCAGTTTGTTCTAAACCGTCTATGATACCAATGTTTTGATTAGTAAGTCTATCTAACATAAACTTTCTAATCTGTGTTTTATGCATATCAGCATTCTGATGGTCTACCATATCCAGTTTATCACCAAGGAACTCGTCAATGTCATCCCATTCAAGATTCTTACCTGTATCATACATATAAGTAATTACTTTATCATCACCAGGGTGACAAGTTTTATACCATTCAATAGAGTCTTCATTTAAAGTAAATGTTTCATCATCCACTTCATACTCTACATCTTCGTATGCTACTTGGTTTAGTGCTTCTCTAAATGGGTCTGTATCATCAAACTCAGGCTCACCACCTTCAATTAATACTTCATTTAGATTTACACAATTTGCATATGTATCATATATTTCGTGTTCTTGTTCGTAATAACTAATACGATAATCTGCATTTGCTGGTACTTCACCATATTCATACAGATTCTTTGCTGTTGATTGTGCCATTTTTTCATAGCAAGCATTTAGACCATTATAAATATCAATAGCACTTAATGTTTGTGTATTAATATCCATTACATTCATTATCTTCCAGTAGTTAAAGAACATTCCAGATACTGAATCGATACTTGGTGTTTGTCTACTACTATCATTAAGTCTATTATATAAGAACCACATAGTTCTATCTATCATTGTACTCTCCTTTTATTATTATTATTATTATTAATCTAACAGAGCCATATATGCTTTTGCATTATTGTCTCTAAACCAATTTAACCCTTTACGAACAATTTGTATTAACTCATTGCTTTGTTGGTATCCAGGCATCATTTGTGCTCCCATTATCATTGAGTAGACACTTTCTTCTACTGGTGATAACATATATACTTCTCCACTAAATGGATTGCGTACATTAAGCATTTCGTGACCTTTTTCTAAGAATGCCACTTGTTGTAAATCGTAAGGAAATTCTGTATACTTTCTATCTGTAGTAACTTTGTTTCCTGCATTGTCTTCGTATGTAATATTATCTTTGTTCATCTATAGTTCTCCATATTATCATTATATTTATCTAACGCATATTCTGCTTCTTTGTTCCATCTTTCTTTTACTTTTTCTACTCTTGTGCGATAAAGTTCATCATTTTCTTTATCATAATAGACAAGCCAGATGGTATCCCTATCTATTACTTCTTTGCTTTTTATTTTCATATTAATATCCTTATCATTATTAAAACTTATTAGGGGTGTGCGTAGTAGGACAAAGGAAGTGCGTACATTGATATGAACTGATATAAAAACCTACTACACACTAATAATCAGATACTTCCTTTTTTAGTTAGCCCAGGGATTTACTATCTCTGGTGCTTTGATAGTGTAGCTAAATGATAATGTATCTTGTTGTATTTTACCTTGTAAGATATCATCTACTCGTTGCATCATTTGTTCTACACTTTTACTCTCTGATATGTCTTCTGCTTGTTTGATAGTATCTTTAATAATACTATCTGTTACTGCTATTTCTTCTTCAGAGAGTTCTGGTAATTCATAATCGGACCTTGTTTCTTTTTTAGGCAATGGTCCTGTAGTATTTTGTATTACATCTGGTTTATATGTAGTCACTACCCAACCCATATAAATAAGAATTAGCATAAAACTAATTCCTACTATTGCTATTGCTTTATTCATCGAATATTCCTCCATTTATGTATCTATGTCTCATTACAGCAATTCTTTCAGCCCATTCTTCTCTATCTTTTTTGATATTTTTATAATACTGTTTAATATTATTTTTAAGAGTTTTATTGTGAATGTTATGTATATCTGTTGCTGTGTAGTCACATTTCCATTCTACCCCTTCGACTACAAATTCTGGGTGATTTCCTTTACATTTTTTGCATACTGGCATATTATTTTTCCTTTTTTTTGTGTGTGAATATATAAAATTAAACAGACTACTACAATAGTATTTCAGGTTTCATTCTTTGAAATCCCTATCGTAGTAGCTGTTGTTTGCCTCTAATTATAGAATGCTGATTGACTGCCGCTTGTTGTAGATAACATATCATACCTGCGATAATCATTCATCATATTCTTTACTTCTTGTAATGATTGACATTCATCTAATGCTAATAACGCTTTGGTCTTTAACACTTTGAAGTCAAACATTTTTACACCAAAGGCTACATTCCACCTTTGATTTAATTCACATATTAAATGATATCGTATACTTTTCATATCAGTTTCCTTTTTATTAATTAATATTAAAACTATGTAAGGGGTGTGTTTCCCTTACTACATTATTATGTAATATTACATTTTTTTTGTTGTAGGGTATTAAAAGTGTATGGTGCCACGAATGACACCACACACCAAGGAAGTTATAACTATGCACCAGGCATAACTAAGAACTTTCTATACGATTGCTTACTGATGGTTACACCAGTACCAACTTCCTTGCAAGATAAATTCCTTGCACTAAGTTTCGCTTTGCACTCTGTTAGTTCATCATCAGACTGTACAAAGAAAGAATCATATAATCCAAGAGAGGCAAGGGGTTTATCCCAAATACCTTTTTCGGCAAATGCTCTATTGATAACTGTTTTAATTGACATACACTACTCCTTTGCTAATAATTAGATTTCCCACTACGAAAAAGGTAGCAGGCTATTAGAAGGGTGTCTAAACCTGTACGCACACGCCTTATTTTGAAAGAGAGTGAGATTCAACAAGAATAACTAAAAAGTTAAAACTCAACTAAATATATAATATTAAACCAAAATAAGGGGTGCGTAGGTTTACTATATATCACCCACACGCATTCTAACCCAATTTTTTTTTGGATTTTTTTTATCTGGACTTTAATACCGTTTGTTGTGTAAGTTATAGTGTATGAAACGTAAAAAGACATCTTTAGAGAAATTTGATAAAAAAACAGGAAAGTGGAAAACTATTCCACTTGATGCTGCAAACGAAGAAATGTTACGTATCTATGAAATAATGGAAGCTGAATTAGAAATAACAGCTAAAGAAGAAGCAATGAAACTAGGGTTATACGAAATAAAAAATAAAGATTAGCCTATAAGCGTAATAGATAAACGTTTATTTATTACGTTTCTGTAGAAACTACGATAGAGTTATATCGATTAGTTATATCTTATTTATACCCTACATTAGGAGAAACACAAAATGAAGATTATATATGATAAAATATTAAAAAAAGATAGAGTAGTTATTGGTACTAATACATATAACTTTATTGTAATACAAGGACCGAAGGATGCAGAAGGTCTTTTAGAAAAAGATAGATATAGAAGTTATTATACATCTACGAAAAGTTTACTGCAAGGAATGTACGATAAAAGGATTACGAGTCATTTTGATAGCATAAGTATAACAAACCTTCAAAAAGCGTTTTTAGGTGCATATAACGACGTTATAGACGTATCTAAAGAAATAAAAGATGTAGGAAATAAGTTAATTAAGAGGAAATAAATGAAAAAAGCAAAGAATAAGCTTACTTACAAACAAATGTTAAGCATTTTAACAGGAATGGATAAACAAATTCAAGACCAACAAATGCTAGTATTCAACATAGATAAGCTATTACAAGAGTTTATAGAGTTTAAAGAAGAAACCGAACCCTTTAAAAAATTTTTAGAAAAAAAATACAAGGCTAATGATACAGATAACAAAGAAGCTAAAGAGAAATAACTTCCAACCCCAGACGTTTAGGGTGTATACGAAGGCAGAAGCAAAAGAAGATGGCCTAACATGGAAACATTGGGGAGAAGCTGAAGAAGGGGAGTTTGGTATTTCAGACGATGGATACATCGCAGAGTGTATATATCGCAAAGAATACAAGGATAAAGTAGAATATACCTACCCTTATGGTAGACAATGGCTAACTGCCTGGGGAAAACTAGAGTTTGAACCGCATTGGAAGTCTAATAACTTCAGTACAGTGTCTACAAAGAGCTATAATGACCTAGAAGTACAAAAACGTGGTGCAGATTTAGCTATGGATGCCTATATAGCGTTCAAAATGGCGGGTAAACTGCCGAATTGGGACACAATAGGCAAGTTGTATAGGCCTGACCAACAAAACCCCGCTATTGCTGCAAAAAGATTATTTAAAACGAAACAGGTAAAGAAGATGATACAAGATAAGTTGAAAGATGTCTTAACAGACAAGAATATTGACGAAGGCTTTGTATTAGATGTGATTAAAGATGCTATTGAAGTAGCTAAAGTAAAGGAAGACTCTGGTAATATGATACGTGCAGCTAAAGAGCTGTCGGAGTTTTTAGATATGAAACCTAAAACAAAACAGGTTACCGAATCATTGGAAATGGACATGTCACATCAGATAGAAGCTAACTTTGAAACGCAAACAAAGAAATTAAAAGCAACCCAAACGAGACAGGTAGATGAAGAAGATAGTAATAATATCGGGCAACCAGACGAATCTGAGTGAATTGCTAGCAGTATTGCAAGCAGTAGCTGAAGATTTTAAAGTAGAAATAGTTATACAGAATGGATAAGAAAGATATTTTATTAAAGATGCAACAAGATATGTTGTTATTTGGGCGTATGGTTATGCCTAATATGTTTAGCAGTGAATCACCTCCTTTCCATTACGACCTAACAAAAGAACTGCTAAATACAGATGAGAAGCAAATAAATATTATTGCTCCTCGTGGTCACGCTAAGAGTTCGGTAGCAGCAGGGATATTTCCTTTGTTTCATATGATGTTTACTCCAGGGGTTAAAGTTATTGTACTTGTATCCCGTACTCAATCCCACGCAACCAAACTCTTAGGTACCATTAAAGACGTATTAGACTATTCACAAGAGTTCCGATACTTCTTTGGGTACTGGGGAATGCAGTCTGCAAGAAAGTGGACCAATACTGAGGTAGAGTTAAAAGATGGTAGCTTAATAATTTGCAAAGGCACAGGACAACAGATACGTGGTATCAAGCACGGAAATCAACGACCTACTCTTTTAATCCTTGATGACCCTGAAGATGAGAATAACACCAAGACATCTGAAGCAATGGAGTATAATCTTCGTTGGCTATTACAATCTGGTGTTCCATCCGTTGACCCGTTGACGGGTAGGATAGTTGTTATTGGTACTCCTCAGCATGAACGATGTCTGGTAGAAACCCTCAAAGAAATGAAAGGATGGAATACCTTAGAGTTTAGACCGAACTTAGAAGAAGACCTTAGCTTGTGGCCAGAAGTATGGCCCGTAGAAAAACTAAAGGATAAAAAAGCAGAATTAGAAAGTATTAATAGACTTTCTGTATTTTACAGAGAATACCTTTGTCAGATTGTTGGAGATGAAGATAATCTATTTAGAAAAGATGACTTACAGTATTACGATGGCTTCATTGAAAAAGATGAGCAGGGGTTGTCGACCCTCGTTCTGACGACCCTTAATGGGGAGGAAGTAAACGAGAGGAGACCTGTGAACGTGTTCACTGGCATCGACCCCGCATCTAGTACGAAGAAAGGAGCAGACTTTAGTGTTATATTTAATATTGCAGTGGATGGGGACAATAATCGTTTTGTCTTACCTTATTTTAGGAAGCGTGCTACTCCTTTGGATTTGGCTGATTCCATCATTAATAACTTCCAAAACTTTAGAAGTGCTAAAACAAGGATTGAATCGGTTGGGTATCAGGAGATGTTGCGACAATACATCAAAGAAAAAGCAGAAGAATTAGGAATGTTTATCCCAGGATTAGAGATAAAAGAGAATCCTAGAACCTCTAAGTCGTATCGATTAGAGAGTTTGCAACCTTTGTTTGCTAATAAAAAAGTACATATACAATCTAATATGGGTGCTTTTATAGATGAATTAACCCTATATCCACGTGGAAAGCACGATGATTTACTAGATGGATTCTTTTATGCAAACAAAAATTGCTATAAACCTACTCACGATTCTATAGAAAAGGAAGAAAAAACCCCTTGGTATAGTCGAAAAGCTAAGAAATCTTGGAAGTTATTGTAAATAGTTCTTGACAAAGACATCAAAAAAGCCGTAATTTGCCTATAGCATATTTATGGATAAAAACAAGTACTTTTTACAATTTAAAGAATTTATTCGTAAGATAGACGAACTGGACAAGGTAGAGATACCAAAGGGATATATAGCGATACATGCCAAAAAAGATTCTAAAAAGAACACAAAGCACAAGAACACAGGGAAAAGATGACCTAAAGTTTGTTTTTGATTATGAAACTGGTGATGTTAATCAAGTAGAAATTGATGAAGAAGTACAATTAACCAGAGAATTATTTCATGATTATAAAAGTGCTAGAGAACTATGGGCACAAAAATTTCAAGAATCAGTAGAATTTAGAGCTGGTGCTCAATGGACCAATGAAGAACGTGATGTTTTAGAAGCACGAGGACAAGCTCCTATTGTTGTAAACAGAATACATCCTATTGTAGAAACCGCTAAATCTCTTTTAACATACAACTCTCCTCAATTCCGAAGTTCTGGAAGAGAAGATTCAGATAGAGAAACTGCTAAAGTTTTTTCTGACTTATTCCAGTATATATGGCAAATATCAGCAGGAGACGAAGAACTTAAAAAAGCTATTGATGATTATTATGTTGGTGGTATGGGAGTTCTTCAGGTTTATCAAGACCCTGACGCTGATATGGGTAAAGGTGAAGTGTATATCAAGTCTATTAATCCATTGGATGTTTATATAGACCCTAACGCAAAAGATGTTTACGCAAAAGATGCAGCTAATATATTAGTAACTACTTATATGACAGACGAACAAGCTATGCAAGTTTATCCTGAGTTTACTGATATTATCGAGCAATCTTCTATGCATCCAGACGAATCCGATGATTACCCTGTTACTAATTTAGCAGCTACAGAAGGACAGTTATTTACTACAGATGGAACAGAAACTGTACATAATAGAAGACAATACATAGAACGTTACTCAAAAAAAATGCATTCTTATTATAATTGTTATGAACCTTTTTCACAACAAGAACATTTATTAGATGAAAAAGAATATACAGCATATTTAATGAAATATTATATGAAAGTAAAAACAATTAAAGGTGAAGAAATTATTTTATTTGAAGAAGAATCTGTAAAAGAAATGTTTGAAATTATAGAAGATATAGGTATGATGTTTCATTATGAACTACCTGACCCTGAATTTGATGAAATGGGCAGACCTATCCGACAAGAACCTATTAGAGTTCCAGGTGAAGAAGATGAAAACTCAATACCTGGTTCTACTACAATTTTAATTCCTATGACTGTAGAAGAATTAATTGGCATGGGCGACATTATTTCTAATCAAATAGAAGAATGTAGAGTTCAAGTAGTTGTAAGCGTGGGTGATAAAAAATTATATGAACGTTTATTACCAACAGAAGATTATCCTATTATTCCTTTAATGAACGTACATCATAGAAATCCATTTCCAGAATCTGACGTTAGATTATATAGACCTTTACAAGAATATATAAATAAAATACGTTCATTAATTATTGCACACGCAAGTACAAGTACAAATGTTAAACTTCTTATACCTAGAGGTTCTGCTGATTTAAATCAAATAGAACAAGAATGGAGTAAAGCAGGTACTAGTGTTATTGAGTTTGATGCAGAGTTAGGTGCACCGATTGTAGCTGGCCCAGTCCCTTTACCAAATGAGTTGTATAAAAATGAAGCTGATGCTAAGTATGACTTAGAATACGGTTTTGGTATTTTTGAACTTATGCAAGGTAGTGGTAAAAGTGCACCGTCGACATACAGAGGAACATTGGTTGTAGATGAATTTGGTCAGCGTAGAATTAAATCAAGAAGAGATGACATAGAGGGTATGTTGAATCAAATAGGTAAAGTAGCTATACCATTAATGCAACAATTATATACAGAAGAAAAAGTAATTAGACTTTTACAACCTAACGGAACAGAAAAAGAAGAAAAATTTAATTTTTATAAAGAAATGGAAAATGGAGAAGTAGAAAGATTTCATGATATTGGAGTAGGTAAGTATGATATACAAGTTGTATCAGGTTCTACATTACCTACAAATAGAATGGCACTATTAAATACTTATATGGAAATGTATAAAATGGGATTAATAGACCAAACAGAAGTATTAAAGAAGTCAGAACTTGTAGACTTAGATGGTGTATTGGAAAGAAGTGGACAAATGAAACAAATGCAACAACAAATGCAAGCTATGGCAGAAGAATTAAAGAAAGTCAAAGGCGATTTACAAACCTCTGATAGAGAAGCAGTACACGCTAAAAAACGACTAGAAGTAGAAAAATTCAGTGGAGAGTTAGATAAAGTATCTAACAGAGCTGATATGGCAACTACGCTTTATAAAGCAAGGTTGAACGATGCAAAACAACAGTTGATGAACTCTGAAATTAGTCAAGAAGATGTAGAAGACATTGATGTCTTTGAACCTATGATAGAAGAAGAGAGTTAACGAGGAGATAAAATGGAAGAAAATACAATGGACAAAATAGATGAGCAATTAGTAGAAGGCATTACGACTGAGCCGACTACTGATTCAGAAGACATTTTTAACGAAATATTTGGACAAGCACAAGAACAGGTTGCTCCTGTAAGCCAAGAAGTAGTACAAAATGAACCTGCTGATACTCAGACTATTGCGGAACCAAAGAACGACCCTGACCAGTTTCAATACTGGCAAAGTCAAGCAGATAAACGTGCAGCAGAAGTAGATTTATTAAAATCGCAGATGGCCGAAGTTATGACCAAAGTGAGTCAACCTACAGAAGCAGCACCAGTAGAGAAGGAAACAGTGTTAGAGAAACCTGTTAAACCATCAAAGCCTGCTGACTTCGACCGTTCTGAAGCTTTAACTGACCCTGATAGTGCATCAGCAAGGTATTTAGCTAAGCAAGAATCTTATTTGGAATCTATGTCAGAGTATGTAGCAAGTTCAAATGAAAGAGTCATGCAAACGATGACAAAACAACAACAACAGCAAGAAGCTGTCGCAAGGGACCAGAAGGTGTTAAGAGACTTACAGTCTAATTACAACTATACTCCTGAGCAAGCTAATGATTTTGTTGCTCAAATGTCATCACCAGATTCATTATCGTTAGATAATTTGGTGCAACTTCACCAGTTGAAAATGAACAGTGGTTCACAACAGGTTACACAGATAACCCCAGAAGCTCAACAGAAAGCTGCAGTAATGAATCAACGTAATGAAAAGCTAAGTATACCGAAACCTATCGGAGTCCAGCCAGGAGCTAGTGACCAGTCGCCAACTAAAAACGTAGAAGATAAAATGATGGATGCGATGATTGGAAATTTCAATAAGCGTAATCCATTTTAATTAAGGAGAAGGCAAAATGGCACAAGACGCAAACGGAATATTCTCACCTAGCATTGGTGTTACACCTCAAGGTGTTTCTATCAATGATAGCAGAAGAATATTTAACTTCGGCGAGAGAGTCGCTGAATTAAACCCAGCTGCTTCACCTTTCTTCGCATATTTATCAAAAGTAGCTAAGAAACCTACAGATGACCCTGTATTTAAATTCTTAGAAAAAAGACATCAATGGCAGAGAAGAAACTTCTTTGTTGACAACAGTTCAGACATTACATTGACTGCTTCTTCATGGGAAGCCGCAGATTTCAATTTAAGTTCAGCTGAAATTGATGTTGATTACGATATTTATGGAAGAAAAGTAAGTGGCGGAGAGTTCAAAGCTGAATTTATTCAGGTTGGACAAATGGTTGCTTTAGAAGCAACAGCAACACTATCAAGTGTAGCATCACCAGTAATTGCATATTACAGAGTTACAGGTGTAACACAAAACTCAGCAGATACATCTATTGATGCAGCATACGTAAAAGCTGTAAAAACAGGTGTAGAAAATGGTGAAATTACAACATATGCAGATTCTGATACATTAGTATTTTCAGATAATGCAGATGGACAAGTAATTGGTTCAGCATACTTAGAAGGTGATACAGCACCATCAGGTGGATGGAGAGACGAGTTCTTCTCAAGAGAAGGATATGCTCAAATCTTCAAAACTGTTGTACCTCTATTTTCTGGTACTTCTTTAGCTACACGCTACAGAGGTGACGCTAACGAATACATGAGAGTATATCAAGAAAAACTTATGGAACATAAGATGGACATTGAGAATGCTTTACTATTCGGTTATGGTGTAACTGATGAAAGTTCAACAGACGCTGCACGTAAAACTTGGGGTATCTTACCATACACCGAAATTTACGGTAGAGTAAAAACATTTACTTATGCTTCATCAGGATATGATGACTTCGTAGATGCTATGTCAGATATTTTTGATGCAGAATCTGGTGCAGGTGGCAGTAAAATGGTACTTGCTTCACGTTCTATCATGAACTGGCTTAACAAATTAGGTGGTAGTTCTTTCTTAGGAAATACTATGAGTGCAGGAGTAGGGGCGGCAGCAGATGGCGTACCAACTTCATCAAACTATGGTGTATCTATAGATAAAGGACAATCACTATTTAATGGTGTTAACGTAACACAAGTAGATACCCTATATGGTACTCTTAACTTTGTTATGGAACCACTATTAAGAGGTCCTTGGGCAAACCACGCTATCGTTGTTGACTTAAACAATGTAGCTTACAGACCACTAGCTGGTAATGGTGAGTCAAGAGATACTCAAATATTAACTAACATCCAAAATAACGATGTTGACGGAAGAAGAGACATGATTCTTACAGAAGCAGGTCTTGAAATTCAACTCCCTGAAACACACGCTATCTTGAAATTTAGCTAATAGTTGAATACGGGGGAGTTGTAATATACTCCCCCAAAGAATTTTAACTTAAAAGGAGAAATACAATGGCAAATCCAGGAGTATTATTAAAAGGTGCTAAGATGTTATCTAAAACACCTATGGGTAAAAAAGCAACAAAGAAAGCCTATGAAATGGTAGTAGGTATGAAAAAAAAGGCAAAAAAATACGTACCATCAAAATACAAAAAAGGCGGTAAAGGACCAGGAGCTTCTACTAGAACTACGAGACCAGCAGAAGTGACTAAGTCTTACGGGCAAGCACAAAGAAGTACAGACAATATGTTTGGCAATGACAAGCTAACTAGAGATGTTAACAGTGCATATAAAAAACTAGTAAAATAGGAAAGTAAATGAGTTTTCAAACAGATATAGAAGCAATAACAGGAAGCATTAGTTCTTATACTACAGAAGCTAATAGTTATTTAGTAGAGGGTGTAAAGTTTATTACTAAGTATGTAATGAACAATATGGATATTGAACCTAGATTAACACAAAGCTCTGCTAAAGATAATTCTACGCCTACACATTCTATGACGGATGTATTGAAAGTATGTAGTGTTACTAGAAATGATGGAACAAGAAATAGAGAATGTTCTGAAATAAATTCTGCCGATAGAGATGACTATGCTGATATTAACAGTATTTATTATACTAGTAAGTTTGACCCAGTGTATTACATACTAGACAATACGTTAAATATTTTACCTACACCTAGTGCTAGTGAAACAGCAAGTGTTGTACATATAACACCAGATACATCTGTAGCAGTTAGTGAAAGTTCAATAGATAACTTTCCTACAGAATTAAATAGAGGAGTAGTGTTATACGCTTCACAACAAGTATTAAGAAAGTTTTTAAATGTTAAAAATGCAACATTAGTATCCTTAAGTACAGGATTAAATAGTATTAATTCTCCTTCAGGTTCTGGAATTATTGCAGATGTAAGTTATTCTGGACCTACTAATACTGATGTAGGTACAGCCAGTGCTGCTGGGGTAACTAACAGCGAGGCAGTATCAGCTGCTGATACTATTAATTTAGGTAGTCCTCCTGCATATAATAAATTAGCAAATTATAATTTAACTGGATTTGACCCTAATACTTCTATAACTGAATTAAGTTTTTCTGGTATTAGTGTGCCAACATTAACTGGTATTAATGCAGTAAGTTATTCTGGACCAGATGATAATGATGTAGGCACAATAGGAACAGTTGCAACTAGTTTTAGCACAGGAGTTACATCGCCAGGAGCTGCTAATATCGGTAGTGCACCTTCATATACTGCACCTTCATCTGATGTAGAGTATACGACAGCAACTATTGGTGTTGACGCATTACTTACATCAGAAGATGTAGAGTTAGCAAACGTAGCATTAGCAAAAGCACAACAACAATTGCAAGACTATCAAGCTGATGTACAAAATAATAGCGTAACATTTAATTCTAATGTTGAAAAATTTAGAGGCGATAATCAATCTGCTTTAGATAAAGTTCAACGTGATTTACAAGCTAATATAGCAATAGCACAAAACGATTTAGCAGTAGCTCAAAATGATGCACAGTTAGCACAAGATAAAGAAACAAAAAATCATGCAGAAAAATCTCAACGATTAATACAAAATGCTATTCAAACTATGCAAGCAATATCTGCAGACAATGAAACTAAAATAGCAGAGTTCAATGCAAATCTTAATAAATATCAAGCACTTATAAATACACAGGTAACTGAACATTCAACTAATGTACAAAGAGAAATACAAAAAGCTGAATTACTTAGAACTACTGAATTATCAAGTTTCAGTGCACAAATACAAGATGAACTAAATGAGTTTAATGGACAAAACTCAAATTACCAAGTCGAAATACAATCAAAGCTAGATAAAGTTCAAAGGGATTTACAAGCAAATATTGCAGATGCACAAAATGATTTAGCTGCAGCACAAGCTACTGCTCAACTTACTACAGATGTAAATGTAAGAAATCACGCAGAAAAGTCGCAAAGACTTATACAAAATGCAATACAGGCAATGCAGTCTACTATGGCAGATAATGAGGCTAATTTAGCTAAATACAATGCTGATATAGGTAAATATCAAGCAGAGGTAAATGAGGCTATACAAGATTATACGTTAAGTTTGCAAGAAGTAACACAAGATTATAATTGGTTAAAAGACCAGTACGCAATAGTATCTGGAGATTTAGCACAATTTTTACAACCATATATACCACAAAGGGAGGTTCAGCGTGAAGTTGCAACAGATGATAGACCAAATTAAAAAGCATCATCCAGAGTTAAGTGCTAATGAAATTATTATTATGTTAAATGAAGCACAAGATGAATTTAGTGCTAGAACATTAATACTTGAAGAAGCTACTCAATTCACCACAGTGGCTAACCAACGTTATTATGGTTTAAAAGATAGTATACTAGAGTTGAAGTCAGTTGATTTAACAGATGATTCAGGTAATGCTACAACAATTAAACGTCTACAAGGTAGACCTAAGTATAGGGATTTAGATAATGTCTAATAATTATTCAAGAGTATATAATCGTTCAGTAAAAGAAAATGTATATTGGATTGAAAGAGATTCAATAGGATTGGCAATATATGACCCACTAGCAAGTGAAATAAATAGATTTGCAAGTTTAGATTCTGCAAAAACAGTAACATTGTTTTATTATAAAAAAGCTGACCACTTTAATACGTTGGATAAAGCAGCTAGTGCAATGGATGAGCAAAGTGAATTGCCTGTACAGTTTCATCAATATTTAGTAGATAGAGCTATACAAAAAGGGTATGAGTTTAAACCAGAGATGATTCAGATGGCTCCATACTTTGAAAGAAAATTTGAAAAAGGAATAAAAGAAGGTAAGATGTATGCTAACAGAGGGCGTATATCTGGAATGAGACAAGTAAAACAATCGAGTTATTAGTGGCTAATAATTGGAAAGACGGTGAATTAGGAATTAACTATTTAAATTTAGTTAATGGTGCATTAAGTGAAATGAATGATTCGTTTAATGATGATATTGAACTGGTATTTACAGATAAAGAATCATTATTGACAACAACATTTACAGATAAGTCTACATTGTTTACAACTACATACACAGATAAACCTTCTTTAAATAATGTTGTGTATACAGATAAACCAACATTGAAGAATACAACATATACAGATAAACCAAGTCTAAATAACGAGACTTATGACGATAAGGGGATTAATGCATAATGGGTGGAACTTTATCAAAACCGAATAGAATTAAAGATGTATATACTAAATTAGTATTTTACGATAACGGAGAATTAAAGTATGATGACGGTAGTTCAGACCAGACTATTACATCTATTGGTGGTGTAGGTTTTACATTGAATGCAGACGAAGGTTCTGTGACAATTAGTTTGAACAACTCAAGTTATACATTAGCTGGTGGAACAGGTATAGAAACAAGCGTAAGTGATAGTACTATATCATTTGATGTTGAAGATACTGTTTTATTAGATACGGAAACAATAGATTGTGGTGGATTTTAAAAAAGGGATAAATTATGGCAAATACGTTACAAATTAAAAGAGGTGTATGGAATACTACTGGAGCACCAACATCACTATCATATGGTGAGATAGCTTGGGATAATGCTGCAGAAGTACTATACATAGGTAAACAAACAGATGGAGGCGGTACAATAACTGTAACATCTTTAAACAATGTAGTTATTAGTGACATACCTGATGCTACTAGCAGTGTAAAAGGATTAGCAAGTTTTAGCAGTGATAACTTTGCTGTTACAAGTGGAGCAGTTACTATAAAAAATTCTGGTGTTGCAACTGCAGAAATACAAGATGCTGCTATTACAACAGCAAAAATTAATGATGCTGCAATAACTACAGCTAAAATAAATAATGATGCAGTTACATTAGGTACAAAAACAACAGGAAACTATGTAGCAACAATTGCAGGAGGAACTGGTATTAGTGGTTCATCTTCATCGGAAGGTGGTACACCTACGTTATCTGTAGATTTAGATGAATTAACTACAGTGACATCAATTGGTTTGAATGATTATATAGTTGGAGTTGATTTTCAAACTGGTAATACAGAAAAATATCAATTACAAACTATACAAACACAGTTATTTTCAGATGTAAGTGGAGATTTTACTATTGCATCTAATGGGGATGCAGCTATATCAGCTGGTGTTATTGTTACAGCAGACATTGCAGATAATCAAATTACTGGAGATAAATTAGCAGATGATATTACTATTGCTAATGATTTAACGGTTACTGGAGATTTAACAGTTCAAGGTGATACTACTACATTGAATACTTCTACTTTAGATGTTGAAGATTTAAATATAACCGTAGCAAAAGGTGCAGCAAGTGCAGCAGCAGCTGATTTAGCAGGACTTACAGTAGATGGACCTGCAACTGATGCAACATTGTTATATAGGTCTACTGGAGATAAATGGGTTGTTAATAAAGCATTTGAAGCGTCAGCAGGGTTTGTAGATACTACTTTTGATGGCGGAACATATTAAGGAATTAAATGGCTAACGTAATTAAGATTAAAGCTGGTAGCGGTGTACCCACAACTAGTAACATTGTAGATAGAGAACTTGCTTTTAATAGAAGCAATAATAAACTTTATATTAATGATTCTGGTACAATTGTAGATTTATCTGGTACTGGTGGAGGTGGTTCTGCAGAAGAAGCAGATAGGGTTGTATTTAATGCACAAGCAGGAGAAGCATTATCTAAAGGTGATGTAATATACATATCTGGTATATCAGGAAATACTCCTATTGTAAGTAAAGCAGATGCAGACGATAGTGCTAAGATGCCTGCGTTTGGATTAGCAAGTTCTTCTGCAAGTATTAATACTAGTGTTGAAATTGTTACATTTGGTACATTAGAAAACTTTGATACATCTGCATTCAGTGTTGGTGATACGGTGTTTGTATCTACTACAGCAGGTGTATTAACTGCTACTAAACCTACTGGGGAATCTGGATTAATACAGAATATTGGACATATTGTACGTTCTCATGCAAGTATTGGTGCTATAAAGATTGCAGGTTCTGGTAGAACTGCAGCAACACCAAACTTAAACCAAGATAAAATTTTTTTAGGAAATGCAAGTAATCAATCTGTATCAACCGCATTATCATCTATTGGATTAAGTAAATTTAGTAATGACTTAGGTTTTGGTGGAGGTGCAAACAGACTGATTACTGATGATGGTGATGGTACTGTTACTACCGAATCAGAATTAACTTATAGTGGTGGACTTTTAGATATTAGTGGTAGTTTATATTCTATCATAAGATTAAATGAAACAGATGTTACAAATAATCCTGCTTGGTGGACTGTGGCAGATGGTGGTAGTTATAGCATTAGATTAAATAATACTGGTACTTATCCATTAAGTATTGTTACTAATGCAAGTAATGATGCAGTAGATAGCATAACACTTGGATATAACACTTCTGTTCTTGGTAATTTAACAACTACTGCTCATTTACAACTTCCTTATGGAGAAATCAATGATGCAGGAACTGATTTAAATATTGTAGGAACAAATGCAGTAACTCTACAATCAAGTGCAGGAACTGCTTTAACAATACCAAATGCTTCTACTAATGTAGATATAAATGGCTCTTTAACTACCGAAGGTCCTGATGGTGGTGCTTTTATAGGGAATTGGGCAGCAAGCTCAAGCTTTGCAGTATTTGGTACTGCTAATATGGCTGGTGGAGAGTATGCACTTCTTACAAATGGAACAAATACTTTTTTAGGGTCAGGTAATGGTGGTGCTACTTATTTTAGAGGACCTGGAAATGATTCAACACCACAACTTGTTAATGATGGTACAAATATATATATGCAAAATGCTGGAAATTTTGGTATAGGAACTACAATATTAGATGCAGGTGCTAAATTAAATGTAGTAAGTGGTTCAAGTGCTTATACTGCACAATTCTCAAGATACGATGCAGATGATGGATTGTTCTTACATAGTGAAGCAGCAAGCACACATTATAATTGGTTAATTACTACTCAAGATAATGTAGATAAAGGATTTGAAATTACACCTTCAACAGGAGTAGGAAATAGAAGCTTTACTACACCTGCTTTTGTAATTAAAGCAGATACTGGAAGGATTGGTATAGGAACTAACTCACCTACTGGTAAGCTTGATGTAGAAGATACTACTGGTTCATTATCATCAACTAAAGATGTTACTGCTGAATTTAAGAGAGCAGATGGAACTTATTATCCAAGACTACAAATAAGACATAGTACTTCAGGAACAAATATATTTCATACTTATTCTACAAGTGCAAGCCTTTTAACATTTGGAAATGGTGGTACTGCTGATGCTATGGCAATAGACTCATTAGGTAGAGTATTAATAGGAGATACATCTGTACATTATACAGGTGTTGATTTACAAGTAGGAAGTACATCAGATGGACAAAATGGTATTCAAATACAAACATCTACAACTGGTTATGGTTATGTATTGTTTGGAGATGGTACTGGTGCTGATGCTTATAGAGGACAAATTTCATATAAGCACGGTGATGATTATATGAACTTTATAACTTCTGGTGTAGAAGCAGTTAGAATAGATAGCAGTCAAGATGCACACTTTGACCAAGATGTTATTGCATTTTCTACTACACCATCTGATATAAGACTAAAAGAAAACTTTGAAAAAATAGAAAATGGATTAGATGTTATAAGCAAATTAGAAGGACATACTTTTAATTGGAAAAAAGGTGGAGATAGATTAAGTGCAGGTTTTAAAGCACAGGAAGTAGAAAAGATTTTACCACATTTGGTTGATGAGAAGAAACTTCCATTAAAATCAGATGATGATAAAGAATACAAGATTTTACGATATGAGGAAATTATACCTTATTTAGTAGAGGCAATAAAAGAACAACAACAACAAATAAACCAATTAGAGGAGAAGTTAAATGGCTAAAGTAATCGCAGAAAAAGTACAAGAACAAGTACAAGTTGATTCACCTAAAATGGTAGAAATCAAGCATACAAGAACGATGCAAAATGCATCAGGAAAAGATGTAGAAGTAGTAGATTATACTGATGTGAAATCAGTAGACGAAGCTATATCACAATGTGAAGCACATAAAGCTAATTTAGAATCACAACTTACTGAGTGTGAAGCAGAATTAGCAGACTATATAGCAATAAGAGACGCTGAGTAATACATGGCTTTACCAGCATCAGGACAAATTAGTATTAATGATATATACGCAGAAACAGGCAATGAACTTGAATTTAATGCTTCGCTAAAAAATATATCTGATGGTACGTTTGTAACTATCAATACTGAGAATGCATCGGCAAACAGACCAGACGGTTCTGCTCCCCATGCAATTTCTGAGTTTTATAGTTATGATCATGACTTAACTAATGCTTCTTACGGTACTTGGAGTGCTGGTAATATAAGCATTGCATCTAATCCAGGTGGTACAAATTATTACAATAGAAGTATTACATTTAGTGGATTTACTTCTGATGTGATAGATGTGTATTATACGACAAATAGTGGAGTAGTTAGAGGTGGCTTGTCTGTAGCGACGTCTACTTCAGGATTTCCAAACAATAGTGCTACATATAGAACTGTTAGTAGTAGTACTGGTAATTTTGGTACTGCTGTTAGTATTAATGGTAGTGGTACGTTGTATTGTAGATTTAAATATATACAACATAGTTCATTGCATGAAACAAGTAATAGAACAATTAAAATAGTAGCAGATGGAGAAACAACACCAGGATTTAATCAAATTAATTTTGATGATAGTAGCGGAGGTTTCCCATAGGAAAAATTATGAAAGTAAGTGAATACAGAGAACAAATGGCTGAAAGAGTAGCTGTAATAGAAGCTCAAGTAATTGATATTTATCACGATATAAAAGAGATTAAAGAATTAGTTAAAGAGCAAAATGGTAGAGTACGTAGCAATGAACAAAACATTGCACGTATTACTGCTGTTGGTATTGTTATAGCGATGGTATTAGGCTTATTATAGGAGACAACAATGGAAGTAAATAAAGATAGTAAGTTTACTCTAAGCATAGAGACTGCTATTAGTGTAGGAGTTTCTATATTTATGGTAGTAGGTCTTTGGTATAATTTGCAAGCTGATATAGAAGAAGCTAAAGAATTACCAGAACCTCCTGTAAGTAGAACAGAGTATGATTTAAAAGATCAAATGATACGTAACAGTATTATGAATACAGAAGACAAAGTAGAAGCACTTGAAGATAAGGTAGACGACATTAAAGAAGACACTAGAAGTATCAACGAGACTTTACTTAATATGAATAACAACTAGGATGGATTATGCAAAAATTGATAAGTATGTGGTTATTGGGACTTGGTTTATTTACCTCGTCGCTATACTCGCAATCAGTATCTTTGGATAGTTTTCAACA
>WLWH01000127.1_pt1 | contig 62018 bp, 70 predicted proteins | sample 6712741 | NCBI WGS metagenome assembly WLWH01 (sample SAMN12718694, study PRJNA515312) | sponge metagenome | isolation source: marine sponge | host: Mycale hentscheli | place: New Zealand: South Island, Marlborough, Capsize Point | collected 2003-05-01 | reverse complement strand
ACCGGCAACAATTATATTTATGCGCTCAATCTCGGTAATGGTGAAATTGTAAAAAATGCAAGTCTAGTCACTGACATTGGGGCTGGCGCAGCCAACAGCTTGATGCGAATTGAATACGACAGCAGCGCCGATACCATCAAAATCTTTGACGACGGCACCGAGGTATTTCCAGCATCAACTGGTGTATCAAACACGGTTGGCTTAACTGGTCATAATTCACTTCATTTTGGTTGTGCGCCGTATGCGAGCGGCACAATTATTACAGCAACTTTCCAAGGCTTGAGCGGCACACCAACGGCAGATTTTAAAGAGTTGACAAGTGCCAACCTACCCGACCCAACCATTGCTGACGGCTCCGAGTATTTTCATCCACAACTTTACACTGGCAACGGCAGCAGCGGCCTAGCTATTACAAACGACGCGAGTGCTGGAGACTTCAAGCCGGACATTTTGTGGTTGTCTCCCCGATCAAACGGCGACAACAAGGTGTTTTTCGACAGCGTTCGAGGAACTACCTCACGAATTTACTCTAATAAAAGTGATGCTCAAGATACGGACGGAACCGCACAGCTTACTTTTGAAACTGATGGCTTTGACCTCGACACTACTGACCCTAACTACAACGGCTCCGGTCGCACCTATGTCGCGTGGCAGTGGCACACAACTGGCGGGACATCTGGCAGCAATACGGATGGGGACATCACCAGCACAGTGTCAGCCAACACAACATCGGGCGTGTCCGTTCTGACCTACACCGGGAACGGTTCTGACAACCAAGAAATTGGGCATGGAATCGGAATTGCCCCAAAAATGATAATTACGAAACGACGAGATAGCAGCGGTAACTGGACCACTTATCACGATGCAGTCGGTATCAATCAGGTATTTTATCTGAACTCTACCGCAGCAGCCACCAGTAACACCGAGCAGTACAGAGCAACGCCGACAAGCAGCGTTTACACCGTAGGAGTTGGTGGCGACATCAATAGTTCCGGCGGGACTTACGTCTCGTTTGTTTTCGCAGAGGTTGATGGCTTTTCACAGTTTGGCAGCTACGAGGGCAATGGCTCTACAGACGGCCCGTTTATCTACACCGGCTTCAAGCCCAGATTTGTGATGATTAAACGGTACGATGCTACAGAAAGTTGGCCTATTCTCGACACTGCACGAGGCAGTGGCAATTTCGGCTCGGCTGCTGGTTCAGGTGGAACTAATCCAACAGCGGGTAATGATCTAAACGCTGTTCTGGTTGCTAACACAAGTAACGCCGAAGAAGATAATCCTTCCGGTAGTCGTAGAGCATCGTATGTATCAAATGGCTTTAAAGTAAGGACTACAAATACAGCAATGAATGCTAGCGGTGGTGATTATCTGTATATGGCATTTGCTGAATGCCCGTTCAAATTAGCAACCGCCCGATAGGAGATAGGCTATGTGGAAATACGGTAGTAAGACAATTAGGGAAGGTCGTTCGTGGACCGACGACAATGGTATTACGCATCCCCGGAATTGGCACATCTGGTCGCCTAGCGAGAAGGCTGCTGCTGGCCTAACTGAGGTCACACAGGAGACGCCACCGGACTCGCGCCTCTACACTTGGGGCTACCAAGCCGATGGTGTGACCATCTCTAAGACAGCGAAAAGTCTGACCGATGTGGGTTTGGTGGATAGCGACGGGAATGCGGTAAACGATGATGATGGCAACCAGATTATGGAGCCGGGCGTCCGCTCCCAGCTAAAGGCTGAAGTAAAGTCTCAGCAGGGTTCGCTGCTTGCACAGAGTGATTGGGCTGTCGTTCGAAAGGCTGACAAGGGAACGGCAATTCCCTCAAACATCCAGACTTGGCGCGATGCAATCCGCACCAAAGCAACTGCAATGGAAAGCGCAATTGATGGTGCGGCAAACACTGACGCTGTAGCGGCGCTGTTCCTAGCGTGGGACGCGGACGGCAACAAGTCTGGTATTCTTTATGATTGGCCGGAACTTGGATGATGACCGAACAATCTAAACTAATCGTAGATCTCAGCAGTTTAATGGTTGTTGGTGCTACTATAATAGAGTGGTTACCTGCTGTGGCTGCGTTGTTTAGTATTGTATGGACCTGCGTTCGTTTATATGAGACTAAAACGGTGCAGAAATGGTTAAAACGCTAGGATATGGTTTATTTGTTGCGGCGTGGTTGGTGCTTCTCTATGTAACGTGGGTTGCACCGGCTTACGCTACTGATACTATAACATCTGCTACAGTAAGTAGCTCTACAGTAGTAGACAAAACTCCCCCTACCGCATCTAGTCCTTCGATAGTTGTTAACAACTCTGATGTTTGTCAGACAGGCGTTAGTGGCGCTTTGCAAACTGGAATTTTTGGTGTGTCTGGTGGCACAACCACTCGAGACTTGAACTGCGAGAGGATCAAGCTGGCCCGGTCTGTATTTGGTATGGGTCTGAAGGTTGCTGGCATTAGCATCCTTTGCCAAGAAGTTCGTGTATTTGACGGTCTTTGGATGGCTGGGACGCCTTGTCCGTTTATGGGCAAGATTGGGGACGCAGCGAGACAGGAGTGGGTCAAGAACCCGGAGAAATCGCCGGAAGGTTCTATTGTGCGGTTGCAGGTAAAAGCGGAAACGGTATCTTCGCAGCCTCAACAGAGTTCTGATTGGCCTGACGAAGAATGGTACGATTGATGCGTTGGCTGATCGCATTCCTGCTTATGTCGTCTTCTGCGTTGGCGGAGACTGTAACGACGACCAATGTCCTTCCCAATTTGTCTGCGTTTACGACGAGTGGATCCACGACATCAGATGGTTCTGAAAGGGGATGCACTGCCGGAGAGTTTTGCACAGGTAACGCTACGGCGGGGGGTGGCACCTATACAAGCACGTTTGATGTTCCGTTAACCGAGGACGAGGTTCGCAGAGGCTTTACCCTCAACAGCGCGGTTACCGTGGACAGTCATCCGAGTAACGCTACGCTTGCTTCATGCACGAGCGTTACGCAAGTGGGGGACTGCCGCGATCTTTTTAACGTGACGGTGGCGCTGTTCGATGCCGCGAATACGGTCGTCGAAAAGTTTGAGCGTCAGGTTGAATTAGATTTTAGTGGTCTTCGTACATTTGATTTTACGGATACCGTTCAAGAAAACAGTTTTAGCGTGTTAACGGGGGAGTTTGAGCTATTCGGCGTGGATGCCGGGTTTCACTCTGGATTTTTCGGTCCGAAATTTTCGGAACCTTCAATTACGTTTACGCATGACCAGATTGTAGAACAGCAGATTCTAGATCAGATCGTTCAGAACGACGTTATAGCGGCTGCGCCCCCGGTTCAGATTAACCTTCCCCCTCCCCCAGTTGACTTGCCGCCACCGCCAGCAGCGGCCCCCATTGTTGTTGCGGTTGCCCCGCAAGCTCCGTCTGAGCCACCTCCCCCACCGGAAATTGTGCCTATTCAGATTGATCTGCCTCCACCTCCAATGGAGCAGCGGCAACAGGAATCACAAGCTGAAGCAACCATTGAGGCTCAAATAGAACAGGATATAGCGCCGCCCCCTGTAGAGCAGCCTCGCTCACAAGAGCCAGAGAGTGAGCCAGAACGGGAGCAACCGCAGCAGTCTTCTGAACGGGAGCCTGAACCAGAAGCACAGTCAGCAGAGGCGCAGCCAGAGACTCAGCCTTCCGAGCCTGAACCAGAACCGGAGCCTTCAGTAGAGCCTCCAGCAGAGACTAGAGAGGCGCAAGCGTCCCCAAAGCCCAAGAGCAGACAGGAAAAGGTTAAAGCGGCGGCTGAAAAGACTGTTGCAAAGATAGCTCCATCACAGAGGTACTCAGCAGCGTCACAAACTACAACTATGGTGGCTATGGGCATGATCTCCCCAAAAATTGTAGCCCCTGTGGCATTAACGGATACACCCGGCTTCTTTACAGGTACAAAAGTTCCTGATGGTCCTTCTATGGTTGATCGGATGCAGAACTATACGTTGTTTGGTACATCAAATGGGGCGCACAATGCTCTTGTAGAGCTTGATTGGAAACGCTGACATGGCTGAAGTTGAATTTGCAGGTGTTAAGTTTAAAGGCGGCAAGATGGTGGCCGTATTTCTGGCGTTATCTACGCTAGTTGGTGGCTTGTACGGCGCTTTTGAGGTCTACAAAGACTACATGGACATGAAAAAGAAGATTTCGTCGTATTCTGCGCCTGATTTAAGCGGATTTGACAAAAAACTAGCCGTTTTGAATGAAAAGATGGTGGTTTTGGACGGAGAAATGTCTTCTTTACGGAACAGAACGCAGGAAATACAAGAAATTGTGCGCGATACACGTCAAGATGTGCGCGACGATGCTACTAAACTGTATGCTGGGGTCTCTGGCGTGGATAAACGCTCCAGAACACTGGACGCAGAGACAAGAGAGGCGTTGAGACAGGCTGAGAAAACGATTCGTGACATTGTTTCCTCGGCATCAGCGCGTTTTGACGCTAAAATAAACGGTATTGACTCAAAACTGGACGCATTTGAGAAGAGGCAAGATAAGAAATTACAACGCGCTTTAGATAATCCTTTGTTAAGGAAGTAAGATGGTTCAGAAGAAACTACAGAAGAACAGCGCTTATAACGAGTTAGACTTAGACGGAGACGGCGTAGTGTCCGATTCAGAACTTGCAGTTGTAGATGCTTTATCTAAGCATGAGAAAGCGGATGCTCAAAGAAGAATGGCTTGGGTTTCAATGGTTTCTATGCTATTTTTTACCGCCGCTGTTTTCTTACCTATTTTTCCAGACGCGAGGATCAAAGCGTTATCTGATCTATTTGGGCTGTTCTATATAGGTCAAGCGGGTGTTGTCGGTGCCTATATGGGCATGACTGCGTATATGGCGAAAGGTAAATAGAATGATTGGTCTTATTAGCGCTGTCTTACCTTCAGTAATGGAAGTTGCCGGGAGGTTCTTACCTGAAGACAAAGAGAAGCGGGCTGCTGCTGAACGCGAAATACAGGCCAAACTTACAGACAGTCTAGCTCAAGTCGATCTAGCGCAGCTTGGAATCAACAAAGTTGAGGCGGCTCACCGTTCTATGTTTGTTGCTGGATGGCGTCCATTCATTGGATGGACTTGCGGGGTAGCGCTTATGTATACCTATGTCCTTCAACCAATTTTAGTTTTTGGGTTAGCGCAGGCTGGATATTTAATTGAGTTGCCAAAAATGGACTTGGGTGAACTAATGCCGGTTTTGATGGGGATGCTCGGTTTGGGTGGCCTCAGATCATGGGAGAAGGTCAAAGGAGTTGCTAAATAATGGCGGTAAAAGCTAGAGGTGTTGGTGTTTCTGAATGGCAACCAATTAAAATTAAACACCGAACTAGTATTGGTAACGGGCCTAATTCTAAACCTGCTAACAAGCGCAAACGTCGTTCGTGGAAGAGATACCGGGGTCAAGGTAGATGAACAAAGAAACTCTCGTATCTGAGCTTATCGCTGACGAAGGCGAGGTGCTGTCTATATACATCTGTACCGCAGGACATGAAACGTGTGGTGTAGGTCATATGGTGCGAGAGTCTGACCCGGAATATGGTTGGCCTGTAGGCGCTCCGATTACAAAAGAACGTAGTGATGAGTTGTTAAAAGAAGATTTAAAAACCGTTCTTAATGATTGTGAGTGGGTTATAACAGGTTTTGACGTTTTGCCAGAAGAAGTGCAGCTTATAATTGCTAATATGATGTTTAATCTTGGTCGTCCGCGTTTTAGTAAGTTTGTGAAACTTATATCTGCTGTGGAGGCCGCAGATTGGGGAGAAGCTGCACGGCAGATGGAAGATAGTAGGTGGCATGTACAACTTCCCGAACGCAGTGGGAGACTAATTGCTCGTATGAGGGCGGTAGCATGAAGAAAGAAGTAAACGCTGAACAACTATCAGATGGCACGGTGGTGTCTTCTCACAGCATAGAGATAGTGTGTGATGCCTGTGGTTATGATCTAGATGGTGCAGAGTTAACTGCTGCTAAGTGTGCAGATTGCGGAGCGGATCTTAAACTAAAGACCAGCGTAACTGTGCAGGCAACTTCTATACCGGCGTATGGGGAGGCGTAAATGCCCTTTAAGAAGCTAGAGCTTAAACCCGGCATAAACAAAGAAGCTACAAGGTATTCTTCTGAAGGTGGCTGGTATGATTGTGATAAGGTTCGTTTCAGGCAAAACTTCCCCGAGAAAATAGGAGGTTGGAGCAGGATATCCGGTAATACGTTTGTAGGTATCTGTAGATCGTTATCGGCTTGGCTTACTTTAGCGGGGCAGAAACTAACCGGTATTGGCACCAGCAAGAAATTTTATTTGGAGCAGGGGGGTGTCTACTATGACGTTACCCCGATTAGAGCAACTACTACCAACGCAGCTACGTTCGCGGCTACTAACGGCTCTACTACACTGACTGTTACTGACAATGCCCACGGTGCGGCTGTAGGTGATTTTGTTACTTTTAGCAGTGCGGTGTCTTTAGGAGGCGCTATAACAGCAGACGTACTAAACCAAGAGTACGAGATTGTAACTGTACCCAGTGTCAACACATACACTATAACTTCTTCTGTAGCAGCTAACGCTTCTGATTCAGGTAACGGTGGGTCAGCTACTGATGCCGCCTATCAGATAAACGTAGGTACGGACTCAGCAGTGCCTCTTAATGGTTGGGGCGCTGGTTCATGGGGGGAAAGCACGTGGAGTTCTGGCGGTACCTCTACTGTATCTTTACGCACGTGGACCCAATCTAATTTTGGGGAAGATCTTATATTTGGTCCAAAAGGCGGTCAAATATATCAATGGGACGCTACAAACGGAGTTTCCACACGTGCTGTACTGTTGTCGGGTGTTGGCGGCGCTTCTGACGTACCGACGATTCAGAACTTTATCCTTGTCTCCGACATAAACCGGTTTGTTTTCTGTTTTGGCCCAAACATTATTAGCACAACAACCCAAGACCCTATGCTCATACGTTGGTCAGACCAAGAAGATGTCTTAAACTGGACCCCCTCTGCAACAAACCAAGCCGGTAGTCTACGATTGTCACGGGGTTCAGAAATAGTATCCGCGCACCAAGCTAGGCAAGCAGTAAATGTGTGGACTGATACTTCTATGTATAGCTTACAGTACGTTGGAGGACAGATAGTTTGGGGCGCACAGCTTGTTGGTGAGAACATATCCATAGTCTCTGATAAAGCTGTAGCCTATGCTAACGGGGCTTCCTACTGGATGGGTAAAGACAAGTTCTACACTTCAGATGGCAGCAGGGTCCAAACGCTGAAGTGCGATCTATTGCGGCACGTATTTAACGATTTTAATGCTTTGCAAACAGATCAGATATTTGCTGGCACAAACGAAGAATATCACGAAATCTGGTGGTTCTATTGTTCGAGTGATTCTGAAACCATAGACCGGTATGTAATTTACAACCATCAAGACAAGATTTGGTACTACGGTACCCTAGCTAGAACTGCTTGGTTAGATTCTGGTATGCGAAATTTTCCGGTGGCTGCTACCTATAGCAATAACCTAGTTAACCACGAAGAAGGAATCGACGACAACGAGACAGCAACCACCGCCGCCATTAGCTCGTACATAACTTCTGCAGAGTTTGACATAGAAGATGGTCACAGGTTCAGTCTTGTGTCTAAGGTGCTACCGGATATCACCTTTGATGGGTCTACAGCAGACTCTCCTGTAGCATCGTTGTCGTTGTTTCCACTTCAGGACTCTGGTTCCGGCTATAATAGCCCTAATTCAGAAGGAGGTAACAGCAGCGGGACAATTACAAGATCGGCCACTTCCCCTGTAGAGAAGTATACCAGCCAGCTTGATATGCGCGTGCGCGGTAGACAGATGTCTATTAAGGTTGAGTCCACTGCGGCAGGGGTGCAATGGCAGTTGGGTTCTCCTCGTTTAGACACACGACCTGATGGGAGGCGGTAATGTCGTCAACCTTTAAAACAAGTATGGACTTTGTGTCTCCCCCATTGTCTTTTGCTCCAGAAGAGTACGAATCGGGGTTCTTTAGTCAGAGCAATGAAACGTTGCGATTGTATTTTAACCAAATAGACAACACACTCAAAGATGCTCTAAAGCAGGAGTATGCAGAGTCTACAGCGTGGTTTATGAGCTAATGGCTAATAACTATAAAAACGCTAAATTAGATCTTACGGCTACGAGTGTAACTACTCTGTATACGTGTCCTACGGCCACTACCGCTATATTTAAGTCTATATTAGTGTCTGAAGATTCTGGTAATGCGGATACTATAACTGTTACGCTTACTAATGGCGCTTCTGTATTTAGTTTGTTTAAGGTGAAAGCAGTAGGAGCGAATACTACGGTAGAGTTGCTGACCGCCCCGCTAGTAGTTACAGAAGGTGAAATACTAAAAGTTAACGCCGCCACGGCTAACAGGTTGCACGTGGTCGCTAGTTTTCTAGAGATTGGGTAGTTTTAGTATGGCTCGAATGGAAACCATAAACAGTAGCGATAAGCAGTTACAGAGCGGCGAGATTATAACCAAGACGATAGATCAGCTTGGAACTGGTGATACTCCCATTGCTACTGCGTTAGCAATTCTTGCTAAAGAAGGTACGCTCGATACCGCTGATACCGTTCAGTTTGGTAATACTGTATTCTTGGCAAATCGTGGTGTAGGAGCCAACAAAAATAAAATGGTTGGACGTGCCTTTAATGTAGATACAGGTAAAAACTACCTTAATAACTGTCTTGAATACATGGAATATTTACGGAAAAAAGGTATAACTCATTACAGTACTTCGTTTACTGGATCAGAAGTATTAAAGTTAATGCAGTTACTACAGCGAGTAGTGAAAAATAACACTGATAGTAGAATATATATTGGAGAAGATGCTAAAGGAGATTATCTAGTTTATTTTAAAGTTGGTAAAGACCCTATACCGAGGATTGCCTAGATGTCTGCTGTTGTTAACGTTGTTAGTAGTGCCGCAAAGTGGGTTGGGGATGCAGTAGAATCTGTCGTAGATTTTGCCGTAGACGAAATTCTTGAGCCTGTCATTGACATGGCTAGCGGCGTTGTCAAGGGGATGCTGGACGACCCTCTTACAACTATCGCTATGATAGCTGCTTCGGTTACACCGGGTATGCAATGGGCTGTTCCTCTTATAGCTGGTGCAAGTACAGCTATACAAGGCGGTGATATAGGGGATATAGCTCTTGCAGTAGCTTCGTCTTATGTAGGTAGTAAAGTCGGGCCTATAGTAGGTGAAACCATTGGGGCAGAGATAGGCAGTGCCGTTGGTAGTGAAGTAGTAGGTAGAATTGCTGGAGAGGCCGCTGCCGGAGCTACTCGGGGTGTGATTACAGCAGTAGCTACCGGAGGAGATATTGCTAGCGCCGCCTTGATGGGAGCAGCTAGTGGGGCTGGGCGTGCCTCTTTTTCAGAAGCTGGGTCTTACATACGAGAAGGTATAGCGGCTAGTGAGGCAGAAGTTGCCGTTGATGGCACTGGGTATGGATCTGCTGATGTTGGGATGGAGTACTTTGAAAGCAGCGACTTTGTAGACAACTTCAACGCTGCAACAGAGTCTATTGGTATTGAGCTATCTGACATAGTTGATACTTGGGATTCAATACCGGAAATAGCGCAAGACGTAATAACAAGTGCTGCTGGAGCAACTATATCTAGTCTAGCTATGACCGGAGAAATGCCGAGCGACAAACAACTAGCTAGCGCAGTTACGTCCGCTGCTATTGCGTCGAAAGCAACATCACGAGCGCTTACAAACATAACGGGTATATCTGATAAGTCTGCGGCACAGGTAGCTAAAGTTATAAGTGATGTGTCTAGGACAGCTTATACGGGCGCAGACCCATACGAAGCATATAAAGCTAGCCTCTCTGGTGTGTTCCAAGAAGACCTTAACAAAGCCGTAGACGATATTACTGATGGGGGTTTAGAACGTCTTTTCGATAACATAGCGGGTAGTACGACTACATATGAAGAGGCTTTGGGCAAGGCAGAAACACAATCAATTCTAGTCGATGCAGCCGCCGAGCCTGTTAATTTAGTGATAGATCAGGCCGAAGCTCTAAGAGCCGGGCAGGTTGAAGGGTTCTATAGCTACGAAGAGTGGGAACAAGAGAAAAACGCTTTTGAGGCTGGTGGACGTACCGATAGAGCAGCGTATGACCGGCTTAATGCGTGGAATGAAAAATACAGAGAGATAACGGCTTCGCTACCAAACCTTCGCACCGTATATGACGAACAAGTACTTAGATACAATGAGGAAATAGATAAAGTCAAAGCTGCGGAACAGGCTCTGTTTACAGACCAAAAATACTTGGATCAAGCTGTTGAACCTCTGTATGTAGTAGCTAATAAAGGGTTTACAGAAGCACTACGTCCAAACTTTAACGAAGCAGAATACCGAGAGTTAAACAATCTATCATCTAACACCGATGCTCACGGGCATTGGCTTGCTACAGGTCGGTCAAATCCTGTTAACAGGCAAGAACATAACGCAGCAATAGATGGAATACTGAAACAAAAACTTTATAATTTAACGGTTTCTCAAGAAGACAAAAAGTGGCGAAGTTTAGAAGATTTCGACAAATTTGAATCTGGTCTTGTGGCTGCAACAAAAGCAGCAATTGGAGACGACTTAAACGCAGCTAAAAATCTTGACTTATCTGCAGATTCAACCCTTACTCCGGCTGTAGCAGACGTACGTGCCACTATAAATGCTTATATTAACGACGCTCCTGACCTATCTTGGAGCGCGGTAGAGGCAGTAGCTGAACCAATAGCTAAAGCTCCCGGCACTACAGACGCCGACATAGCTTCGGGTAAAGCTCGTCTAGTTGCTGTAAATAAGTCACTTCAGTATGCGGCTTCTGCGTCCGGTGGCGGACAACCCGCCCTTCAATTTACAACCGAAGACGTTAATTGGACTGAGCCTGCATTTAATCCAGAGTTTAACACTGAAACTCGTACAGTATTTAGCCCGACTACAAACCAATACATTGTGCTGGATAGTGAAAGTGGCGCAGAATTACAAAGGTTAATGGGTGGCGGGGATATACTGCCTGATGGCACTGTTGCTCCCGCCGACGACAGGGGCGTAGTTTTTGGCTCTCCGCTGCCACCCCCACCGCCTACACTAGTCGAAGTAGCCAAGATAAATCCCGTTGCAGCAATAGACGCTGCGGGTAAATTAAAACTAAACGAAGAAGAGTATAGTAAGTTAGACTTCTTTTCTCGTAGCCTCGTAGATCTTTCTATAGGTGTTAAAGACACCATTGAGTACTTAGACACCAACAGAGCTAAAATTAAGGAAGAGTATGGGATTGATGTAGGTGATCTAAATGGAGTCCGCAAGAATGCTGGTACTGTACTGGGCGCTGGTGGGGAGCTACTAAGTGGTTTTAACGGGATTGTTAGTTTCTTCCGCAACAGCCGAAATAACCCCATAGACGCCCGAACAACCAATTTGGGTAAAGCTACTCAGGCAATGATTGGTATTGCTACAGCCACACAGCCGGAAGAGTATAATAATTTAGTAAAAGAGTGGAACAAAAGCTACCAAAGTGCTGAAGGTATTGTAGGAACTCTTGAAGCTATTGGTGAAGGACTGCTTGATCCTAAATACCGAAGCGTGGTGTTAAGAGAAATAATAGCTAAAGAAATTATACAAGAGGTACCATTACTACTCGCTTCTGGTGGTATAGGCACAGCAGTTAAAGCTGGAGTTAGAGGCGGAGTGTACGTTGGTAGGCAAGCGGGCAAAGAGTTTGCGGAAGAGACGGTTAAACAAGTCTCTCAAAAATGGGGTAGTCGCGCTGCGTGGACATCAAATGCTGGACTACAAACATTAGAAACTGCTGGTGCTACTGCGGGCGAAACGTATGCTATAACCTATGATGAGTTGATGAAGTTGCCGGGGATGACACCGGAGGCAGCGTCAGCTAGAGCGCAGGAATATGCTATAACTAACGGCCTTATGGCAGCGGCCATAGAAGGCACAATCGGTCGTGTGTTTGACCCCGGTGACAAACTTGTGTCGAGCGTTGTTGGCGGGCAAAAGATGAAGTATGCCCTCGGCAACATAGGTAAAAAAGCTGCCGGTATTGTAGGTGAAGGTGTTTCGGAAGGGGTAGAAGAAGGTGCATCTGCCTACTTTAACTACCAAGCTGTAAAAGAAATAAACCCCGATTCCGAGCTGTTTAAGCCGGGCGGGGCGTACGCTGATTTAGGTAACCTTTTAACCGCAAACTCTGTGTTAGGAGCGTTGGCAGGTACTGGTACGTCTACTTCTATTGTAGCTGCAGGCAGCGTGTACAACGCACTTTCGGGAGGAGAACCCAGACCTCCGTCACCGCTTGATACGCCAAGTGGAGGTCCAACACCGGGATCGGGGAAACTATCGTTAGAGGATGATAGAAGACTAGGACCACCATACGTATACAATACAAACAACGTTTTGGGTAACGCGCTTGTAAACCTTAATCCTACGGTAAACCAAGCTGCCAATGACGCCGGGTCGTCTAACCCAGAAGTTCGTGCTGCTGGTGAGACTAAGATTAGAGAAGTATTTGGGTACGGTCCGAACTATCAGTTTGACGGGACCACCATAAACGTAGCCCAAGATCCTGATGGTGTGTATAGGTTTAACACCGCTGTAGACATACTTAACTCTGCTAACGACAACAGCTACAACACGCTCGGTGAAGTGCAGTCTGGGTTCTCTGAAAACACAGCGGGCGTTCCATTTGTACCTTCTTCTGCGGATATACAACGGTTTGTAGGTGCTGCACCTTCTATATCTCAAGCACCAGATGTTGCGCCGGTGCCTAGCACTGATGTCCTGCGAGCGGGCATTGACGACTTTATCGACCAAAACTATACCGATGCAGACGAAGTTGCAGACTACTTTGCTAGTCTTGGGTACGGACCTTCTCAAACAGAAGTACAACAGTTTACAGGGCAAACCCCCGAGACAACACAACTTGCTACTATTGACCCGTATGTAGACCCTCGTCAGACAACAACTGATGAAGTGTTAAACTACTTTACTAGTCTTGGGTATACGCCAGATCAGTCTGAAATAGCATTATTTACAGGTCAGGGCGCAGAAGACTTCCAAACCACCCAGTTTGGGGCGGTTGATCCGTATGTAGACCCCCGACAGGTTACACGGAGTGAAGCAGAACAGTTTTTTGCTGACCAAAACTACCCGGCTACAGAAGACGATATTACTCGGTTTGTAGCGCAAGCCAACGATCCCACGTTCCAAACAACCCAAGAACAAGCGCTTGCAACAGAATTTGACCCGCTAGCGGTTACAGAAGACGAGGCTAGAACTGCTTTTGAAACGGCAGGATTCTTTGATGCTTTGCCCGCCGATGTAACACGTTTAACGGGACAATACGCCGAAAGCGAACTTACCAGACGCACACAAGAAGCTCTACCTGTTGCTACCTATAACAGCATTGCTAATATGCTAGGTAAATCAGGACAAGAAGTTACAAATACCGATATTGATTTTGTTACTGATATTATAGCACAGCAAGAGGTGTTAACAGAACCCACACCGTTTACTCAAGAACAACTACAGTACGATGTAAACGCTGATAATGTAGTGGATATTGCGGATCAAACCATGTTAGAACAGGTTATGGCTGGCACGGTGCCACAAACGCAACTAGCTCCGACTAGTCAATTTGCTGCTACAGGCATACAAGGTCAGATACAACAACAAACGCAGATGCAACAGCAACTGCAGCAACAGATACAGACTCAAGAAGCTGAAAGGCTTAAAAGGCAGACGCAACAAAACCAACAGGCATACATGCAGCAGTTACTAGAAACTTCTCCTGTAGAGGTTAAAACGCCAGACCCGGCGAGCATTGACTACGTGTATGATCCGTTTGGTGAAAGTATCTTTGCTACACCACAGCAAGAGGGGTTGTTCGTCGATCCTTTTACGCAACGTAATGCAGCAGCACAGGGTGGGATTGTAAGCGCCCTAGGAGGTAGACGATGAGTTGGTTTGACGACTTACTAAGCAGTGGTACTGCCGATAAACTTATTAACTTAGGTATTGGCGCTGGAGCAGAGTATTTTGGCCTTAACGATCCGCAAGTGCAAAAAGTAGGATACCAAGGCGAAATTCCAGAATACGATATGCTGCGAGAGCGCGTGCCGGGTACATATGATCCTAATCGCCGCCCCGGTAGTAGTGGTCAAAGGTATTTTACTGATGCTCGGTTTGTACCAAGAGGCACACTTCCCGCACCTATGAGCGCAGAGGGGCTTGCCGCATTAAATGCTAGCAACCCGGCACGTAGAACTCGACCTGTTGGTACCGGTATGGCTGCAGGGGGTATTGCTGGGCTAAGAGAAGGTAGATATCTCGATGGCGCTAGTGATGGTATGGCGGACGAGGTGCCTGCAAGCATTGAAGGCGAACAGGAAGCAATGTTGAGTGATGGTGAGTTTGTTGTCCCCGCCGACGTTGTAAGCCACCTTGGTAACGGTAATTCTGACGCGGGCGCAAAAGAACTATACGATATGATGGACCGCATCCGCAAAGCTCGCACTGGTACAACAAAGCAGGGTAAAGAAATTGATCCTGCCAAGTTCCTACCGGCGTAGGGGGTAAATATGGCAAACGGACAGCAAACACAAGCGGGCGTAAACCAGCAACAAGGCACCGCAACGGCTACGGCTCCTGAGAGTATAATCGGTAAGAAAACTGGGCAAGAGTCTGCCCTTTCTAACTGGGTTGGTCCCTATGTAACGGAAATGCTGGGGCGCGGGCAGGCTGTATCTCAAACGCCTTTTGAAGCCTACATGGGGCCACTTACGGCGGGTGAGAGTGCGCCTCAAACCGCTGCATTTCAAGGTGTTGCCAATCTGGCGGTGCCTACGGAGCAGATGACAGCGTTTACACCCCAGACGTTTGGCGCAGAACAAGCTACGCAATATATGAACCCGTACGTGCAGACTGCGTTGCAGCCACAACTAGACGAACTAAACCGGCAGCAGCAGCTTAAACGTATTGATAACGCGAGTAGGTTAAGCCGTGCAGGTGCTTTCGGTGGTGGTCGTCAAGCTGTTATGGAGTCGGAGCTTGATCGTTCTTATCTTGATAAAGCCTCAGAGATTACCGGATTGGGTTATTTGGACGCCTACAACAAAGCTCAACAGCAATTCAATGCTGAACAGAATCGTGCAATGCAGGCGCAGAACCAGACAAATACATTTGGCCTAAATGCTCTACAGCGCCAAGCCGAGCTTGGTCGTCAGCAACGAGATATTGAACAAGCAGGTATTGAGGCTGATAAAGAGCAGTTTGATTTTGAACAAGCGTTCCCATACAAACAAGTTCAGTTCCAACAGTCACTTCTACAGGGTTTGCCTCTTGCTGCTCAAAGCTATAACTACGCGCAACCCAGCGCCCTCGCTAACATTCTTTCTGGTGCTTCGGGATCACAAGGCTTAGCAACGAGCATCTTAGGAGAAGGCGGTATCGGTGGCCTTATTAGCGGTCTGTTTAATAGTGGAGACACTGGTGGATTTAATCCGGCGGCAACTAACGCAACGTCAGATTACTTTGGTTTTGGTGACACAGACGCCATATTTGACCCTTACTAATAGGATTTAATTATGACTATTGACCGTATGGTGCAAGAAAAAGCGGATGCGTACCGGAACAACCCCGCTGCGCTGCAGAAGAATTACCAGATGAACCAAGATCTTCTGGACCTGTTGGCGTTGCAGAAGATTAAGTCTGAAAAAGATGCCGCAGCCCGAGAACTGCAAATGTCTATGGAGCAGAACCCCCAGACCATTGCCGAACAACGTGGGGTAGAGGCTGTAGATCGTACAAAAGACGACCTTGTTAAGCAGGTGGGTGGTGTTGCCGCACAACGTCAACGTCAACAGCAACAGAATATACAAAGAGCAGCCGCAGGCGCTCCCCCCGCAGGCGCTCAAATGACCGGCGTTGCGGGCCAATCCGCACCAAACATGCGTATGCAGAGCGGTGGTATCGTTAGTTTTGCCGGGCCTGACGGTTCTGAGGTTAAAGCTAAGACTCCTAAAGAACTTTTAGAGGAAGCTGGGTATACCCCAGAAAGGTTTGCCGCGTTAAGCGAGGAAGAAAAACAAAATGTTTTGCAGACTATTAACGTAAAACGTGGGGCGACTCGTCTTGCCTCAGATGTTGTCGCACCTTTTGCAGCCGCCGCTGATGTGGGACTGTTTGTACCGAGGATGGTAGCTGATGCTGCGGATGTAGGGGCAAGAGCGCTTGGTCTAAGAGATGCAGCGGCGAAGCCCTTTATAGAAACAAAAACACCAGCCTACGACGCGTTAAGAAGAGTAGATCAAAGAAACCAACCCGTAGATATGTCGCGGCTACAACCGCCCGTTAACACAGCTTCAATGGTCGCTCAAGATATGCGACAGCCAAATGCAATGGGGGGCCAACTTCCCGCTTCTGCTGGTGGCCCTCCTGCTCCTGTATCTGGGTCGCCAGCGGATATCCAAAGAATGCAGCAGGGGCAAATGACTGGCCTTCCTCCCGCTGCTGGTGGTGGTATCTCTACCGCATTCTCACCGATTACGGCTCCTGTCATAGATACAGATTCCGTAAAAAAGGGTAGAGACATAAACTATAGAGGCCAAGCAGTTTCGCCGGAACGCATAGCAGATATAGCAGGGAAAGAACAAGGTATCTACGCTAGGAATCTTATAGAGCAAAACAGAGATTCTGAAGCAGAGAGACTTGCTCGCCAAGCACAAGCCGATAAATTCCAAAATAGATCTGGTATTGCCAAAATACGCGAAGAACAAACACGACAGCAACGAGACTTAAACGAACGCAATGCGGCCAGCAGGAGAGATAACCGGTTCTACGATCTTCTCGCTCGTGCTGGAGGTCAAGGCGCTCTTTCTAATATCGGGCGTGCTTCCTCAGATATGCGTGCGGCTGATAGGATGCAGGAGCAAGTTGATCTTGCTAACGTATTTGCACGTGAAGATCTGGGTGTTAAAGACGACTTAGCAATTAGTAGTCGGTCACTTGTTTCAGGCGATAAACAATACGAACTGTCTGAAAACGCTAGGAAACAGGCGGCTTCAAATAATCAGCAGCTAGTTAGCAATATGCGGACTAATTTGACTAAAGACGCGATTGGGTTCTTACAAGCAGATACTGCAAATCTATCGGAAGATGCTCGATACCGGAGAGACCTAATAGGTGTGTTAACAGCTAACGCTGGCAATAAACTAAAAGCCGATATTGCTAACATGCAGGGTAGCCTAGAATCAGAAGCAAACTCTATCAAGTCTATGATTGGTAAAGCTAAAAACAGAAGTTCTTGGGTAGAGGTAATTGATAAAATTGAACTCAATATTGCTGGTATTAACCAGAAATACGATAAACTAATTTCTGATGCGCTACAAAATGATCCTAGGCTTCGCGCATTAAGGGTAGGAAATGATCCGAAAAAGCTAGAAGAAGCAAGAATTCTTGAAGCAGAAATAAAGACGCAGTGGCGTAGCCTTGCCGATGCTACGCTTGAAACCTACAACAAACTTAAAATTTACTCTCTTCAACAGTCGGGTATTTTAAGCGATATGCCTGCCGGTTCTGGTTCTGGTTCTGGGTCTAGTTCTCAACCGCCAAGAGTCCTTCGTTCTAGACCTGTGTCGCCGTAGTAAAAGAGCGAAGTATGGCTGATCGTATTTACGAAGTAGATGGCGGCGACGGCAGAATCTACGAAGTACAAGCTCCCGAAGGCGCTTCAGAAAGTGAAATTCTGTCTATTGTTCAACTGGAGCAATTCAAAGCGCTTGGCGGAACTTCCCGAACAGAGCCAGAAGAACCAGAAGAATTAGAAGAAGAGCGGCGAAGACGACTTGGTTCGATTCGCCAAGAAGAGGGTTTATTTTCTACCGGTGTTGGTAGGGGTGTTGATCTACTCCAACAAATGTACGGATCTGCGATTGAAGGTGTTGGCGATGTCACTGGACTCGAAGGGTTAGAGCGGTACGGCGCAAGCGTAATAGAAGAAAACAGGCGGCAGCTAGAAGAAACCGCTGGCGCTACCCGTAGTACTAAAGACATTGATAGTCTTGGTGGACTTGCAGATTACGCGGCTGCAACCTTTGGAGCGCAAGTTCCTCAACTAGGTAGCACACTGGCTGGTGCCGGTGCCGGTGCTGCTATTGGATCTGCATTTTTTGGGATAGGGGCATTACCGGGGTCTATTATAGGTGGTATAGTTGCTAACCTACCGTTCTTCTATGGGTCTAACCGTGAAGCCCAGAAAGAAGAAATTGAAGCAGGAAATCGACAGGAAATATCCGAAGGCGCGGCAGCACTTACAGCAATACCGCAATCCGCCCTCGATTTTATAGCTGATAGATTCCTTATTGGTGGGTTTACAGGCAAAGCCGCTATGGGCGGAGGTATATTTACCAGAGGTGCTAAAGGCGTTGGCGCTGGTGTAGTTACAGAAGTACCCACCGAAATTGGTCAGCAGGTATTAGAACGACTTCAAGCAGGTCAAGATCTTACCAGCGATGAAGCATTAGATGAATACTTTGAAGTTGGTGTAGCTGCGGGTCTAGTAGGTGGCACTGTACGCGGTGTTGGCGATGTATACGGCGGTCGCAAACGTTTTGAAGATGATCCTGATGACTCTGTTGATTCGGTTGATCCGGTTGATCCCGCTGGTATTCCTACTCTTAGGGAAGGTCAAGAACAGGGCGAGTTGTTTCCCTCTTCTACTGTAACCGGACGCCCCCCGGATATGGCTCGTCTAGTAGGGCAACTACGGGCCGAAGAAGCTGCTGCTGTTGAACAAGAACGTGTAGATATTGAAAGAGAAGCCGCCGCTCAAGGTATTGAACTAACTTCTGAACAGGTTGAATTAGAGCTAGAAAACCGCAGACGCCCCCCTACTACCCCTGATCCTCGGCAGGGTGATTTTATTGACGCCGATGAAACTGCCCAACTAGAAGAAATGGAAGCTAAAGCGACTCGATTTGATTCCGCCTTTACCCCAGAAGTTTCAATAAAAGATAGAATTACTCGCGCCCAAGAAGGCCCAGTAGACGAAACGCTTCGCCCTGAATCCGAATTACAAACTATCGAGGGGCAACTTGATACTCAGCAACAACAAGAAACAACTCAACGGCGCGGTGAGATACTAGATTCGGTATTGACTGATCTTGGAACAGCAAGTCGAACCACTACTGCTCAACGTTTCTCTAATGCACTTGCAGATGCGGGGATAGGAAACACCACCCCCACGCAACAAGAATATAGCCTTATTAACAGAGCAACTGATACTGTTGCAGCTACACGTGATGATGCTCCTTCTGTGCCTACAAGACAGGAAGCACGTGCCGAAGCTGCTGCCCAAAGAGAGGCCGCAGATCAAACTGCTGCGGAACAACGTCGAAATCGCCGTATCCTTACGGAAGAAGACCTCGCTTGGGGTCCGAAAAGAATAAAAGACTTGAAGGGGCAGGACGTTGGTAACCCCGGTCCCGCACGAGATACACTACAGAAACAACTAGAAACACTACAGAAGAATGCAGAGGGTCTTAAACAACCCCGTGCTATAGAGGCTAATCAGCAAAAACAACAAAAAGCTAGAGAGTTACTTGCAGAAGAGAGGGTCACCTCTTCACCAATAAGCGACGTTGCTGTTACACCTGCAACAGAACAAGTTACACAACAGGAAGGACAGGTAACAGAAGGAGCGCAGGATGTCGAGCAGTTGGAACTTTTCGGAGACCCAATCAGCGCTGTCAGCCTTGACCGCGCAACAGGTAGAACGGGCAATGTCGCTCCTGTACCACAAGCCGTTTCCGTGGACCCAGATACCACCGGACCTGCAGCACCTGCAGCCGCTGGAGTGGGCGCTGTTGCGGATAACCTTGGAAGATCTATTGGAAGAGCGGGAGATGAACTCGCTTCACTAGAGCGTGCAGAGCCAGCTACCAAACCCAAAAAACGTACGGCTAAGAAGCCCACTGCCAAGAAGGTTGCGGCTAAACTACCGCCGAAAAAAGTAACACCCAAGAAGATTGAGGTTAAAAAGCCCACTGCCAAAAAGCCCGCTGCCAAGAAGACTGCGGCTAAGAAGCCCGCTGCCAAGAAGGTTGAAACTCAAAAACCGTTTGAAACTCGTGTAGATGAAGACGGAAACACTGTAACCATCGTGCCTCAAGGTACTTCTGGTAAGAAAAAACGCAAGTCGTCTCCTAAGAGTAAGCAGCTTGAAATAGAAGTTGGAGAACGGTCTGATCTTAAATTCTTTACGAAAGCACAGCCCGCTTCGGTTAAGCGCGAAGTAATCCCTACCGATGCAGATGTAGCCAAGGTAGACGAACTTGTTAGGTCCAAACGTACCCGCGCAGAAGAACGGAGAGAAACCGCAAAAAATAGGGATAGATCAGGAGCGAAGAAGTATTTTGGGAGAAAAGACGATCCTATGGAGGCTTTATATGAGATAGTCTACGACCTTGTATATGGTCCTCTAAAAGGTTCCTATAGACTTAAAGGTGGAGACAAAGGGTTTAGAACCGGGGCTGCTTACACAGAGGCGGAGCAGGCATTCTTTGAAGGTAGGGGTAGACCTTCCGCGAAAGAAGCAATGCGGTGGGTGCGAGATAATTTAGACCCTAAGACCGTAAAAGATATGGCTGATTTACTTGCGGTTGAAGTAGCGGCTGCAAGAGGTATCACTGAGGATGTCGATGTAGATATTGTTGCCGAAGCTGGTCCACGCCGCTCTGCGATGTCTGACGCTTACCTCGCAGCAAATGAGAAACAAGTTAAGTCTTATGTTGATGCCGAGCTAGAAGAGAACATAGAAGAGCTGTCCGAAATCAACATTGATGATGTTATTGCTGAAGAAGGGATTGACGTTACTACTGATAAGTATTTATTCGATTATGAGGTTGTGGGCCTTGATCTACCGGTTCATCCGGTAATCAACAACCTATTGCGTGCTGGCAAGTTAAAGGAAGCACTACAAACCCTTGCTACCACGTCCCCAAGTAATCGCGTATCCCAAGTAGCCCGCAAACTAGCGCAGAGGCTAGGTGACACCAAGGTAGAGGTTTTATCCACGGAACGCATGACGGAGCTAACTTACATAGATGTTGGCGGTGTGTTTGATCCCAAAACCAACACTATTTATATCGACGAAAACACTGGTCTCAATCCACATACAATTTTACATGAGACTACGCACGCGCTGACTTCTGCAACACTGGCTAATAAGTCACACCCCGTTACTAAACAGCTACAGAAACTATTCGATAGTGTTAAGGATCAGATAGACACTTTCTATGGGTCACAAAGCCTAGATGAGTTTGTAGCAGAAGCCTTTGGCAACCCAGAATTTCAAACAAAACTTGCGGGACTAAGGCCCGATGGCTCGCAGATTTCGGCGCTGCAAAGGTTCTTCAACACGGTCGGCAATTTTGTACGGCGTATGTTGGGTATGCAAACTAAACCAATAGATTCGGCGCTAAATCAAGCTGATACATTCATTGAAGCTATGCTCGCTCCTGCACCATCGTCTCGGGGAGCCGGGATGCTGTATTTAAACCGGGATAAGCTAGGAAAAAATATAGACGCTATGCAGCAAGCGTTTAACGACAAATTTACTAAAGCGGAGAGGCAGAAGACTGTAGATAAGTTTAAGGACATATTTCTTCTCAGGACCACTACGCCACGGGTAAAGAAAATCCTTGCTTTTGTGTCCCCCATGCAACTTATCGCTCAAGATGTCGCCCCTGCATTTGGTTTAAATTCTGGGCCAGCTTTATACGAAGCTATAGACAGGCTTCAAGGAGACATAAATAACGCTGAAACTCGCGTAGACGGCACTATGAAACAGTTAGCCAACTATTTCGAGTCTGCCGGTAGGAAGCATAAAGAGGCTTTCGACAGGTTAGTATACGCAAGCACCCGCGCTCAAGTGCATCCATACGAGACGCCTCCTAAAAAGGGGACGCCCGAAAGAGATGCCTACGACGCCATGCGGGAAGACAAAGATCTGATAAGCAAAGAAGGGGCTAAAATGTACAAGCTCCTAGAGAACGCGTATCTAGATCAGTTTAACGAGTTAAAGACTGTGCTGGCAGAACGGATTAACAATCTGGACATACCGGACGCGCAGAAAGAGAAGCTACAGAAGAACATATTTGATAAGTTGTTTGAGAAAGGCAGACTAAAGCCGTACTTCCCGCTGACACGTAAAGGCAATTTGTGGCTTAGTTTTGAGGCAAGAGACGCCCAAGGTAACCCAGAGATGGTACAGATGGCGTTTGAAAGTCCGTCTGCCAGAAAATCCTTTGTCGCGCAGCTTATGAAAGATAACAAGAACAAAGGTGCTGATGGGTATGGTTCCGGCGGGGTAAAAGTTTCTACTATAAACGAATATCAAAACGCTGACGCACTTGTTAAGAATATCGGTAAAGATGCGCCAGCTACAGCGTTTGTAGGCCAAGTTCTTGCGACCCTTCAGGCTAACAAAGTAGACGCTGATGTACAGAATGAGTTCATGGAATTGTTCTTGAACGCCCTGCCGGAATCTTCTTTTGCTAAATCGTTATCTCGGCGGGGTAACGAAGGTGCAGGTACTACCGGGTTTATACAGGACGCACAAGATGCTTTCCGGCAAAAAGCCTATAATATGTCCGCTCAGATACAGCGCATGAAGGCCGGTAATAGTATAGATGAGATAGCTGCACGCTTAGATGAAGAGTACCGCACAGTTCAAGAGAACAATCCAACAGATCAGCAAAGCACAAAGATAATCTTTGACGAACTTATGGCGCGAGCCAGTTTTGCAAAGAACCCACCAAAGAACACTCTTAACCGTTTAGCGGTTCAAGTTAACCGAGCCGCTTTTATGGGTACTTTGGGCTTTAATGTATCTTCCGCTGTGGTAAACCTCTCGCAAGTGCCTCTTATGATGGCTCCTATTCTCGGCGGTAAGTACGGTTACAGGGATACCTACCGAGCAATAAGAGACGCTAGCACTGTGTTTACTGGTAGCGGCGGCACGAGAAAAATAGGAACTATAGGCAGCGCAAAGACAGATGTAGAAGCCAAAGCTGCGTGGTCTATGGATAACTACTTTGATACAATGGAAGATGGAAGTCTTGTTGTACGCCCCGAAAAGCTAAAAGGGCTGGACCCCAACAAGCCTGAAGACAAAAAGAAAATAGATCGGCTTAACAGTCTTAAAACCTTAGTTGAAATTGCGGGAGCGAGAGGGCAACTAAACCGCTCTATGTTCTATGACACTATGGGCGTAGAAACGTCTGGTAGAGACAAAACAACTATGGATAGTATTAGCGCAGGCTCCGCTTGGATATTCCATCACGCAGAGCGGTATAACCGCCAAGTTGCCCTTGTATCAACATACAACTTAGAACTTAACAGGCTGAACTCGGACAAAGCTACTAAAGCCGAGAAAGCCATGTCGGCAAAAGAGAAGGAAGTGGCCGCTGCAAACGAGGCGATATTTAGGGCGCAGGAAATGAACGGTGGTGCGTTCCTAGCTACAGCCCCTCGCATCGCTCAACAAGGGCTTGGTCGTATGGGAATGATGTACAAGACCTTCGGGGTCCAGATGTACGCCACCATGTTCAAGATCGCACGCCAATCATTCCTTGTGGATCTACCTAGGAACTTGAAAGAGCAGGGTATATCCGACGGCGTAGCTAAAACTATGAGTCAAACAGCGTTCCGGCAACTTAAAGGTATAATGGCGTCTTCGCTTTTGCTTGCTGGTGTGCAGGGGATGCCGATATACGGGGCGGTAGCCATGATAGCTAATGCGTTCCGTGACGAAGATGAAGAAGATTTCGAGACTTCGGCTCGTCAATACCTTGGGGAAGGTCTGTATAAAGGCGGCGTTAATGCGCTGTTTGGTGTAGATGTGGCTAATCGTATTGGTCTGTCTAACTTGCTTTTCCGAATGAATCCGTACAATAAAGATCGTTCTTTAGCGGAAGTTGGCGCGGAGCTGTTTGCTGGACCGGGCTTTAGTGTTGCATCTCAAATGTACCGTGGGTTTAACGATATAACAGACGGCAAAGGTTTCTGGCGTGGTGTAGAGACTATGAGTCCAAGCGCCGTTCGTAATGCCTTTAAGACCTACAGGTATTGGGACGAAGGAGCGGCCAAGACGCGGCGCGGGGATATTATTGCTGATGATATAACTAGCGGGGAGTTAATGTTCCAGTTCTTTGGCTTCGCGCCTACTAAGGTGACGTTTGAACAAGAACGAAACATGAGTACCAAAAATATAGACCGCGCTACAAACGAGCGTAGGACTAACATACTGAGACAACTTTACATAAGTTATAACACGGGTGATATTGAGGGGTATCAAGACGCGCTAGACGAATCAAATGCTTTCAACGAGCGACACCCCTACTTTATGATAGATAATAGAGCGGCTACTAAATCGTTGTTAAAACACTACGATACCACAGCCGGTATGTATAACGGCATCACCATTAGTCCAAAACTACGCGCCCCCCTTGCAAACCATAGAGACGATTATTGGGGCAGGAACGAGTGGAATCTAACCAACATTCTCCCATAAAAAACCCCCACCGGTTAGGGTGGGGGCAAGTTTGAGGCATCTGATGCCCCATTAGGAGAACGACAGACAGGGAGGTGGCTGTCCCTTAAACAATATCACACCGTTCTCCATATGCGAATACCTAATATCTTGTTCTCTACGACTACTTTTGCTTCAGTTTTGTAGTCTTTTGCCACAAGTATCTTGGCTGCTTGGCGCATTGCTTCTTCAGTATTTATGCAAGGTACGAACACTGAAGTACCTACGACCATATCGTCCCAGTTGACCACGATCCGCACCCCGTCAGGGTTAAGATCGTCAGTCCTCAATACTGCTTGTTTCATCACTTCCCTCTATAGAACAACTTACGACAATCACATCAGTCGGCGGCAACTGCATGTGCGTACCCTTGCTCAACCGCATCTTGGTCTTAGTAGCGCCCATGTTTGTCTTTAGCTCTTCCAAGAACGCGGCATAATTTATCTGCTGCTCACCGCACCATGCCCTAAGAGGTTTCGGTATTAGGTAGGCTTTCTTCAGATCTGTTTCGTACCTAGCGACCAGCTTGCCTCTCGGCAGTGCTTCCGGCACAACGAGGGAATCAAGACCATTCTGATTCTGTTTCCGTAAGTCATCCGTGCTTTTGATCCACAAGACGTTACCCCAATGTTCGTGGATATAATCGTTAAGCACTTCCTCGACTGACGCGCTCATGTCCGACACGTAATGCTGGTTCTGCTTCAACATAGACACAGCCCACTTAAATACCTTGCCTATGTCGTAGTCTATAAGCCCCGCACGTTTAGCAAGTATAAGCCCCGCCATCGTGTTAGTAGCGAACGCAGACCAGAACCGGTTCTCAGATGTAAGACCCGCCGCCTTATCTACCTTGCTCCTAACCTCATCTATCAGCTTCGTAACTGCGTCTAGATTACTTATCACATACTGTACATACTCTTTACCTGCAGTACCGTAGTGGTTACTAAGCGCGGCACTAAACCTATCCTGCTCCTCTTTCTCCTCTGCCTCGTTAAACAAGCGGTCTACCTTCACCTCTAAAATGCGCTGTGCTTCCGCTTTCGGCATAGCTTTCGCCATGCTGACCCGTTCAATGATGCTTGTATTGCCCGTAGTTACCGACAACAACTTCCACGCATCCCCACGGTACCTCTCAGCGTTACCGCCGCTAGTCATGCGCCCCCGCTGCCTACCACCCGTTAGCTGGTAAGCAAGGTTACTAAGTTCGTTGGCGCTGCTGTTGGTAAGTTCGTCCATGTACAAAGGTAGGTTATGGTAGATCTCGCCCCTGTGCATCTTTGTGTTAAACGTATCACGCTCGTTTATAATCAGTTCTTCCGGCCTTCCCCACACCGAAACTGCCGCAGCTATCGCTGTGGTCTTACCCACACCGGACTCTTTGCTGTGTATATGCAGTGCCGCACAGTTGACGGGAGACAGGTTCATAAGGATAGAACCGAACGACGAACCAACCACAAACTGATGTAGTTCGAAGCCCTCGCGGTTGTAGAAGTTTATGGTTTCCTTCCACTCCTCCAACGTGCCTTTCGGTTCGAAGGCGGGGAACAGGCCCATAGTCTGGTTTGACGGGGGGTTAAACTCTACGCGGTCCCCAAATATCTCCTGATTACCTAAGATAAACGACTTACACTGGTCGTCTGTCCAACCAAACTGTTTATGTGCTTCATCTGCCACGCTATTTGCCTGTAATTCGTTAACCCATGTTGTTGTGTAGTGCATAATCTCGTCCATCTTACTCACGGCTACGCCGTACATAGACATCTGTTTACGAAACTCTTCTCTGGAGTTTACGGCGGTCAAGGGTATTGTAAACTCCCGTACGCCGTCTTTCGGTAGGTGCAGCCGCATAACTATGGCCTCACCCAGTTCTCCGTCCCACAAGCGGCGAACCACGTATAGATCGTTGTGATATATAGGCTTCTCGGTAACGTCACCGTCAGGAAGCGTCACCCTAGTATATACGCCGCCGTTAGCGCCTCTAAAGTATGGTGCGGGGTAAGCGGGTATTGTGTACGTGTTTATCGGTGCATCAGGCAAGTCTATCGACGGTGCCTCCACCACGTTATCTTCTTCGGTAGCCTCTCGTATGCTGCTGCCGAGACTAATGGGCGACTTTATCTTTCCCCTGTTAGGACATTCGCTGCATATGCCGGGGCTAAACTCGTCAAACGTGTCGCAGAGATACGGACCCTTAATCAGGTCCATCTTCTTTACCGTGTCTGCTGTGTTATACTCAGGGTGATTCTTAGACATTAAATGAGCGGCCTTCTGACCGTCTTCGCAGAACTTGGCTATCGACAGCCCCGCCCTCCATAGTGGCTCACTTATGTCCTGTTGGTTAACGAGTATGTTCTTTATCTGTTCACACCCGTTATTGGCACGGGTCTTGAGTACAATATCCTTAAAAGTGTTCTTCTTATTACCCAATAGCGCGTTCATAACTGCGTTACTGCCAGAGGGTATGTGTCTCGTAGGAACTGGTATCAACTCAGCGCCAAGATATTCCTTGAACACATCTATATCTAGAGGTTTCGGCACATCACTACCGAAGAAACTCACCGCTACGGGCGGGTCTGTTTTGTGGTTGTGAGTACGGGGTACACGAAGTACCCGCGCCGCATCAGCAGTTACTGCCGGATCTGCTAACAGGTTATGCTCCGCACATAGCCGCTTGAGAGTCTCGGCTACCGGTAACCACTCTTCCATACTAATAGGTTCTGACAAGAACCAATAAACGTGTATGCCGCGACCAGAGTTAATCAACAGCGGTTTCGGTAGGTCTAGCTTCTTGCAAAACCCCCGTAAAGCCAGCATGGCTTCGTTTTGATTTTCGTAATCCTTACTGGGACCACAATCTAAATCTAGAAAGAACGTCCTGAGTTCTTTGACATTGGTTACTTTGCGTGATCCAGCTTCTTCAAAAGTAGCTAGCGCGAAGTACGCATCAAACCCAGCCTCGTCTAGTTCCTGCGCTTTCGTCAGAACAGCGTCTATGGAGTCGTAGAACTTTTGTACCCTGCGGTTCTCTGAACCTAGGGACGCAAACACACAATAAAAGCCACCTTCTCCTAACGCTCTCTGTAAGAATTCTTTTGTTTCCATTATCACTTACCCGAGAGAAATCCCCGACCACGCTAGGCGCAGCCGGGGTTATGTTAAAAGAGCTAATCGTCCCAATCGTCCACAATAGCGTCTAGTTCGGGGTCTTTGGCTTTCGCGGGAGTAGACTTCTTAGCCACTTTCTTTGGCTCGTCTATCTCATCCTCTGTTACCTCTGGCTCCTCCGCACTCTGGAAAGGATTACCGCGATTAGCCACAAAGCCATCGACACCCACGAAAGGAGACGACACCTGCATAGGCACGTAATCAGTTACCTGCACAGCGTTAAGCCGTAACGATACACCGGTACCTACACCTTTAGCATGATACGGCACACATACACCCGCGATATTCACGGTGCTACCTGTAGTAAGCATAAAATCATCAGGCAACTGGGTGTTAGAAGCGTCGTACTGTGACGGCTTCCTAGTCGCATCCTTGCCATACGCCCCCTTCAAAGAAGTCTTGAAGGTATACGTACCCTCTTCTTCCTTAGTAAAGGGGTTGTCGAACTTCTCAGGCCAATCATCTGCGGCCCTTTCCGCGTACGCCGCTTTCATCTGCGAGTACAACTTCTTGGCTTGTGCGCTGGACATACGGAAAGCTAACTCGTACTTAGCGCCGTCCTCAAACACATCACAAGGTACTGAACGTTTCTCTTTGTTGTCGAACCTGTATGTCGTGTTCAAACGCGGCCACAGGGCTTCTACTTGACCAATCATAAAGGGTATGGATTTTGGCTTATCAGCCATATTACTTCTCCTAATGTTAATGTTGAAACCCGCTTGTTTCTGCAAACGGGGACTTCGTGCTGCCCTCAAATGGTGTGTATTCCAGAGTGATGGCCCGTATTGTATCGGGGTGGTTAATCATCTCTGAAGCTACACTTAATTCTTCATCCCTTAGAGAGCGACTAGGTTTGAAGAATAGCTTCGGGGTATCACTATCTGTATCGAAATACATCTTTGTAAGTACAGTGATAGCCGGTGTATCGTGGTTCGAGAGAAATCTAGCGTACGCTTGCATAGGCATATTCCCGTCACGTGCTTGCCCGAATATAGAGGTAGCTGGGAGGCGTAGCTGATGCACTTCTCGTAACCTACCTTCCGGTGCGATAGCCAAACGCTGCGAAAACCTGCAAGCGCGGCTGCTACCATATCCTGACCCACGAATGTTGTGGGGGCAGTCCATGCACCTGTTAGCTTGTCGTTGCTCTTGAGGTACATCGGGGGATGGAACTTGTGTATCCGCTGACCAACAAGTAGGCAGCATCAACCTGTCTGGATCGTAATCTCCCTCGTAGTATGCGCGAGATATACCGGCTGCGTTAACCACAACCATGTTGTACTCATCGTCATCTACTAGAACTTCGTCTTCCCCTATACATTCGGTGAACAACTTATCCCGTATGCTTATCCGTCTCATAGATCCTGATCTACCTCGGCATCTGGTTCGGCGCTTCCCTTATCCGCAGAAAGCGCGGCGGTAACGTCCTCAACGCAGAACCGGTAGGTGTTAGCTACACGTATGTAGGTGTTCTCAGGGATATTCTTGTTTCTAACCCACCCGCGCACGGTAGATACCGACACGTGCAAGTGGTTGGCTAGCTTCTCAATAGGTACGTAAGGTCCACTCATCATTTTTTCCTAACAGAAATTATGTATTCGTTGTCCACGTTTAGCCCCGGTGGAACACATTCGGGGTTTTCTTCTAGGAACTGCTTTACATGGCCTTGGTTTAAACGCTTTTCGAGAAATTCTGGTACACTGTTCTCTTCGATGAAGTTGTACATAGACTCCCAATCGCTCGTCCAATAACGGGTCTTAACGGTTCTGTAAAATAATCCTTCAGAAGTTCGTACACTCTCGACATCATGCTCTTTGCAATGACCCAAGAGCGCTCTCTTTATGGTGTCCTGCTGTTCCCGAAGATCACTATCTTTCTCCTTAAACTCAGCGGATAATTCACTCCGCTTCGCTTTTATTTTTAGATAGATTTTGGTCAGCTTATCTAGTTCACCACTCATTTGCACCTCCAAATCTTTGTAGGGTGTGCAATCTAATGGCAATAAATATACTAGTCAAGCAATTTGTTATATAAATCTACAATTTGAGAGTGAACGTCTATTTTGCTATCTAATAAACGGTAAACGTGTTTCTCTACGAGGGAGCCTTGTAGCTGCACAATGGTACACTTATGCTTCTGCCCTGCACGATGTACTCGGGCGTTGGCTTGGGCGTACGTCTCCAAAGAACTTGTCGGACCCCACCAAACCACTGTGTTTGCAGCGGTCAGCGTTACACCGTGAGCGGCGGCGGCTGGCTGGATAATCAGGACTTGGGGATCGTCCTGTTCTTGGAATGCCTTAAATATGTCAGTCCGTCTTCCGACCGGTACATCACCTTGTATGACAGCGTTGCTTATACTATCGGAAGTAAGTTTCTCAGACAGTACGCTTATCGCATGTTTGAAAGGCACGAACACAAGCACCTTCTGGCTTGACTCGTCTATGACCTCACGTAGCACTTTGTATCTGTGCTTTATATCAAACTCTAGCGTATCGCCCTTATCGGTATAGATCGCCCCACAAGATATCTGTAACAGCTTGTTCATGTTAACAGCCGCGTTCACTGCGGTTATCTCTTCTCCCGCAGCTTGAACTACCATGCGGCTTCGCAATTCCTTGTAGTATTTCTTTTGCTGCCGCGTAAGTTCAACTTCCCGCTTGGTGTAGATCATATCCGGTAGATCCAGACAGTCTTCCTTAGTGTACCGTATGGCAGGTTGTAGTGCGTTGAATACCGTGCTTATAGCGGTGTCTTTAGGTATCCACTTAAAGTTAGATACTTTGTACATGACCATATCACGGAACGAACCAAAGAAACGTGGCACCTCAGTCGGGTTTATAAGTTTAGCTAATCCGTAAGCATCCAAAGGACTTTGCGCGGCGGGGGTTCCTGTCATCATCCACAACCACGTATCTGGCTTGAGTATTTTGTTAAGCGTCTTCCAGCGCGTAGTTTGGGCGTTCTTGTAGTGAGTAGCTTCATCAACGATTATCAGGTCGAACCCACCGTTTATTATCTCATCTTTAATTATGGCAACGCCGTCATAATTGATAATTATGTACTCTGCGCCGCCGTTTATTATTTTGCGGCGTTTGTCTGGGGAGCCGTACGCTATATCCACACTTCGGTGCATAGCAAAACTAAACAGGTCACTACGCCATGCGCTGTCCATGATCGAGAGCGGGCAGATAACTAACACTCGCTTTACGGCTCCTTGCTTCATTAAAAAATCAGAAGCCCATATAGCAGATGCGGTCTTACCGGTGCCTTGCTCGTTAAAACAGAACGCTTTGCGGTTCATAGTTAGAAACGCAGACGTTTCCTTCTGATGTTCAAAAGGTTTATGTTGGCCGGGCCAATCGTATTGTCCCTTTATGGGGGATGGCACCTTAATGTTTAGGTTCTTTAGTACGTGGCTTTCATCAACGCCCCACTTAACAAGCACGTTGTTATCGTCAACCTTATGGCTCTTTGGTATTGCCGTGGTTACTTGTTTTGGGTGCCGCAATTTTAACAGCAGCGCCTTGTTCTTAATAATCTCCAAGACCGTTCTCCTAGTCTTATACTGTTTTAGTCTTCTTTTTCCCGTTGTTCGCACGGTTCTTGCTGGGACTCATTAACTTGTACCCATCCGCGTTGGTGCCGCCGTTTCGTAACGGCTTGTTGTGGCTTATATCTTTACCCTTACGGTTAACACCTTTTGAATCCAACTCCCGCCTAGCCCTTTGTCTTTCCATACGGTTTGCGTGTTCGCCACGTTTCTTCTGTAGTTGGTATTCGTGTTTATATGGTCGAGGGGATTTCGTGTATGGCATTAGTTTCTCCCATTGTGAGCGCACTCGGTAACCGCGCAATGCCTTCTACACAACCCGCTTGGGCGAGGGTTCCACACATCATTAGCTGCGGCTGATTCCATCTTACTATAGTTTGTCAGCCATTTCTCCCAGAGTTTAGCCTCATCGTCCCTATAGTAAGTATCTCGTATGAGGTTCTTGGACACCACGAACAGCAACCCCGCCCGTACTTCGTTGACCTCGGGAAAATGTTTGAACGTAGCCAACGCCATAAGTTCTAGCTGGCCTTTATCGGCGTACCGTGCAGACTTACCTGTCTTATAATCGACCACCCATGCTAGGTCGTCGTTCAGTATTATCAGGTCTGCTATACCTCGAAACCAAACATCTTTGTCTGAAAAACCACAAGGCTCCAGCTCGTACGTTAGACCGAGCCTGTATTCACATAACTTCTTACCCTGTTTGGCTTGAAGACTGTCAAGAACGTCAACCGCGTAGTCGAACCGCTCTGGCATTGGAGCGCAGTTCTTTATGTATTCCTCCGCTGCCGAATGAAAGTGGGTGCCGTAAAGCATGGCCTCCGTCTCTTTCTCTTCGTACTGCTTGAGTATCTTCATGTGGTAGAACTGCTTTGGGCATTGCTCAAAGGCTTTAATCTTACTGAAGGACCACGGCGCTATAGTCATTTTTTAGTTGCATATTCTTTTGGGTCAAATGGAACATCAGCTTTGGAACCTATGGCTACATCCCACAGATCGTATTTCTCTGCGTGTTGTTTAAGTTTTTTGCTGTACCCAGTAAGAGAACAGGCTGCTAATTTAGCAGCGGCAGTTGGTACGTAGGGAGCAACCTTATGCACCCAACTTATTCGAGCGATAAGCTGTTGCTTACCTACATCTCCATTACCTATCGCCAAAATTGCTGAGTGCGAACAATCAATACAATCAAATTCCATAATCACGCCGTCTTTATCATATACTATCCCATGAGACATATTTGTTGTGTTCATATGTAAGTTACTGCCTCTGCACTTAGGGCAACGTAAGAAATCACCGTTGGTATCAACAAGCCCAACGTCCGAGTACTCATCTAACATTATCTGCAACCTTTTCCTTAGTCGTAGGGTCCACCAAACAAGCTACATGATCTACCCCAACCTGTTTAGGCGCGTAAGATTCAAAAGCAAAAATGTGGAGCGCCCTTATATTTTGATGAACGTACACAGCACAATCTTCAAAAGTATCAAAACGAAGTACCTCTTCTCCTTGCTTATCCACAATTAGCATGTCCCCCTCGGGATAGTTAGGAGGGGCGAACATTATAATTATGGCAATCATAAATTTCATTCACAAGTTCCGTACGATTTACCTACTCCAGATTCACAGTCAATCGGAAGGTCCGTCGCCCAGTGAGGTACCATACGCATACAAGTTTCTACGTAATTACGGGCGGCGGTTACTTCATCATCTCGCACACAGCACACTATAGAGTCATGTACGGTTAAGACAACCTTATATCGTTTAGAGACTTCCAACATCTGATAACCGATAATACATCTAGCCAACGCTTGGCATACGTTCTCTATGACCTTGCCACCGTAGATGCGAGTGCGGCCCCGCCGTGTTTGATAGCTATACTCAATACCCTTCTCGCCCTGCTCACCAGTTAAATCGGCGTATCGCAACAACATACCAGACGGTAGAATTATGGCACTGTTGTCTACGTCAACTTGTAACAAGTTATTACGACCGAAAGGTAGCGCATCACCACGAGAGAGATACACCAGCATATTCTGCGCGGCTTTCCACAGGTTAAATATATCTCTATTGGCTTCCCTGTAGATTTTTATAACCCTCTGCGCTTCCCACTCGTCTATTTCGGCCCCAAAGTTCTTTAGCTGCTCCCGAAACCGGACTGCGCCCATACCGTAACCAGCCCCAAGGATGGTGGTCTTCCCAACGAAACGCTGTTCGGGTGTTATGTCTTCTTCGGCAACCCCGTAAATGCGGGACGCCATTTTGACATACACATCTTCTTTGTTAGTGAAAGCGGTTACCAAATCTTCTTGCTCGGCCAGCCAAGCGAGTACTCGCGCTTCGATCTGCGCGGAGTCAGCCTCTATGAGAGTGTATCCTTCGGGGGCCACTATACTGCACTTCAGCTTCTTGGCCGCAACGCCCCTGCTCGGCAAGTTCTGGAGGTTAATCTTATCGTCACCGCCCCATCTACCGGTGTGCGCGGCGTAGTACTTGACCGGCACGGGCAACAGACCCCGCTTCGATATATCTATAAACCGCTGCGTCCTAGTCTCTTCCAGAGTACTCTTGTTGCCCAGCCTAGCGGCTACTAACGATTGCACCTGTGGATCATCGTGATCTTTCAGAGCCTTAAACGCTTCGTCGGTCTTAGCGAAAGCAAAGGTACGCTTGCCTGTGGTGGGGCTTATCTTTGTGGGTGCCACTACCCCCAAACCTTCTAGTAGGGCAGCGAATTTGGCATTACTCATAAGGGCTTGCTTGTCCACTCCGGCGGAGACAAGTAGCTTGTCCTTGTAGTCACGTGTTTCTACGAGATGTTGTTCTAGTAACCCAAGATCTAAGTCTAAAGTAGGCTCAACAAACATACGCAAACTAAGGTCTATCAGCTTTAGTTCATCTCTTGGGAATGTAGGGGCGAAAACCTTAAACAGATCATATGTAAGGTTGACATCGTTAATGCAGTAATCGCCGTACCGAGATAGTTCTTCCGGTGCAAAATCAATTCGACGCTTCCCAAGTGCCTGTATTACTTCTGTGCCTTTAACTCCGAGAGAATACCTTTCAGCCAGCGCACGGAGGCTTCCACTAACTTCCACCCCGTCCACAGCACGGGCGATACAAAGAGTATCGGTATACACGCGAGGATGAATATCGAACAGCCAACTAGCAATAGCCCCATCAAACATAGTGTTATGGGCAAGAAACATAGCCTCGTCCCAGTTGAATGTTTGTAGGAACGCTTTAATTTCTTCCTTCGATCCACTAGCCCACTCCGTATCGTTATTGTTGAGTTTGACCCCCACTCCAATGACTTCGAAGCGGGGGTCGCGCACATATTCCTCTGTAGTAACTTTAGATAAAGAAAACTCACGGTCATAATATGTCTCAAAATCAACTGTTATGAGGTCCATACTACCTATCTCCGCAAGCTAGTTCACCGCCACAGGCCAAGTACCCACAGGCGTCTACCCAGTTGTCCTCGTTACTCTCGTTACTTTTAAGCCGTGCAATCTTTAGCAGCGCCATCATCGCGGCTACATCTACAGCGGTAACTTGGTAGCTAAGATGCTCTGACCAATATGCAGCAATCGTAGAGAAGTTATCCTCCATGTTGCCATGTTGCGCCGCTCGATCCTGAGTAATGTATCCTTCAGCGGTACGTAGTATCTTTGCACGTTTGAGTTTCTTTTCGGCGGGGCCAAAAACAACGTTATCACCAAAAGGTAGTTCTAATTGTTCAGCCATTTTTCTTCCTTCTTTTGCGAGTTATAGGCAGCAACCATTGATATTTACCAACGTCTGCCTCACAGTGGACGCAGCGTAAAGAGGACCACGAAAAGTTATATACGTGGGTGGGTCCACCACATTCGGGGCAGTAGATCGTCTTACCCTTCTTGCCGGGGTGGGTCCATTTAGGGACGGGCCTAAATTTCTTAGTGTCAACTTTGAACTCATCCTCTATAGGGTGGTCTCCGACAGTATCTTCGGGACCGTCCCAGCCTTTACCAAATAACCAATCTAAAAACTTCATTTTCGTTCTCCATATTTATAAAGATTGCCCCCCTCCAGCTATGGTTATGCACACCTAGAGGGAGGACTAACGTAACGTGCTTCTCCGGTGTAAGCCGTTGACGAAAGGAGGGGACTTGCCTACAAAACTTATCAGCTAACAAACCCCAAAAAACCCACGCTTACACTGTGGAAGGATAATAACCGGCCTCTCTCCCACTTAGCCGCTCCAGCTAGCCGTGAATGGCCGTGTGGAGTAACTCTGAAACCTTATTCATGTTCTCTTCATTAACGACCAGATCGAACCCGCTGGCATTGCTTATGTCACGTAAGTTCTTTTCCTGTAGCGGTGTTGGTACGTTGTTCCCGGCCTTACACTCAATCCCGAAGAACATTCCCTTGTAGCACCCCACTATATCCGGTACTCCGCTCTTACCGTAGCCACCCGTTGCGGGGAAAAAATAGTACGCATCAAGTTCTTTAAGTTGTTTGACTACGACCTTTTTGACTTTAGCTTCGGGCGTCATCGCCATCTTGATCGTTCCCCCTTGGAAAAAGTTTAACTACGTTGTCTTTGTCCTCAGTATCCGCTTCTTCATCCTCGACAGAATCAGCCGCCAAAATAGCCGCGCCATATGTCTTAATTGGAGCGGTCTCGTCAAAGTAGGCGGTCATATCTATTGCAAACTCCGACGCTTCATCCACGTAGCTTTTTATACTCGCCCAAGCGACAACTATATCTGTTGGTATGCCATCAAAAACGAGAGTAACCGCGAAACCATGTTCGCCGCACTTTAGATTTTCGTATTGATGCTGTAGAATTATAGTCATGCCCTCGGGGAACTGCTCCTTTAGATAGTCAGGCACCTCTACGTCTTCGGCATGTACATCAAAAGTAACGTGGATGCCTTTGCTGTCTGTGGGGATACCATGCTCCGCAACCCACTCTATCGAACCCGCTATGGCTCCAGTAAGGCAAGTCCTCATCAAACGATGATATAGATGCTGCATGGTGGTCTTGTCGTACAACGATTCCATCACTATTTCCTATCTGTAAAAACTGGTTTCAACCAGAGAGCCGCAGCCCTCTGGTTGGTGTTAGTCCGTGGACTAACCTTAGTCGGGTTTGATGACCCAATATGTTGTTTTGTCTATGCGCCTCCCTACGCCGTCTATCATCTTAGTTATAGGTTTGGGGCTTGATACCATAAGCACCGCTAACCGTTCTTGAAGCCACAGAGGTAGATCATCAGCAGAACAATACATGCCTTCTGCTTCCGCGTCAACCCTATCTATACCAATACATGATACTTCGATAGTGTTCGTACCACTGTGTACTTGAACACGGTATAACTTATCATCCGGCGTATCATGCAGTAACATAGTGGACTGTCGGTGTAGTTTTGCATCCCACACCGTCTACCCATTGGTCAACTTCGCACATCTGGAGCATAGCTAATTTACCAACAACATCTGGGTAGTTAGCCTGTAGGGTTTCCTCGGTAAAGCTGCCCTCGTCTTGCCAATGACACTGCCAACCAGATACGTCTTCTGTGTACGCAAGATTGAAAAGAGTTTTAGAGGGGCGACTTTCTACTGACACCATAATAACTTTCGAGGAACGCTCCCGTGCTGCTTCCATCTTTTCGTCGTTGAGGTGCAGTATGTTTTTTACTTTCTCTGAAAACTGCGGGTCTATCCACTCATGTCCAGTATTAGCCAAGTTTTCTAGTTCTCGGATCACGGTATCCTTGTTTTTGTAGAATTCAAACGCATCATCGTAGGCTTTGCGTATGTTAGCTTCCAGACTACTGCTAGTCTCGGACCAATAAGTACGAACATCACCGTGAAAGTGCGCGGATAACTGTAAAGTAGATATATCGCGCAAGAACTTCTTAGTATTAGCTATAGCTACTTCGTGATTCTTGGTCATCTTCATATGATATTGGTTACTGTACTTAGCATACTTCTCATTGGATATTTGTGGGGAGGCAACCATAAAATTGTCTTCGCCGCCTTCGTTGCGAAAATTACCGTACCCTATTTGGCCCATAGTGAGCGGCTTCCAATCATGGTAGACGAAAACGGTTCTATGTTGGTGGTTGTCGTCCACCTCCTTCGTGCCGTACGAAAATTGGCAGCGGGGGTATACCTCGCGTACCTTCCCCATAAACATCCTAAGATGAGCAGCACTAGGGGCTGTCGGTATGTCGGTGATAGGGATAAGATCGTCCGTAGGGACTTGTAATTCTTTACGCATTGGTAACCTCCTTTTCGGTCATAAGGTCAAACGTCTTGTTCGACCAACTGTTGTATCGTCCTCGAAACTTTTTCTTTTCGTCTATCGTTCTGATAGATTTTATGTCTTCTCGTTGCAAAAAGCTAGTAGCTAGATGCGTACGTAGTGGATGATTATAATCCTTTACAATCTCTATTGCAAGTCGTGGGGAAAGTTCTATACCATACTGTGAGAAAACATCAGGTGGTGGGGCGTGTTCCTGTAGTTCCTCGCGGATGCGTTGTAAGAAACCGTAGTCGTTGACCGCAAGCAACGGACCAACCGAACACATCCACTCATAGAATTGTTCGAGATCATTACGCAGGGCTTTCTTCTTCTCTTTGTCCACGGCGGGGCGCAACTCGGGCCACGGCTCGGTGATACACACCCAAGTTTCGTTCGCGGGTTTCCCCTCAACACGTAAGAACGTCAGGTGATAGTCGGTTGGGTCGTCGTGAGACTTAGGTCGCGGTATGAACACACCATTGATGTTGTGCCGACCCCACGTGTTTTGGTTGTCGAAGCCCAACCCCCAAGGCATATACTTCCGCAAGAACTGAAAACGTGTTGTGTCGTAAGCTGGTTGAATGGCGGGGCGGATTGTCACTGCTTCGTCCAATCCCCTCCGACGCCACGTTATCGGTGGACGCTTTAGGTATTTAGTGTAGTAACCCGAACTTCCCTGACTTATCGTATCGTGCAGCACGTATGTATCCTCATTCACCTTGGCGATACGCTCCCACTTGCGCCTACGGTCACCCAACGGTCGAATGTCGTCCTCCCGCGTGTGGTATTTACTTATCAGCGGTTTGATCGTTTTGTATCGGGCCGCTATTTCTGTGAATGTATCCATTTTAGTTCTCCTTTGTTGTGTTAGTCCGTGGACTAACCGTGTTGAACACGTTTCCATGCGGCACGTAGTGTCTCGGCCTTCAGGAACGCTTCGGGTGATAGGTTGCCTTCGTGCATGAGGCGTTCGGCCTCACGTTTGACTGCGTGTTCCACCCAACGACAAGCCTCGGACCAATCTCTGGTCACCTCCCTTGCCATTTCGACGGTGATTTCGTGTGAGGTTTTCTCACTGTGGGTCTTTAGGTCTTTCATGTTTGCCTCCTTCTAGGGCTTGTAGAATATGTGCTGACCAATCTGGGCAGTCACACGCATTGTGTACCTCCACCTCGGAGATACTTCGGTAGTATGGTAGTGGGTAGCACCTTCTGACACATCTAAACGCTGGGAACTGGTATCCCTGACAGCGGTAGCTACCCGCATGGCGGTAAGCCAAGCATCGTGGTCGGTTATCTTCTCTGGCTTACCATCACAATAGAAACTGAACTGACACCGATGCTTTACTGGGTGAGAAGTCCCGCGATAGGTTGGACCCTGCATGACAACTTCACACGGTGTATCAGGGTACTTGCTGGATCTAGCTCGGTTCATAACCACGTTGGCTACGGCTAATTGCCCTGCTATGGGTTCACCCCGCGCCTCGAAGTACACAGCAAGTGCGACACAGGCGAGTGCCTCCATCATACCAAGTCCCTCCCTTTGACATGGATCACTGTGCCGTGATCTGGCTTGGCGTTCTCATTGTCGAGTATAACCCACAGCACGGGACAATCCCAACGACCCCACGAACCACCAAGATATCCGTCAGTAATGACAATCGCGGCCTGTGCTTTGATACCGTGCTTGGCTATGTGCTTGGGAACACATTCGACATTGGTGCCACCACCGCCAACCGGCTTGGTAGACTTGATGAAGTCGTCGAGTTCGTGCTGCTCGTACACCTCGTCAGAACACACTTCCGTGTCCCAGTACATCATACGCACCCAGTTGGGCGATACGGTATCGAAGCATGACTTGGCCTCGGTGAGTATGACCGCTTGCTCGGCCTGTCCGATAGAGCCAGACATATCACCGGCAACCACGATCCCCTCGACACTCTCGGAAATACCACTAGGCATATAGACTCCCGAGGAGATGTAACGCCTGTTAGGACGTTTCCATGTGGAGTAGTCATTACCCGCGCACGTCGTGGTGATAAACTCGCGCATGACTTCGCGCCAATCTATCTGCGGCTTGAGTAGGTCGGTGATACTACGGTCGGCACCGTTGCCCAGCTTGCCAGCAATGAGCGCACCCTGACGTATTGCCTCGTCAATATCACGGGCGAGTTCGCGCTGGTCTGCTTCGCTGAGTTCCTGTGCGCCATCCCAATCATGCTCATCGAAGCCACCGGAGTTATTACCCCCACCGTCACCTCCGTTCTCATCTTGGTCTTGCTTGAGGATGTTGTAGACCTGTGCGCTGTCCATGCCTCTGAACTTGTTGTCGAGCAACCCACCTTGGGGCATGACCGCGAATCCATCCTTGTTGTCGTCCGCGATCTTGAGGTTGATAACGTAGTCACAGGCTTGGTTTGCAAGGTTCGGGTCTTCCTTGTATAGATGCTGCCACGTGGTGAGGTGTCGGTATAGTTTGTGATAGCTTTCGTGTAGTACGAGGAACCGCAGTTCGGGGTCGCTCAACCCATTAACAAAGTCCCTACCGTACATCTCATCACGACCATTAGTGCAAGCGGTAGGTAGTCCCTCCTCCACCGTGCGCTCACCGATCATAAGTATACCGGCCAACGCAATGTATTTGTCGTTGCCCATGATATCGACCACGGACTTGGATACACGCTGCTCCGTGGTTAGTTCTTTACCTATTGATAACATTGTCATTCTCCTAGTGGGTGACTTTCCGCCGGTGTGGGTACCACCCCACACCAGCACGTGTTAGTCCGTGGACTAACTATTTCTTGTCCGCCGCGAACATATAATTGTTCGCCATAGCCCAATCGGTGAACTTCTTGTTGGTCATCACCATTGATTGCTTAGAGTACTTGGGCGCACGGACACCGTTGGCGAACATACCCTGCGCTTCCTTGTCGAGGCGCACCATGTAATCCATCCACGGGTTGACCCAATCTTTCTCCAGACTTGCCAGTGTGCGATACACCACCATACAGACAGCGCTCGCGCTTTCGGGAACCTTGGCGTTCTGTGGGTCTTGCTTGATACTTTCGAGTGATGGCAACTGATCGGCCAGCTTGACGAAAGCCATTAGGTCCATCGCACCACGTGCGCCGATGGTACCCATGAGCAGACCGGTCAGCGTTTGATCGTCGTACGATGCCCTTTCTTTGAGCCAGTCCGAGGCTGCTTCCAACGAGCGGGGTGTGACAAACGCTGTCCGTTGTGTGCGGGGATGGTAAATGTAGGGGTTTTCTTCTGGGTCTTTGATGTCTTCAAATCCCGCGAATAGCTGTGGGTTATCTTTGCACCACCCAAGTAGCGTATGGTCGATTTCATTGTTGATACCCCATTCTATCCATTCCATGTTGTCAGGTTTACGCATCGTAATGACGGTGATGCGGTTCCGTGCGTGTGGTGGTAACAGGTCACCGACACCTTCCGCGCCGAGGTTGGTGGTGGCAAATACTAACGAGTCAGGATGTAGCGTGTAGCTACCGATCTTGCGCTCCAGCATGAGGCGCAGCATCGCGTTCTTGACCGCTGGGTTTGCCTTGCCGTACTCGTCAACCATGAGGATGATTGGCTTGTCGAGGTGTGCGCCGAGTTCTTCGTTGGTCAGGTACGATACGTAGCCCGTGCCATCCTCCATCTTGGCAAGATTCGGGATTGTGATGTCGCCCAAATCCTTGGTGGTGCAATCGAAGTAACAGGCGGTGTGGTTTGGCAACTCATCGGATAGCATGTTTAGCAGTGATGACTTACCCGTACCCATGTGCCCCTGCACCAAGATGGTGCGCTTGTTACCACCTGTCCGTACGGCGGTGGCGATCTGGTCGAGGTTCAGAGCGTACATTGTTTCAGCGTTTGTCATTTTAGTTCTCCTGTTGATATGTTAGTCCACGGACTAACAAGTGACGTTGTTGATAGTCGTAAAGTTTTAATAAGTAAGTTCACCACCGACCGGATGTCGAGGTGTATGGGACGAACAGGCACTCGCCCGTCACCCATGTTCGGTTTTCGAAGTAGGTGCGTTCGCCACACCCACTAAGTGTTTCCAGCATGACCACGGCCAGAAACATGCCGACCACGACCACAATAAGAAAGTTACCCATAACTACACCTCCAAGCTGGGAAGTGACGAGATAGCCTCATCCACCGTGCGCTTGGTTTCGATGCGCGTGTGTGCATCTTCGCGTAGCACCTCGGCGGTCACGCCGTACATGGCGTCAGACAACTTGTCACGCATGGCGGTCATCTGTGCGTCACCTGCGACGTTACACACATCGAGCAACTCAACCATGTCGGTCACATTGCTGACGAGCGTATCGCGGAACACCCGCTTGTCGTCGTTCTCGCTGTAGTCCAGCCGTTCCGACATGCGTGTGAGCGCATCGTGTAAACGTGTCCACACATCATTCATTGCCTTGGTTAGTTGGCGGGCGTAGTAGTCGTCGTAGCTGGATTTGACCTCGGCCACCGCGTCATTACCGACATCGATACGAAAGTCACCCGCGTCGGGTAGCGGGATGTAGTTGAGGTTGAACCCGAACTTGGTGGTCAGCGCGTCGGTCGTCGGGTACTCGGTAACGTCGAACAGGTCACCCAGCTTGGCTTGCGCTTGACTGATCTCCCACTGATATGATGACAGGAACGTGTTAGTAGCTGCACGCCACTGGTTCTCTAGGTCAGTCATGGCAGTGTGATACTTGAAGTACTGCGCTGTCGGTAGCAGTCGCAACCCCGTGTCCGACCACGGCATTGTCATGCCATAGTGGATGTTGCGGATGTTACCCGTCAGCTTGTGTACCGCTTCGAGTTCGGCGCAGTTGCCCAGCAGCTTCTTGTTGACGTTGGCTACACCGGTTTCGGCATTGTTGTCGGCGGTCACATCTTTGGATGCTTTGCGGTCTTTCTTGCGACCGGTCCACTGTGATATGGATAACTCTGACAACATTGCGCTTGATCCGATAGAAGGTGCGTCTACCTGCGGTACATTGTTAGTCCGTGGACTAACATCTTCTTGTGCGCTAACCGGTGTAGGTCCAGCCTGCTCGGTGGTAACTTGTGGTAACGTGTTAACTAGCGTATTCATCTGTTTTCTCCTGTGTGCGTTGATAAGGAATTTATCAACTGTCAATATAATAGCAAATATAGCTATCTAAGTCAAGTGATGTGTAAAGGTGTTAGTTCGTGAGTAAACGCGCAATGTACTGTAATGTACTGTAATGTTCTAACACGTGTCCGCGTAAGCCGTTGTAATGCTTGGAATGTTCTAATGTTCTATTTTTGGAGAAATTGAAGGGTCAGATTTTGGGTTAGGTGGTTTGAGGAATCCGCGCCACCCCCTTTCAAATGTAGTCCTATCCTATTTCTAAAAAAGAACATTACAACTACTACTAAGATATGTAACAGATTGCCACAGATTGATAGGCATGTATTGCTAATAGCTGTCACACGCGGTTACGAATTGCCACATATACATAATGTACTCACGCTACAGAACATTACAGAACATTACACGCGAAAACCCGAACATTGCTTATATATCAACGTGTTAGGTGCGAACATTATGTTAGTCCGGGGACTAACACGTGTGCGTGTAGTGGCTCACCGCGACCGTAAGAACTGGTTTCAAAAGATGTTAGTCCGTGGACTAACAAGTGTGTGGCTCACCGCGACCGTGGGAACTGGCGTCAAACGTGGCACAACGCGTTGGCTCACCGCGACCGCAGGAACTGGTTTCAAAAGATGTTAGTCCGTGAACTAACACCGGCAGAAAAAAGGCACAAAAAAAGGGCCGACCCCGAAGGGCCGACCCAGTTTGCTAGAAGATGTTATGCGAGCGGCGATTTTGCCAGCCATTCGGCAATCTCGACAAGATCAAGATCACCCGCGCCTTCGGAAGTTTCGACACGTTTGACGAAGGCATTGAAAGTATCGCGCAACCAAACATCGTCCGGTTTACGCTCGACCGGTCCACGCTCGACCGGATTTAGGCGTTCGTCCAGCGCCTTGATTATTTTGTTGCGACGTGAACCGATCTGCTGTTGGGCATATCGTTTCGCGCCTTTGTCTACGTCAGACAGTTCCTTTGTTGGGGTGGTAAGTAGGCTCTGCGCCGTTTTGGTGAACGATGCAGTGATACCCGCGTCGACCGATACCCTAGCAGGACATTCCTTATCCTTTAGGTCTCCAGTCGAGATATCTTCTGCAACCATGTGATCGATAAGCGCAGACAGCGTTTTGCCGGTCTTATCAACGGCGGTAGAGTACTGGCGAACCAGCTTTTGAAGATCGTTTATCATAACAAGTCACTTTCTGTTTATCGAATTCACCATTATTGGCCGTTTCGATGATTGTATAAGAACATATTTTGGTGTGTTTTGCCATAGATGTTTTGACAGTATCTGCTACGCGGGCGCATTATTTGCTATGAAATGTTAGTCCGCGGACTAACATCCATTGGCTCGCCGCGCCTTTGAGAACTGGCATCGCATGGCTGGATGGTCATTGGCTCGCCGCGCCCTTGAGAACTGGCATCAAAGGGGAGAGGCCGAAGCCCCTCCCGATTGGTTATTTGTTGAGGTTGTTCAGGTGTGGAAGTCTCTCTAGACCTTCACTCAGATACCTGTCGAACATGGCTTTCACTGGTGCGCCGGATATTCCAGCGAACATCTCTAGCTGAATACCGTATGTCCGCCGTGCGTCCTCGGTATCGGCGTTAGCTTTGAGTAGCTTTGCCACCATCTTGAAGTTATCGTGACCCAGCCACTGCAGGGCATCTATCAGGGCAACACGTTGCTGACCCCACTTGTAACGAATCTCGTTAGGCATTTTCGTTCTCCTTTGTGGGGGAGCCGAAGCTCCCCCGGTTGATTAGAATATCCCGAGGATATCGAGAGCGTGCTTGCTGTTGAGGCGATTGCGTTCTGCCTCGGCTTCTTCTCTCGTATCGTAGCCAACAGTCTTACCTGCCTCATCCACGACTAACCACATAACCTCGGTGCCGTCGAAATTGCGCTGTATCTGGTACGGCGCTAACGCTTGCTGCATCTTACCCATGTCGCACCGCCCAGCGGATTGCCATGACAACTAACTGAGACCCAGCGATAAGACCGACGATCCACAAGTGACCGACGTATCCAATGGTGTTGTCGAGGGATACGAATAGAACTACTGCGCCGACTATGGCGCAGATAATAGGAAGTAGACGTTCTAGCATTGTATTACCTTTCGGTATCGAGGGACTTGATTGCCCCGTTCGATGATTGTACTAGAACATATTTAGACGTGAATTGCTATAGATGTTTTGACAGTATCTGATAAGATATATCATTATCTGGCAGCAATGGGTGGGGGGGTCTTTTTCTGAGGCGATATATTTTGGACCCTACCTTACCCCCATGACCCCGCGACACAATGTTAGTGACATACACCTATATAAATACTATTTCAGACGAAAATTTTGCTATTTTTTAGGTTTGGGCAAAGGTGGCACTATATGTACTGCTCTTGTAGTTACATCCACATAAGCCATTCGTACCCCCAAAGTTTTCTGCAGGGGGGATAGTACCCGGTGTATTCGGTGGTTGGTTCTGCGCTTTGGCACATATCGCTCGGCGTCTTTCTTTGCGTCAAACAGGTACATCTCACCCTCGGCGCTTATAGCGATTACATCTACTGGCCCGTGCGCGGATACAGGTTGAAATACATACAAATCAAGGCGTAAAAGATATTCTACCAAGATTGTTTCGCAAATTTGTCCTTCTGTGTGTCGTTTGTCCATATATAGAAACACCCCCCTTTGGAGTCCCAAACTACTTGTATACTTCGTATTTTGTTGGTATATGTGGCATAACGGTTAAAACCTGCGAGAAAAGTATATGAGTTTGGTTGTTGAACCAGAGTTTGGGGTGCCCATTTCCCCTGATACTCCGTATCTCGATTTGAAGGCACGGGCGGAGTACGCCTGTAACACCGCAGCCAAACTGGGGTTGGAACCGGACCCTTCAAAAGAAGACAAGGACGTAGCAGCCAAGTTGTCTATGGCGTACGCCGAAGACCCCGAAAAGACCTCTAAGAAGGTGTCGTCCAAGAAAGCAGCAACTCTTACCCCTGCGTCCTTACTTATGACAAACAGTATTCTACAGGAGTTTGGGCAGTCTGTAGCGGACAGCGCCGTGCAGATACGGCATATGGTCACGAACAAGTTAGTGTTGGAAACAGATAATCCTGACCCACGGGTACGTATCCGTGCGCTAGAATTGTTAGGCAAGATATCCGACGTTGGGCTGTTTGCCGAGAAGTCAGAGGTAACCATAACACATCAGTCCACAGAGGATCTGAAGAACCGTTTAAGATCTAAGTTAGCCAAACTTGTTAATCCTGAAGTGGACGATGCTATCATTATAGATGGTGAAGCTATGGATGTTAACTCCGAACTTGGTATTGATAATGCCGAGTGATAGCTCGCTATTGGAGGGTGATCTTGAGGATCTGGATATTCAGGCTTTACTATCCAATTTGGATGACTTTAATCAGGATGAGTTAGCTGAGATAAACGGTCTGGTCGAGGAGCTTTCCGCAAGAGACAGCAACCAGAAAGCCTACGACGATCTGATCGAGTTTTGCAAACGTATGCAACCCGACTACATAGTGGGAAAACACCATCGTATTCTTGCCGACATGCTTATGGACATCGCAGAAGGCAAGAAAGATCGTATCTGTGTTAACATTCCGCCACGGCACGGTAAGTCCCAGCTAGTATCTATATTCTTCCCGGCGTGGTTTCTGGGTCGTAATCCAAACAAGAAGGTTATGATGGTGTCGCACACCACTGATCTTGCCGTAGACTTCGGTCGTAAGGTTCGTAACCTTATATCTACAGATGACTATAAGGCCATATTCCCTACTGTAGCGCTTGCTGTGGATTCCAAGTCTGCCGGTCGATGGAATACAAACTCGGGCGGTGAGTATTATGCGTGCGGTATTGGGTCATCCATCGCTGGTCGTGGCGCGGATCTGCTGTTGATTGACGACCCACACTCGGAACAGGACGTTATCAACGGTAATTTTGAAGTGTTCGAGAAGGCGTACGAGTGGTTTACCTACGGCGCTCGTACTCGACTCATGCCGGGTGGTCGTGTAGCTATTATCCAGACTCGTTGGCACATGGATGATCTCACGGGCCGCGTTGTTGGTGACATGGCTCAGAACGACAGGGCAGATCAGTACGAGATTGTAGAGTTCCCCGCCATACTTGAGATACCCGACAAGAAAGGCTCGGGCTATACCGAAAAGCCTTTATGGCCCGAGTTTTTTGATCTTGATGCACTTATGCGAACCAAGGCGTCCATGCCTTCGTTTCAATGGAACGCACAGTACCAACAGGAACCTACGGCAGAAGAAGCGTCTATTGTAAAACGTGAGTGGTGGCAGAAGTGGGGAGACAAAGATGCCCCTTTGTGTGAATACATTATCATGTCTCTTGATGCGGCAGCGGAATCTCACAACCGCGCCGACTTCACAGCACTCACTACGTGGGGCGTTTTCTTAAACGAAGACACTGGAACTCACAATATAATACTGCTAAACAGTATAAAGAAACGTATGGAGTTTCCTGAACTTAAAGCTATGGCGTTTGAAGAATACGAGTCATGGCAACCGGATTCTTTTATAGTTGAAAAGAAGAGTTCCGGTACGGCTTTGTATCAGGAGATGCGTAGGATGGGGCTTCCTGTACAGGAATACACCCCACATAGGGGGTCGGGGGATAAATTAGCTCGTTTGAACTCTGTAGCAGATATTGTAGCTTCCGAGATAGTATGGGTTCCCTCTACTCGTTGGGCAGAAGAACTTATAGAAGAGATTGCCGGATTCCCTTTTATGAGCCATGATGACTTGGTTGACTCTACAGTTATGGCACTTATGAGGTTTAGACAGGGTGGGTTCTTACGACTACCTTCTGATGAGCCGGATGAAATAGTATACTTTAAGCACCGTCAGGGTGGCTATTATTAGGATATATCATGGCTATTGAAAAAGGGCTTTATGCGGCTCCGCAAAGCATTGATGAAAGTGATGAGTCTCTTGAAGGAGGCTTAGAGATAGAGATCGTAAATCCAGACATGGTTACTCTGGATGACGGAAGTGTTGAGGTCACATTGATCCCCGGAGGTATGGGTGGCGACGATGACTCCTTTGACACTAATCTAGCCGAGTCTCTGGAAGAGGGTGTTCTTAATAAACTTGCTGATGATTTAGTAGGAGCGGTTGATGCTGACATTGATAGCCGCAAGGATTGGGCAGATACATTCGTCAAAGGGCTGGACGTGCTTGGGTTCAAGTACGAAGAAAGGTCGGACCCGTGGGATGGCGCGTGTGGTGTATATTCGACGGTGCTTGCGGAGGCGGCTATCCGCTTTCAAGCGGAGACTATGAGTGAGACTTTCCCGTCAGCAGGTCCAGTAAAGACCAAGGTGCTTGGAGAGGAAACTAAAGAAAAAGACGAAGCTGCTGCCCGTGTAAAAGCAGATATGAACTATGAGCTGACAGAGCGCATGGTAGAGTATCGTCCCGAGCATGAGCGCCTTCTGTACAGTCTGGGCCTTGCGGGGTCTGCGTTTAAGAAAGTTTACTTTGATCCTAATATGGATCGCCAGACAGCAATCTACATACCGGCTGAAGATGTTATCGTCCCCTATGGTGCTTCTCATATTGAAAGCGCAGAGCGTGTTACGCACGTTATGCGTAAGACCAAGAACGAACTAAAGAAACTTCAGGCGAGTGGTTTCTATGTGGATATAGAGCTTGGGGAACCACAGCCTTATCACACCGATATTGAAGAGCGTAAGGCCGAAGAAGGCGGCTACTCAATTACAGACGACGACCGCTACGCAATATACGAGATACACGCTGATCTTGTAATCGACGACGTTGATGATTCAGAAGACGAGATAGCAAAGCCCTATGTAGTTACGATAGAACGTGGCACCAACCATGTGCTTGCGATACGCAGGAACTGGAACCCGGATGACGTTCTTATGCAAAAGCGTCAACACTTTGTGCATTACGTATACGTGCCGGGATTTGGATTTTATGGTCTTGGCTTAATTCATATTATTGGTGGTTACGCCCGAGCCGGTACCAGCCTTATTCGACAACTCGTAGACGCGGGTACCCTGTCGAATCTCCCCGGCGGTATAAAATCACGCGGCCTACGTATTAAGGGTGACGACACGCCGATTGAGCCGGGCGAGTGGCGCGACGTAGATGTGCCATCAGGTAGCATCCGCGACAACATCATGCCCCTTCCGTACAAGGAACCGTCGCAGACACTTCTTGCGCTTTTGAATCAGATCACGCAGGAGGGTCGTAGACTCGGCGCTATCAGCGACATGAACATCTCTGATATGTCGGCAAACGCCCCAGTTGGTACGACACTGGCTCTGCTTGAACGCACTCTCAAGCCTATGGCTGCAGTACAAGCACGCGTTCATTACGCTATGAAGCAGGAGTTCAAACTCCTTAAAGCTATCATGGCTGAGTACGCACCGGACCAGTATTCTTATCAGCCGTACCGGGGGGAGATTAACGCTCGCAGGGCGGACTATGACTCTGTAGATGTAATTCCTGTCAGTGATCCCAACAGTTCTACTATGGCGCAACGAGTCGTGCAGTATCAGGCTGTGTTACAGATGGCTCAGTCTGCACCACAGATATATGATCTACCACAGTTACACAGGCAGATGATCGAGGTGTTGGGTGTTAAGAACGCTGATAAACTTGTTCCTACCGAAGACGATGCAACGCCGGTCGATCCAGTAAGCGAGAATATGGCGGCACTTGTAGGCAAGCCCATGAAAGCGTTTCTGTATCAGGACCACGATGCTCACATCGCTACGCATATGGCGTTCATGCAAGATCCTATGGTTGCTCAGTCTATCGGCCAGAACCCGCAGGCACAACAGATCATGGCGTCTCTACAGGCCCATATAGCAGAACATCTAGGGTTCAGTTACCGCAAGCAGATAGAAGAGCGTATGGGTGTGGAACTTCCGCCCCCGGATCAGCCGTTGTCTGAAGAGGTCGAAGTACAGCTTGCGAGACTTGTTGCGGATGCAGGTAAACAGCTTACAGAAGCCCACAAGCAACAGGCAGCACAGCAGCAGGCACAGCAGCAGGCCCAAGACCCTGTTCTCCAGCTACGGCGGGAAGAAGTCGCTATCAAGCAGGCAGAAGTACAGCGTAAGGCACAGAAAGATCAGGTCGATGCCGCAATGCAACAGGCTGATATGCAACGCAAAGCGCAGAAAGATCAGGTCGATGCCGCTATAAATGCTCAACGAGTAGAGAATGAACAGGCGGGCGTAGTTGTAGACGCGCAGAAAGCGAAAGTTAAATTAGACGCCGAGTCTGATAAGTTGGACCTTGAGATTTTCAAGGCCGTAACTGACTCTAACAAGGGTCAATCATCCTAGAGGAGCTAAAGTATGAAGTGGATTAAAGATCGAATGAAGGAGCCTTCGTCCTATGCAGCCGCTGGTGTAGCTGTGATGGGCGTGGGCGTAGTTATTAGCCAGCCAATTCTGGTTGTCATTGGTATCGTAGGCGGTGCCGTAGGGTTCGTCTTGAAGGAGAAGGGTGTAATCTAACTATGGCAAAAACCGTCTTTGACGTGCTTAACGAACGTATTGGGGAACAACGTTCCTCTGCGGTAGAGTTCCTGTCAAATGGTAGTCCCAAAGACTATGCTGAGTACAAGGAACTATGTGGTGTCATTCGAGGTCTTGACGCTGCTATTGCTCATATAAATGACCTCTCGCGCAACTATTTAGAAGATGGTGAGTTTAATGGCTAAAACAGCAGTAAAACCTATTGCTAGCGAAGAAGATTTTGAAAACCAACTACCTGTTCCTGTAGGGTACAGACTTTTAGTAGCACTGCCTGACATTGACGATCATTACCAAGGTACTTCGCTGCTCAAAACAGATTCAGAGAAACAGCAAGAATACATACTATCCATTATGGGTATCGTAGTAGATATGGGTGGTGGTGCGTATATTGACAAAGAGCGGTTTCCTGACGGCCCTTGGTGCAAGGTAGGCGATTATGTTATGTTCCGTATGAATACGGGTACACGCTTTAAGGTTAACGGTAAAGAGTTCCGCCTTATGAACGACGATTCCATCGAGGCAGTTATTGCTGATCCTCGTGGTATTTGCAAAGTTTAGGAGACAACAGATGCCTTTTGAGAAAGTTGAGTTTGAATTTCCCCCCGCCGACGAAGAAAATAGTACAGAGATAGAGATTGAACCCTCTAGTGCTATGAAGGTTAATACTTCCGGCAAACAACCAGAAGTAGATGTTAAAGAAGCTCCTTCCGAAACTGATGATTTTGAGGTTGAGGTTGTTGATGATACCCCCAAAGCTGACAGAGGGCGTAAGGCATCAGAACCACCGGATGATGTAACTGACGAAGAACTTGAGGACTATTCCGATAAAGTTCGTAAGCGGATAAAGCATTTTAGCAAGGGCTACCATGATGAACGTAGGGCGAAAGAGACCGCGCTGCGTGAACGTGAAGAGCTTGAGCGATACGCCCAACAACTTGTTAACGAGAACAAAGGGCTGAAAGAATCACAAACTAAGAACCAGACTGTTTTGTTAGACCAAGCAAAGCGCAGTGCCGGTTCTGAGCTGGAAGTAGCTAAACGCGAGTATAAAGAAGCATATGAAGCGGGGGATTCTGATGCGGTTGTAGAGGCTCAAGAGAAGCTGACTACAGCTAAAATCAAAGCTGACCGCTTAAACAACATTCAACTTCCTCCTTTACAGGAAGAAGAAGCTGCTGTAGAACAGGTTAATATAGAACAACCCGCCCCAGTACCGGTTGACGAACGAGCTAACGAATGGGCAAGATCCAATACGTGGTTCGGATCAGATGATGAGATGACAAGTTATGTACTGGGGTTGCATAATAAACTTGTCAAATCGGGTGTAGACCCGCAAAGTGATGACTACTACGAGACTATTGATGCTCGTATGCACAAAGTATTCCCTGAGTATTTTGGGGATGCCGAAGAAGAAGAAACGCCAAAACGTCAGGCCAATGTTGTTGCGCCCGCTACGCGGAGTACTTCCCCTAAAAAGGTCGTACTAACGCAAACACAGGTAAACCTAGCGAAACGTTTAGGAATTTCTGTTGAAGACTACGCCAAACAGGTTGCAATCGAGATGAGGAAAGAAGCAAATGGCTGATAATCGAATTAACCGTGAGCAGACGACCAGAGAAAAAACGACCCGTAAAAGAGCTTGGCAGCGCCCCGAGGTGCTTCCCTCACCTACTCCCGAGCCGGGTTATGAATTTCATTGGGTACGTGTAGCTACATTAGGTCAGATTGATGCCACTAATGTTTCCTCAAAACTACGTGAAGGTTGGGAGCCGGTTAAAGCGGCAGATCATCCAGAGATCACGATGGTTACCGTCGAACAAGAAAAGTTTGCCGATAATGTTGTGATTGGGGGTCTAATGCTTTGCAAAGCTCCAAAAGAATTAGTTGAAGAGCGCAATGACTACTTTAACACACAAGCCAAAGCGCAGATTTCTTCGGTTGATAACAACCTTATGAGAGAAAACGACCCTCGTATGCCGCTCTTTAATGATCGGAAATCGAAGGTTACTTTTGGTAACGGAACTTAATAAGCTCGGGAGTTATAAACTATGGCTTATCCAACTATCGACGCCCCTTATGGGCTAGTACCCGTCGGTTTGATTGGTGGTCGTTCGTTCGCAGGCGCTACTCGCTCTATGAAGATTGCTAGTAACTACGGTACAGCTATCGGAAAAGGCGATCTAGTCAAGCGTGTGAATGACGGAACCATTGAACGTGACGGAAGCACTACGGCTTTCCCAGCTACTGGGACGCTAGGTGTTTTTATGGGTTGCAGTTATACGGACCCAAACAGCGGTCAGACGACATTCAACAATCAGTATCCGGGCAGCATTGTTGCTAGTGATATTGAAGCGTTCGTTGTTGAAGACCCTGATATTATCTTGAAGGCTGCTATTTGTTCTTCAGGTACGACGATGGCAACACTAGGAAGAACTGTTATTGGTAACAAGGCTTCAATCATTAGCAATACGTTAAACACTGCTAATGGGCGGTCTAAGCTGGCTATCAATAATAGTGTTGCTACGACTTCGACACTGCCATTTCAGATTATTGATGTGGTTGACAGCACTGCTACGGGTACTGATACTTTCCAAGAAGTGCTTGTGATCTACAGTGCCCATACTGATAATGGTAGTAACGTGTTCATCGGTGGACATGCCTATCGTAACCCTGTTGGACTGTAGGAGGTGAACAATGGCTATTTCACGCGCCCAACTACTTAAAGAACTCCTCCCCGGCCTCAACGCTCTGTTTGGTATGGAGTATGCTAAGTACGGTGAAGAACATAAAGAGATTTTCGAACAGGAAACCTCTGATCGTTCTTTTGAGGAAGAAACGAAACTGTCAGGCTTTTCTGCTGCACCGGTCAAGGACGAAGGCTCTGCCATCGAATATGACAACGCACAGGAAGCGTGGACGGCTCGTTACACACACGAAACCGTTGCGATGGGATTCTCAGTCACTGAGGAAGCCGTTGAAGATAACCTGTATGACTCTTTGTCTGCTCGTTATACGAAGGCTCTTGCCCGCGCTATGGCCTATACGAAACAAGTTAAAGGGGCGGCTATCCTTAACGATGCCTTCTCCACGACTTATGGTGACGGTGTAGCACTCTGCTCCACGGCTCACCCGCTTGTTTCGGGCGGTACCAACTCCAACACGCCCGCCACGGCTGCTGATCTTAACGAAACCTCTCTTGAGGCGGCTGTTATTCAGATTGGTGGTTGGACGGACGAACGTGGTCTGTTGATTGCCGCACGCCCTCGTAAACTTGTTATCCCTTCCAACTTGCAGTTTGTTGCAACGCGGTTGTTGGAGACTGAGGGTCGCGTAGGCACGGCGGATAACGACGTTAACGCACTGCGTAATAACGGTTCGATCCCTGAAGGCTATGCGGTCAACCACTATCTGACGGATACAGATGCGTGGTTCCTTATGACTGACGTACCAAACGGTCTGAAGCACTTTGTTCGTGCGCCGATGTCTACATCTATGGATGCTGACTTCGATACGGGCAACAGCCGCTATAAGGCTCGGGAACGTTATTCGTTCGGTGTCTCTGATCCCCTTGGGGTCTTTGGTTCACCCGGAGCCTAAACCGGGTACTAAAGGGGGGTACTTGCTACCCCCCTTTTTTTATTGTATAATAACTTATCCCTGACAGTTGCATTGTGCGGCTGACACTAGCCAAGACAGGAGATACTCATGGCTAACACGACTTTTAACGGACCCGTTCGCTCCGAAAACGGGTTCGAAGTAATCAATAAAGCAGCCAACACGGGTGTTGAAACTACCACCTTTGATGTTGCTTCCACCGGTATTGTTACGAACAAGTATGTAAAGCACGTTGGCTTTGCTACGGGCGTTACTGTAAACACTACGGCTGGTGATAGCGACAATATTGGTGAGTTCACCCAACCGGCCAACACCATCATTACCAACATCAAGATTTTCTGTGTGACCGCTCCGGTTATTGGAACGGGAGATATTGGTTATGAGGTTGGAACGTCTAGCTCTGGCGCACAGATTGTAGCGGCTGTAACGGATCAGATTCTTGACGGCGGTACTACTGTCGTTGTTGGCAATGTGACGCTGCCTTCTTTGGTTCTCCAAACCGAAAGCGGAACGACTGCCCCTGCTTCTGTTCAGTATACTTCCGCAGAACGAACCATCTACTGCAACATCACTAACACTGTGGATGCAACCACTGCTGGTTCCTTTACGTTCATCATTGAGTACGTGCAGGTTGCATAAGGGGGGTAACTCATGGCTGATGCAGTAACCTCTCAAACCCTGTCTGATGGCCCTGCCCATGCGGTGCTTAAATTAACTAATGTTTCGGATGGCACCGGAGAATCAGCGGTCACAAAAGTGGATGTCAGCGCCTTAGAATCTACCTACAACGGTATTGCCTGTTCTAGCGTTACTATTGAACGTATTTGGTGGCAGTGCATCGGTATGAAGGTCCAGATTCTTTGGGACGCTACGTCAGACGCTTTTTGTATTGAGCTTGGTGAGAACCAAAGTGGTAACCACGACTACCGTAGCTTTGGCGGTCTCACTAATAATGCTGGTTCAGGTAAAACTGGTGATATCCAGTTCACGACTGTGGGCGCATCATCGGGTGATACTTATACTATTATTCTGTATCTTCGTAAGAAGTTTGGTTAGTAGTTATGCGGCGGTATTACAAGCGAGGCGGGGGAGTTAAATCCCCCGCTTGGCAGCGCAAAGAAGGTAAAGATCCCTCTGGTGGTCTTAACAAAAAAGGTGTTGCTAGTTATCGGAGACAAAACCCCGGTAGCAAGCTGCAAACTGCTGTCACAACCAAGCCAAGCAAGCTCAAGAAAGGCTCCAAATCGGCAAAACGTCGTAAGTCTTTCTGCGCTCGCATGAAGGGTATGAAAAGGCGCAACACCAGCGCGAAAACAGCAAACGATCCAAATAGTCGTATTAACAAAAGTTTGCGAAAGTGGAATTGTTAAATGCGTAAGAAAATCAGTGCTAGACAAAAAGCTACGTTAAAGAAACATTCTAAACATCATACCGCCAAACATATGGCGCAGATGAAGAAGGATATGCGTAAAGGTAGCTCGTTTAAAGCCTCACACAACAAAGCCATGAAGAAAGTAGGAAGATAAAATGAAGAAAGACATGAAGAAAAAGAAGATGATGGGTTACAAAGCTGGTGGCCTCAAGATGGTCGAAAAGGGTGGCAAGAAAGTCCCTTTCTTCGCTGCTGACGGCAAAGGTAAGATGATGGGCGGCGGCAAAGTTATGCGGTACGCCGAAGGCGATATGATTGATATTGGTGGTGTTGGTGGCGCTCCGGGTGACGAGATTACTCGTGGTACAAACGTTCTTCGACCTGACGATAACCGCTTCGGGCGCTATACTCCTCGGCCTAAACCCAAGCCCAAGCCCAAGCCCAAGCCCTCTGCAAAGCAGAAGGACGAGAAGAAAAAGATGATGGGCGGCGGTATGATGAAGTACAACAAGGGCGGTAAAGTCCGTGGTTGTGGCGTAGCTCGTCAAGGTGTCCGTAATGCCAAGATGGTAGTTATGAAGGGTTCCTGATGCGTAGATACTATAAAACAGGCGGGAAAACTAAGTCTCGGGTTAATGAGGCTGGTAATTATACCAAACCGGGTATGAGGAAACGCTTGTTTAATAGCATTAAAGCTGGTGGCAAAGGGGGAAACCCCGGCCAATGGTCCGCCCGTAAAGCGCAAATGTTAGCCCAGCGGTACAAGAAGGCTGGTGGGGGCTACAAGTCGTAATGCGAAGGTACTACAAATCTGGTGGTTTGAAGAAGTCGCAACGGTCATTAAAGAATTGGACAAAACAGAAATGGCGCACGAAATCAGGAAAACCATCGAAGAAGACGGGCGAACGATACTTACCGGAGAAGGCCATAAAATCGTTGTCTCCGCAGGAGTATGCAGCGACCACGCGAGCAAAACGCCGGGGGACTGCTGCCGGGAAGCAGTTCGTAAAGCAGCCCAAGAAGATCGCAAAGAAGACGTCTAGGTACAGGAAAGCATAATGGCTACGTCTAACACAACCGCGTTTGATATGAACTTCACAGAGATTGCTGAAGAAGCGTGGGAGCGTGCGGGCCGTGAGATGCGTTCTGGCTATGATCTACGTACTGCTCGTAGATCTATGAACCTGCTTACTATTGAGTGGCAGAATCGCGGCATAAACCTATGGACTATAGAAGAAAAGACCGTTTCTCTGACAACGGGTACCTCCCAATATACTCTCCCTGCCGACACTATCGACCTGCTAGAGCAGTCTATTCGCACTAATGCGGGGAACACCAACACACAGTCTGATATTAACATAAGTCGGATTAGTGTGAGTACGTATGCTTCGATCCCTAACAAATTAACACGTGGTAGGCCCATACAGGTCTGGATAGAGCGTCTAGTTGATGCCCCCCGTATAAATGTCTGGCCTGTACCCGATTCAAACGATTATACGTTTATATATTGGCGTATGCGCCGTATTGAAGATGCGGGTAATGGTGTAGAAACTGCGGATATGAACTTCCGGTTTCTGCCTTGTTTGGTAGCTGGTCTAGCTTACCAGAACGCTATGAAAGACCCCGAACTTGCTCCTAGGTTGCCTATGTTAAAGGCGGAGTATGAGGCACAGTTTGAATTAGCCGCAGGGGAAGATAGAGATAAGACCTCCGCACGTTTTGTACCTCGTATGGCTAGGGTGTAGCGATGTCTAGTAGATTTGCATCCGATAAAAACGTTCTGGCTATGTGTGATGTATGTGGTTTTCAATACAAGTTGCGGATGTTGAAAGAACTTATTGAGAGAGGGCGTAATACCAATATAAAAGCGTGCCCCACTTGTTGGAATCCCGACCACCCACAAAACAATCAAGGTAGATATCCTGTAGATGACCCACAGGCTATACGAGACCCAAGACCTGATACGAGTCTTGGAGCGTCCGGTGATAACAGCAGCAGGGGCATACAGTGGGGATGGGAGCCTGTTGGTCATGGTAATGATCCTTTTGAGCTAACCCCCGATGATTTAAAAGCTAATGGGTCTGTAGGCACCGTTGTAGTGGCTGTTTCCTAGGAGTTTAATGAGATATGAACTACACAGAGTTAAAAACTAACATACAAGACATCTGTGAAATGACTTTTACAGATGCACAGCTTGCTATGTTTACAGATCAAGCAGAACAGAAGATATTTAATTCTGTGCAAATACCCGCTTTGCGTAGAAACCAAACTGGTACTTTAACTAATGCTAATAAGTATTTAACTGTTCCTTCAGATTTTCTTTATGTCTATAGTCTAGCAGTATTAGATAGTAGTGGTGTATACACGTATCTTTTAAATAAAGATGTTAATTTTATACGTGAAGCCTACCCCAACCCTGCTACAACGGGCGTACCCGCGCATTACGCTCTTTTCTCTGAAGATGCAATTATATTAGGGCCAACACCAGATAGCGGTTATACGGTAGAATTACATTATGGGTACTACCCAGCATCTATTGTTACAGCTAGCACAACGTGGTTGGGCGATAACTTTGACTCTGCCCTGCTAAATGGAGCGCTTATTGAAGCTATTCGATTTATGAAAGGCGAGCCAGACGTTATAACCAACTATGAGAAACTATACGCACAATCTATCGGCCTGTTAAAAAATCTTGCTGATGGTAAATTACGAGAAGATACATACCGTTCGGGTCAGTACCGACAAGCGGTAAGCTAGGAGCATATTATGGCGATTACACAAGCAATGGCGACTTCCTTCAAAGTGGCGCTCCTTGGCGGCGAGATGGATTTTAGCTCTAATACAAGCGATACGTTTAAAATAGCGTTGTATACGTCTAGTGCTACGTTAAGCGCGGCTACAACCGCTTACAGTACGAGTAACGAGGTATCCGGTACTGGTTACACGGCGGGAGGCGAAAGCCTTACTATCTCTACCGCAGCAACTGATGGCGGATCTGGCACCACTGCTTTTCTTGATTTTGCAGATGCTACATGGAGTAATGCAACAATTACGGCTCGTGGCGCTTTAATCTACCGTAACTCTGGTTCTGGTAACCCGGCTGTAGCTGTACTAGATTTTGGGGCGGATAAGGCTTCCACGGGGGGTAACTTTGTAGTTCAATTCCCTAATGCTACGAATAGCGCTGCTATCATACGTATAGCATAGAGCATGTTTAAGTAATGTCGAACACAGATTTAGGAGGTTGGGGGAGAGGTACTTGGGGCCAAGGCGCTTGGAATACTGCACTTCCGGTTTCTACTACCGGGCTAGCAGGTACGTCAGGTTTAGGCACTGTAACAGTTTCTGGTGCGGCTAACACTTCCGTAACCGGGCTTGTAGGCACTTCTGCTTTAGCGAGCGTACAGGCAGTAGGGGCCGTGGATGTTCCGACTACTGGGGTGTCTGCAACTGGCGCTGTTGGCACTGTTCTTGTTTGGTCTGATGTGGATGTAAGCCAAACACCTAGTTACGCGGCAATAAGCACTTCTCAAACACCGAATTGGCAAAATGCTGCTGTATTATAACTATACGTGATGTTATGTTACAGCGGCAGTGATCGTAGAGGGTAAGACAAATGGCAACAACTTATACACCCAAACTAGCCCTAGCTAAACCTACTCAAGGGGAGCTAGATGGATCTTGGGGTACTGTAGTAAACGACAATATAACCACCATGATTGAGGAGGCTATTGCTGGCTACAGCACTATCAATAGTTGGTCTACTAACTCCCATACTCTCACGACAGCGAACGGCACCACCGCAGAATCTAGGGCGGCGATGCTTAGTCTTACTGACACAGGAGATCAACTAGGCACCAATGCCGCAACGGTTATCTGTCCCGCTATCTCCAAGATATATGTTGTAAAAAACGCTGTGGGTCAGGCAGCAACCCTGAAGACTGCTTCTGGTACCGGAATTGCTATACCCAATGGTACTACGTCTATCTTGTTTTGCGATGGTACTAACGTCCTTGAAGCGATAACCAACGTCACTGGTACGCTTACGACCGCTGCTATAACCGCTTCGGGCGCTATTACTTCTACTGGTGATATTACTGCCGCAGGAACCCTTCTTGTTACAGGTGATACGGCTGCAGGTGATGATGCCGCGATGGGATATACTTCTGCTGAAGGTCTTATCCTTACCGGACAGGGTTCAACTAACGACGTAACTATTAAGAACGACGCAGACGCAGATGTAATCGAGATTCCCACAGGCACAACGCAAGTAGATATGGCTGGCGATGTTACTGTCGGGGATGACCTAACTCTTAAATCAGACGCAGCCGTATTAGGGTTTGGTGCCGACACGGATACCACACTTACCCACGTTGCTGATACAGGTGTTCTGCTAAACAGCACCCGCAAGATTCAGTTTAACGACGCTAGCCAGTTTATTCATGGCTCTAGCGCTACTGTTCTTTCTGTCGCTGCTACGGACGAAATTGACCTTACGGCAACGGCTATCGACATCAACGGTAACGTAGATGTTTCAGGGACTTCCACGTTAGCATCTGTTGATGTAACTGGTGTCGCTACAGCAGCAACCTTTGAGCCTGATGGGGACACCGCTGCTGGCGACAACGCTGCGATTGGATACACCGCTGCCGAAGGGCTAATCCTAACCGGTCAGGGTAGCACGAACGACGTTACCATTAAGAATGACGCGGATGCTGATGTAATTGAAATCCCTACGGGAACACAGAATGTTACAATGCAGGGTACACTTGGCGTAACGGGTTTGGTTACCGCAAGTGGTGGAGTAGCGGCTACTGGCAACGTAACGGCCACCGGAACAGTTGAACCAGCAGGAGATACTGCTGCTGGGGACGATGCAGCCATTGGTTACACCGCTGCGGAAGGTTTGATTCTTACGGGGCAGGGCAGCACATCAGACATCACTCTCAAGAACGATGCTGACGAAACGGTGTTTAGTATCCCCACAGGAACGGATGACGTTCTGTTTCCCGATAATGCCCAGCTACAGTTTGGGGCTGGAGCGGATTTGCAGATCTATCACAATGGGTCTACTAGTTTTATAGATGATGCTGGCACTGGTTCTCTTTATATAAGAAGCAATAACATTCGCCTAAACAAGTACACGGGCGAACAGATGATAAACACATCTGCTGACGGTGCGGTTACTCTTTTTTATGACAATTCTGGTAAACTCGCGACCACTGCGACAGGTGTTTCAGTTACTGGTACTTTGGTTGCAACCACAGACACCGACACAAGTAACACTGGCAGTGTGACGCTCGACTTTGCGGCAAATCAAAACTTTGTGCTTACCCTTACGGGTAACGTCACCCTAGCTAACCCATCAACTGAGCAAGTTGGGCAGGCCGGTGTTATCGTGTGCATTCAAGATGGAACGGGTTCGAGAACTCTTAGCCTTGGAACAGATTACGAAAGCCCTGCTGGGGCCGGTATTACACTTAGCACCGCAGCAAGTGCGGTTGATGTAGTTCCCTACTTCGTCAAGGCTTCTGGCAGTATCCAGCTAGGCGCACCACAGTTGGCGTTCTCTTAATGACTATGTTTGGATCACAATGGCTGGCTAACGCTGGTGATGCTGGCTACGAGATAAGTCAGTCTATTCGTTTTAATGACGACGACAGTCCTAAACTGTCTCGCACTCCATCTGCTGGTAATAGAACGACATGGACGTATAGCGTCTGGTTAAAAAGAAGTGACCTGCCCGGATTATCAAAAGATATTTTTTCTGCCAGCACGAATTCCACAAACCGATTTGAAATACAATTCAACGCTAGCGACCAAATACGCATTTCGCAATCAGACTCAGGTTCAACGACCGACGATTTGCAAACAAACCAATTATTTAAAGACCCGGCTGCTTGGTATCATATCGTGGTGAGGTACGATACTACAGAAAGCACTGCATCTGATAGAATAAAGCTGTACGTCAACGGCGTTCAGGTAACTAGCTTTAGCACGGCTAATTACCCCACTGCCTCTTACGAGGGAGATGTTAATGCCAATGTCGTGCATACGATTAGCTCACGAGAATCTGGTGGCGTTTTTTTCGACGGCTATATGGCAGAGATTAATTTTGTGAGCGGAACCGCCAAAGCAGCGTCTGATTTTGGCGAGACCAATAATGATGGCGTTTGGATTCCGAAGCGATACAGCGGTGCTTACGGCACCAATGGATTTTACCTGACAGGGGCTAATAGTTCTGATTTTGGCGAAGATTTCTCAGGCAACAATAATGACTGGACGGCCTCTGGCTTGGCTACGGCGGATCAGAAGTCAGATACGCCGACGTTGAACGCATCAACCCTCAATCCATTGTGGGCAGGGGCAGGACTGTCAGATGGCAATCTGGTCGCTACTGCAAGTGGTAATTCGTACCAGTGGGCTATATCAACATTTTCAATTGATGACGGTGGTAAATACGTTTGTGAATTTCAGAAAAGCGCCGGTACATTTGGCTACGTCGGTATCTTCCAACTCGGAAATCACAATGTAACCACCGGCAACAATTATATTTATGCGCTCAATCTCGGTAATGGTGAAATTGTAAAAAATGCAAGTCTAGTCACTGACATTGGGGCTGGCGCAGCCAACAGCTTGATGCGAATTGAATACGACAGCAGCG
>WLWH01000122.1_pt1 | contig 63232 bp, 78 predicted proteins | sample 6712741 | NCBI WGS metagenome assembly WLWH01 (sample SAMN12718694, study PRJNA515312) | sponge metagenome | isolation source: marine sponge | host: Mycale hentscheli | place: New Zealand: South Island, Marlborough, Capsize Point | collected 2003-05-01 | reverse complement strand
TTTAGCATATTAATCGAATATATATCGGCGTTTTGTTTAATCGATCGCGTTATAAACATTTACGCTTTTTCTACAAACGTAATACGATATTGAGTGGATAATATATATGTAATCAATAAATAATTAAGCATGTACAAAATAACTTTAGACAAAACTTGGAATAAGAACGGAACTCCAACTAACTATGTTAAGTATCTAAAAGTAAATACTATTGAACAAGTGTTTCAATTCTACAAACTAGACGATATACTAGAAGTTGAAGAGTGTTAAGACTAATTGTCGTATGACATATTGTCACTGACATTGCGTCATGACACAACACTTTAACTATAAATTAAACCAATAAACAATTATACACCTATAAACAAAAACTATTATGAGAAAATTCACACACACATTATTACTAAGATTTACACAACTAAAAACCTTTGTTAAGAATATAAAAATCGAAGGACTAAGCGAAACAACTTGGTAATACAAACTAAACACGACCACTCACGGATAATAATAATGTAACTAAAATAAATAACTATGCAATATATACTAACTTGTCAAAACGGCAAACAAATTGATATGTCTCACTACATATTACTACAACTCGAAGGCGAGATAACTAGAAGTGATGTACTACAAAGAATTGAATTCTACAAGTCTACAAACCTTTAAAAACTAATGGTGACTATCCGAACCAGATTGATACACAAACTGGATAGACAAGACATAATGGTTGATGTGAGTTCGATTCTCACTATGTCTACTAAAATTTAATAACTATGACTGAAAAATTCACAGACTACCCGGCTGAACAAATTAAAGCTAAACTAAAACAAATTGATGAGTTCGAAGCTAAGTACGGTCCTAAAGCAAGAAGCAAATCTTGGCGTAAATGGTGTACTGACTACAATTACAGAAAACAAGAATGGCAATTTAGACAAAATATTGCTAAGAGTATGGACTTAAATAAAGTATACTAATGGAAGTAATGATTTTAAATGGTAGAAGATACCTCATCAATACACAAACTCACGACGGTGGCGACCACCAATGTGAATACTTATTGAAACAATTCCCAGACGACGTTGAAATTGATTGGGACGAAGCAAAGTTATCAGACTTTACAAACAAAATACGATTGTAACTGGATAATAATAATGTAACTAATAAAAAATAATACTATGCAAACATTCAAAAAAATTAACTCATCAACTATTAAGCTTGACAACAAAACTTATAAAGGCTATGCTGTTGGTGACTTACCTAAAAGATTTGCTTTCATTTACGATGAAGACAAAGACCAAGAAGGTATAACTGAATTCTTTAACTACAAAGGTTTAACTTATGTTGAACATAATCCTTCAATCTGGTCTTATGTCTAATCCAACAAATATGAAAGAATTGTGTGCTTATGCAAAACAAACACAAAAAAATCGTGGTCGCGAGCATAGGCGTGCCCACTCCCATGAGAAGTGTAGCGGACTGACCGATAAGGAGTACAATGCGATGGTTACACGTCAAAAAAGTACTTTTGCCAAAGGCAAGTCATATGCTTACACTACTCGATGGAGAGCATTTACTGAAACACTTTAAACTATAACTATGAGTAAAATGAAACAACTAGACGAAATCGCACAAGGTATTGCGGACGTCACAAAAGAACTAATGTACGATTCAATTGACTGGCAATTGTCGGATTTTGATGCAGACGGCGACGATTATAACGAAATTCACAGCTATGTAATGAAAATAGCTATTGAAAAAATGTATTTACAAACGTAATACGAAACTAATCGGATAATAATAATGTAACTAATAAAATAAATAAACTATGTATTGTAAATGCGGAAAAAAAGTACACCCTGTACGAATTGAACTAGGCTATAAAACTTGTATGCCATGTAGCACAACCCAAACCTATTCATATGTTCCTATTATCGAACATAAAACCGGAAATACAATACAAATCGTCAGCCAAGAAGTCAGTGCATCCGTGCACCGTGCTTGGAGACGAAAGTAGCTAGACGAGTAACTTAATTAGGTTGAAGGTGGCCGTATACAGCCCGTAACTCTTTAACACATAAGTGAATTGCTAGCTACTAACGGGGGTGACCTGGTATTGACGTGATGGAAAGCCTATATGGAACTATTGCGGAAGACAGTTCGATTCTGTCCACCTCCACTAACTTTAAAAAAATAATAATATGGCAAACATGAGCTACTGTAGGTTTGAAAACACTACAAAAGATATGCAAGACTGCATAAATGCAATCGAAGAACAAGAAACAAATAATCTTAGCGACTATGAAACAAGAGCTCTCTCAAATTTTTTAGACCTTGCAAGAGAAATTACTAACCTCGAATATCAAATCGAAGAAATACTAGGGGAATATGAGTGATAAAAAATGTAATGGGTGGTCAAATTATGCCACTTGGAAAATAAATATGGAGCTAGTAGCAGACGGTGATTGGAAATTTCCAGTAACTAGTGACTGTATTAAAGAATATGTAGAGCATGTTGTATTCGATCATTCCGGTGACATGGGTCTTATGGAAAGTTATGCAAGATCTTTTATTGCTCAAGTTGATTTTAGAGAATTGGCAAAGCATGTGAACGAAGATTTACAAATACAAGCACAATACGATAACTAACGGATAATATTAATGTAACAAATAAAAAAAACTATGAAAAAAACACTTTACGAAAGAATGAAACCAGAATTTAAACTAAGTGTAGCTAAAAGCTACGAAGGCAGACCGCATTCTCATGCAGCCTTAATCAAAATGCTAAGCGAAACTAACTATTTCACAGCTGTGCCTTACGGTGATGCTTATGACATTATGACATCTTGCGAAATTGATTTCCTTGGTGACGCATTTAAAACCTGGGATTAATGGTAATGTGTGAATGGACGGTTGCAGATCTTAAGAACAGAGCAAGCAACAAAGCTTTTGCTAAAGTTACAATGCTAAAACTAGACATTGATGACTACAAGCGAAGCCTAGTAAACGGAACTTATGGCGGAATCACTTATGAAGAAGCCGAACAAGTGCTTGAAGGCTACAAAACAGAGCTAAAAGTATGGAATTATATAACAGAATTAATAGAAAAACAATAAAAATGAGTAAAAAACTAATAACAGATGAACTTATCGAAGAAAAAATGATAAGCTATGGCTTCGGCGAAACAGATTCTCACGACGAAGAATATGTAAAAAAATTAATACTAAAACATTATGATGCTGAGCTAACAGATCAATGGCAACAAAATTGCGATTTTTATATTTACGAAGAATCCACTAACGATGGCTACAGCGTTTTTGTAGCTTGCCACAATACTGATAATATATGCATAAGCGAAGATGTACACTATTACGACAGCGATCTTAGTAGAACATTACAAGATGCTATTCAAGATGGCGGTGAAATCTACGTTGACGACCTATATCAAGACTTTATTGACGACGCTATACAAGAATTATATGTGTATCTTGCTGAAAAATTTCACGAACAAGCAATTGATGAGCTTGAAGACGAAGGTTACAAGCAAAATACGGCTGAAGTCGGATAATATATACGTAAAACAGCGCTGTAGAGCAGTGGCCAGCTCGTTGGGCTCATAATCCAAAGGTCGTCGGTTCGAATCCGGCCAGCGCAACTAACTTTAAATTTAATAACTATGAACAGATTAATTTTACCAATGCAATCCGTAGAAGTAAACTCAACTGCAATTGACACTGCAGAATATGAGTACAATAGCTACAGACTGCGACTAACCTTTAAAAACGGCGATGCTTATGACTACACAAAAGTTCCAAACTTTGTATTCGAAGGCTTAAGAACTTCCGCTTCTAAGGGTAAATTCATCAACAAACACGTGTTGTCAACTTACAAATTTAAAAGAGCGTAAATGACTGAAAGTGAGATGAATAAGCTAGCTGATTTGGTGGTTAGTAAAATAATTAACCGCCAAAAAGCTTACGACGAAGAGTTTAAAGCTGAGATAGAAGATATGGTTGCTGACAACGAAAACTTAGAATTCGGTACAATAACTGAAGATGAGATTATCGCTGACGAAATAATCAAACTTAACAACAGGCTTAACCAACTCGAAGAAAACGAAGACTACGAAGCGGCAAGAATAATTGCCAACAAAATTAAACACTTAAAAAACAAATACAATTTATGATTAAACCAATGCTAGCACAAAAAGTTAATACAAAACCTATTGACTGGACTAAAAAAGTCTTTGTGCAACCAAAGCTTGACGGTGTACGCTGTCTTTTTACTAAAGATGGCGCCTACTCACGTACGGGCAAACAATTCAAAAATGTTAATCACCTACAAAATGATTTACAGGATTTCTTTAAAAAGTTTCCTACTGTTGTTCTCGACGGCGAGCTGTACAATCACGATTTAAAGCACGATTTCGAAAAGATTATATCATTAGTCAGAAAACAAAAAACGACTGAACAGGATCGCTCTGAAGCATCTGATCTTGTACAGTTTCACGTATACGACGTTATTACTGAACCTAATTTTACTTATGAATTCAGATACAATATGCTTGCATTACAATTGCCTATTGTAGCGTCCATGACACTTGTTAAAAACACACTTGTTGAAAGTTATGATGAAGCTGAAATGCTACACAAAGTACATCTAGCTCAAGGCTACGAAGGCTCTATTTTGCGTCTTGACAACCCTTATGAGCAAAAACGTTCTTACAACTTACAAAAGTTTAAAGACTTTAGCGACACCGAAGCAACAATTGTTGGCTATGAAGCTGGCAAAGGCAAGTTTGAAGGTCTTATCGGCAAATTCTTAATGCAAGATGATGACGGTAATAAATTCGGTTGCCCTATCGGTAAAGGCTATGATTTTGCAGCTAGAAAAAATATACTAAATAACATTCACGATTACATGGGTAAGCGTGCTACATTTACTTACTTTCAACGTACAAATGCTGGCAGCTACAGACACCCATTGTTTAAAACAATTAGAAACTATGAGTAAACTAATATGGAAACTATATAATGATAACATGATAAGTGAAGAGGTTGTACATCAACTTCTTGACTGTCATTATAACAGGATTAATAACAAATAGCGACACTAGCTATTATAATATAATAATAACAAGCTTATGTCACACACCAGAAACCTTGATTATTTAATCAAGAGACGTATTATTTATCGTAGGTCACCCTTAAACGATCAACCAACTGAGGTTTTTGATTGGGGTGATTACTACGAAAATGGTACACACGAATGCTACGAATTGTTTCGAAGTAAAGCTAAAATAACAACGTTTAAGTCACTTAAATGGCACATGTATGTGTTATGGTACTTAAATCCACAGATGGACCCAGATGAGTTCGAAAGCTTAGCTAAGTATATATGTAACAAGCGAACAGGCTTTATTACATTTACACCTAGCAATGCTGTGGTTAATTCTATAATTTATGATGTTAGCATGATGGATTTAGAAAAGCCACCACCAAACAAATTGCGTAAAATTATATTTAAAGAATTCAGCGGTTTAACAACTGAAGAAAAATTTAAAATAGTTGGCACTATGGTTGGTCGATCAAAGTCTGTTACAGAGTCTGACATATACCAGTGTATGCTGGAATTGCATGATCAGGAAATATTTATAACTATTATGAATTTATCTAAAATATTGCGTTGTTCTCCGCGTACTATACACAGAAACATGAGTATGGAACTTAAAAAAGAAAAAGAACTTTTAAACAAAGAGATATGAAACTAAATTTTAACGAATGGATGGCAAGTATAAAAAATATATATTATGCCGACAACGAACAAATGTTAAATGCCTTTGAAAAAATAGACGAAGATGAAGAAGTATAATGTATCTAACTACGTAAGGTATAAAGAAGATTTAAAAGCTTCTATGCCTGAAAATAATGCTTATGCTGATTACACCAGAGATGAACTTATTATTAAGTTTATGCCGCTTGTAGAAAACCTAGCACGGAAGTTCTCTACAACACAACAAGCTTCTGGCGTATTAAGTATTAACGATTTATTACAAATCGGTAATGAAGGCTTGATTAGAGCCGTAGATAAGCTTGATTGGGAAATGCTAAAAGATTCTGATGATATTGAAAAAACTTTAAAATCTTTTCTTAGTAAAAGAATTAAAGGCAACATTAGGCGTAGAATTGATATGATGCGTGGCGATATAAGAATACCCGAACATAAACTAAATGAAATACGTAACAACCCTGAAGACAAAAAAATGGTTGCTATGTTTTTTAACAGTGTGTTTTTAAGTATTGATGCGCAGGTAACAAATGATGATGATGAAAATCTATTGTACCAAGTGCCAGATAAATCAGAACCTTATAACATACAATTAATGAATGTATACTTAAAAGGTTTGATGGAGAAACATTTATCAGGCAATGAATACGAAGTGTTGAGATTGTCGTACGGTTTAGACTGTGACAAGCACTCGGCTAAAGAAATTGCAAGCATCTTAAATATACAAGGTGTGAGCTCTTATGTAAGAGTATCGGAGCTTAAAAAGCAAGCGGTACAAAAACTAATTGATAATGTGGATCAGTCACAAGTGCTTGATATATTATAGATTAGACAGTAAATCAATAACTAAATATGTAATTATATTATTATGACCATAAACGAAAAGTTAGCAACAATTCAGACAAAGTTTAAATCGAAGAAAAGTAGATTTAACTCCTTCGGCAAGTATAACTTCCGGTCAGCCGAAGACATCCTAGAAGCTACAAAACCCTTTCTCTTAGAGTTAGGAGTCTCAGTAACAATCAACGAAACACTAAGCGAAGTTGCAGGATTACCTATAATGGAATCTACAGCTACAGTAAGTGACGGTGAGCATGCAATAAGTGCTACATCAATCGTTGGCGTTGACTTAAATCAGAAGGGTATGAATGTACCTCAACAATTTGGTTCAGCGTCGTCTTATGCAAAAAAATATGCGTTAGGCAACTTGTTTTTAATTGATGACACAGCAGACAGTGATGCAACGAACAATCACGGAAGAGGCAATACCGCAAAGCCTAAATTAGAAGGAGCGGCATTAACAAAAGCTAAAGCTTTTATAAAATCAGGAGGCACTGTGGACGCTATTAAAAAGAAATATGACGTTCCAGCTGGTGTACTAAATACTTTATAATGAAAAGAAAAGAAGAGTTAGATAAGTTGAAAAATGATGCAGATTACTACGGTAAGTTTGGAAAGCAATTTCTAAGCAACTCAGACATTTCAACCTTATTAACAAATCCTTTAGCGCTTGGCAAACCGATGAAGCCAATACCAGCATTTTTAGTTGGTGGTTACTTCCATACAGCCATTCTTGAGCCTCACAAACTTAAAAGCTTTAAGATTGTAGAAGCTACAACGAGGAATACAAAAGCGTACAAAGAGATCTCTAATGGAGAGTTATGTTTATTACAACACGAAGTAGATCAAACTGAATTGCTTGTAGACAAAATGATGTCAAACAGCATATGTAAAAGTTTAATCCGTGGCGAAAACGTAGAATATGAAGTACCTGGCATTGCAGAGATATTTGGAAATCAATGGAAAGGTAAAGCTGATATTATAAATCATGATGAAAAATTAATTATTGATTTAAAAACCACGGCCGACATTTCAAAATTCAGATACTCAGCTTCAAAGTACAATTATAACAGTCAAGCTTACATATATCAAAAGCTGTTTGGTTATGAAATGATCTTTATGGTTATTGACAAGAACACACATCAAATTGGTATATATGACTGCTCTGATAAGTTTTTATCATTCGGTGAAGACAAAGTACAAGAAGCAAGTGAAGCTTACAATTTATTTTTTAAGAATCCGGACTTTAAACCGGAAAATCATTTTATTAACAAAACCCTATAATTATGGCAAGTATTATTAAAGCAAGTATTAACTTGAATGAAATCCCAAAAGATAAAATCTATGTGGGTAAGAAAGGAAAGTATCTTCCTATCACTATTACAATTAACGACGAGGTTGATACTTACGGACAACAAGGTCCAGTTGTTGTCGAACAAACAAAAGAAGAGCGAGAAGCTAAAGTACCAAAAGTTTATTTGGGAAATGTTAAAGTCGTATGGACAAACGGTGATAATGTAGCAGCTGCACCGAGAGAGGGTCAACCTCAACAAGCAGCAGTTCCACAAACCCAAGATGATGATTTACCATTTTAATTAAATTAAATTAATGCAGATAACAGAGATCAATGGATTTTTGATTGATGAATTCAATCAACATAAGCTTGAAGAAGGTAAAAAGCAAGGGACTTGTCCTTTGTGCTCTTCTGATAGACAACCTAAGAAGCAAAAATTAAAGTGTGCTTCATACGATTGGGAACGGGGTCTCGGTACTTGTCACAACTGTAATACATCATTTCAGTTACACACTTATCAACGTAAAGGTGCTAGTGAAAAAGTTTATGTAAGGCCAACTGTAAAAGTTGATCTTGAACGACCTGAGTTTTTAAGCGATAAAGTAATTGAATGGTTTAAAACCAGGGGAATATCAACTCAGACTCTTATTGATCTTGAGATCAGTGAGGGTCCTGAGTATATGCCTCAGACCGGTAAAACCGAGAACGTTATAAAGTTTAATTATTTTATAGGCGATCAACTTATTAATGTTAAGTATCGCGATGGCAGAAAAAACTTTAAATTATATAAGGGTGCTGAAAAAGTATTCTATAATATAAACAGTATAATAGGTTATGAGTATTGTGTTATTGTTGAAGGCGAAATGGACGTGTTAGCACTGCATGAAGCAGGTATACCTAATGCGATATCAGTTCCCAACGGCGCTACACTTAATACAAACAACCTAGAATACTTAGACGCTTGTATTGATTACTTTGAAGACAAAGATAAGATTATACTAGCATGTGATTCAGATGAGGCTGGGCAAGCATTACAATCAGAGCTTATTCGTAGGCTAGGATCTGAAGTGTGTTACTTAGCGTCGTTTGATGATTGCAAAGATGCAAATGAATACTTACAGAAACATGGAAAAGACAAACTATCAGAGCGTATATCAGGAGCAAGACCAGTACCGCTGGAGAATGTTACAACGTTCAGGGATATTGAAGACGAAGTTACGGACTTTGTACGTAATGGTTTTAAACCAGGATTTCAAGTTGGCCTACAAAACTTTGATGATATATTTTCAACTTACACTGGTCAATTCATTACTGTCACTGGCATTCCGTCTTCCGGTAAAAGTGATTTTGTCGACCAAATGGTTGTTGGCTATAATCAAAACTACGGCTGGAAAACGGCGTTTGCTTCACCTGAAAATGTACCAACATATTTGCACGCCCATAAGTTAATGCGTAAGACTTGGCAAGGTATGCCAACAAGAGACGATATTGGTACTGATCGTTGGAATCAGGTAGCTGATCATTGTAACACTAATTACTTTCATATTGATATGGAACGTTACACTCTTGAATCAGTACTTAAAAAAGGCGCAGAGCTTGTTAAGCGTAAAGGAATTAAATGTTTAGTTATAGATCCGTATAACAAGGTTAGAGACGTTGATTGTAAAACAGAAGACGTTAACCGTTATACAATGGAATATTTAACTAAGATTGAAATCTTTGCTAAAAAATATGACGTGCTAGTATTCATAGTAGCTCACCCTACTAAGATGTATAAAACACAAGACGGTAAAATTGAAGAACCATCAATGTATAACATTAAAGGCGGCGGTGAATGGTACGATGCTAGCTACCATGGTATATTAGTTCACAGAGATTATGAGGCTAAAACTGTTAAAGCTAAAGTTTTAAAAGTTAAGTTTCAAAATCTTGGCGAAAACGGTGCTGAAGCTTATTTTAAATGGGAACCAAAGTCAGGTTGTTTTATACCACACGAAGAAGTTAATGTTTCGGGTGAAAAAATGCCGTGGGAATAAATGGGTAGCGGATTTAAGGCTAAAAAAGGCCAGGTAAATATGGGTACAACAACAATGAACCCTAAGCTATGGGAAGCATATAGATGGTGTGTTAGAAATAACATAGCTATATCACCTAAAGCTAAATCGCCAACCGCTTGGTATGTGGATATTAAAAACAAAGGCAAAACACATACAAGCCCTGAAACGTACGGCAAAACAGAAATATGGGAAAAAATATTTGAATATTGTAAATTTTATTATGACAAGTATAGAAAATGAATATAAAAAGCTTATGGAAACAATCCTTTTCGAAGGACTGGATAAAGAAGATCGAACAGGAACAGGGACGACATCTATCTTCGGAGCAACGATTAAACATGATATGTCAGTGGGCTTCCCTTTGCTTACAAGAAAACGAGTTAGTTTCAAAGCTGCAAAAACAGAGCTGCTATGGATCTTACAAGGCAGGACAGACCTTAAGTACCTAGAGGATAACGGCGTTAAGTACTGGAGGCCGGACTATGAACGCTCAGGCAGAACAGATGAAACGCTTGGCCCTGTATACGGTAAGCAATGGCGTGATTTCGGAGGCGTAGACCAGCTTCAACAGCTTGTACACAATATTAAGTGTAATCCAAATTCTAGACGCTTAATGATTAGTGCATGGAATCCAGCTGAAATGAAAGATATGGTATTACCACCGTGTCATTACGGCTTTCAAGTTTATATAAACAATGGTAAGTTAGATCTTATGTGGCAACAAAGATCAGCAGACGTTTTTCTTGGCCTACCGTACGATATTGCAATGTATGGCTTATTACTCGAGTTATTAGCTAAAGGCTCTAATATGAAGCCTGGGCAGCTAATAGGGCAGCTTGGTGATTGTCACTTGTATAACAATCATTTAGAACAAGCTTTAATATACTTAGATAGACCAAAACGAGCGTTACCTGAGTTATATATACACGAAGGCATTTATATGTACTCTGAATTAGGTAAGTTAAAAAACAAAGTTTTTATACCTGAGTTGAATCAAATTAAATTAATAAACTACAATCCTTATCCTGCAATTAAAGCAGAGTTAAGTGTTGGCAAATAAACTAAAATTATGTATTATTTATACCACATACCTGGTAAAAAGATTGGCGTTACACGTGATCTTAATACACGGGTCACCCTTATACAAGGTTATAAGGAGAATGAGTATGAAGTTCTTGAACGATCAGACGATATAGATTATATATCAGACCGTGAAATAGAGCTTCAAAAGTCTTATGGCTATAAAGTTGATAGGACAAAATATAACAAGTTAAATAAAAAATCTAATCAAATGAAAATTAACGCTACAGAGCAGACTAGTACATTTCCTTGTCCGTTAAATAAGCTTAAAGGCCGTTTAATGGACAATATAGGCTTAAAATGGGAAACATCTCACGGTGATTTTGAAATTAAAGCTGAATATGTTAATTGGATAGAAGCCAATGCTAAAAGCTCTATGTATAACGACAAGCGATGCTATATATACAACAAAGCTTTTTACGAAGCATTCTTTAATCCTAAAGATAACGTTGCAGAAATTTCAAATAGATTTAGTCTTATTAGAGATTGGGCTACTGTAAGAGGTATATATAAATCAGGCAATTCACATACGCAGTATGTTAAGCTTATGGAAGAGGCTGGCGAGTTAGCTCAAGCATTGCTTAAGAAAGATGCATATGAAATTAAAGACGCTATAGGCGATATGGTTGTAGTACTTACAAATTTAGCAGCACTTGAAGGTATGCAGATTGAAAACTGTATTGATGCAGCTTACAATGAAATAGCTAATCGTAAAGGCAAAATGGTTAATGGAACATTTGTAAAACAAACGCTATGAGTAAACAAGAAATAGAATTTAGAGATCCAGTAGTTAAGCGTGTTGTAAACAAATTCGTATTAAGATCTGATGTAGGCTACGCAAAGTATGGCGTAACACTTGACAAAGATCCAGCTGAAATGTTTCAATGGCTTAATCATTTACAAGAAGAACTTATGGATGCAGTGCTATATTTGCAAAAAGCTAAAGAAGTTTACACAGAAAACCTACAAGATGAAGAGGCAAGCTTATAAACGAAAAAGTAAAAAGCGAGGACCTGTTGTATCAAAGAAAGTTACTTATGATGGTATCAACTTTGCTTCAGGTCTTGAGCGCTATATGTATATGGCTTTAAGAAAAGCTAAAATAAGATCTAAATACGAAGGTGAAACTTTTGTATTACTTAATGGTTTTCATTTTGAAAATGAAGTATATGAAAGACAATCTAATGGTAAAGGTGATTACAAAAATAGAGGATGCAAACGTATATTACCTATAAAGTATACACCTGATTTTATCGGTGAAGATTTTATAATTGAAACTAAAGGTAGAGCAAACGAATCGTTTCCCATGCGCTGGAAGTTATTTAAACAGCTAATTGTGAGACAATTCCCTGGCTATACATTATACAAACCACAAAATCAAAAAGAATGCGACGAGACCGTAAGCATAATCCTTTCGAAGCAAAAAGGATAGCAAGACAAAAATACGCTGAGCGCCAGATTGATAAGTTTGTTAAATGGAGCTGGGAAATGCGAGGCAAAGTTAAATATAAAGAACTAGTAGAATTACAAAAAAAATACGGAATAATATGAAAAAAGAAAATAAAGTATCTTGGACCATTGAAGTCGGGTTTTATCCTGGCATATTAGCAGGTATAAGAACCTATGAAGAACCAGAGCATACAACACATGTACTATATATACCGTTTGTTGATTTAGCTTTATGTATATATAAATAATGGGATTATTTGAGGAGCGCATAGCGTACAAACCATTTGAATATCCTGAATATTATACAGAAGGTTGGTTAAAACAAGCTCAAGCATTTTGGTTACACACTGAAATCTCAATGCAGAGCGATATAAAAGATTGGAATGAAAGACTTAACGAAAAAGAAAAACACCTTGTCGGGAACATACTTCTTGGATTCGCACAGACGGAATGCGCGGTATCAGACTATTGGACCCAGAACGTCGTATCGTGGTTTCCTAAGCACGAAATAAGACAAATGGCCATGATGTTTGGCTCGCAGGAAACTGTACATGCTGTAGCATATAGTTACTTAAATGAAACTTTAAAATTAGAAGACTATGAAGCGTTTTTACACGAACCAGCAACGTCTGCAAGATTTGATAATTTGGTTGCTTATAACGGCAACGATTCTGTGGGTATTGCGAAAAGCTTGGCTGTATTTTCAGCCTTCGCTGAAGGAGTTAGTTTGTATAGTGCTTTTGCAGTGCTGTATAGTTTTCAGCTTCGAAATTTACTTAAGGGTATCGGGCAACAAATGAAATGGTCGGTAAGAGACGAGTCATTGCACAGTAAGATGGGTTGTAAGCTATATCGCGATATGTGTAATGAAAATGATCAACTACTGCATTTATGTCGAGAAGATATAGTTAAAGCTGCTGAAACAATGGTAAAGCTTGAAAGTAATTATATTGACAAAATGTTTGAAGCTGGTGATATTGAAGGTATATCGGCTAATGATTTAAAACAATTTATAAAAAAGAGAGCAAATGAAAAACTTGTGGAACTCGGTTATGTTGACCTTGGGTCGTATTTCGCGTATGACAACAAAGCAGCGAGTAATCTTGATTGGTTCTATCATCTTACCGGCGGGGTCACTCATACTGATTTTTTCGCGACTAGGCCGACTGATTACTCAAAGGCTGGAGAAGGTGAGGACTTCGAAGATATTTGGTAGTATAGACATAACTGAAGAAGAAATATACAAAGATCTTAACTGGAATGGTATGAGAGATTTTGTTAAAAAAAATAATAATGAAAGGACAAAAACAAAGTAAAACAAATTTATTAGAAAAAAGACAGCAAGCGCTTATAAAAGTTGTGCAACAACTATTAGATGAAAACGCATACTTAAAAGATTTAGCTGTAGGTACATTAGAAACAATTAAACAAATGCCAGATTATGAAGACGCGATTGACAAACTTAAAACAAAAGTTGCTGAAGAATCTAGTAAGGCAGAAGAGGCTAAGCCCTTGGAAGCGGCTAGCAACTAGAGCAGGATATATGGGCGCAGGCTTTTTGATTGCAGCACAATGGACATTAGAACCTAAACTTTATATTTTAGGTTTTATTTGTGTTATGATACAAACAGCATCAAGAAAACAATGGAACTTAGTAGCTTTAAATCTTAATGGTTTAATAGCTTGGACAAAACACTTTATAGCATAAAAAATATGTGGAATGAAAATTGGAAAAAAGGAGAAGATTACCCTTCGTGGGGTAATACAGACGTATACAAGAAGACTATATCCGGGGGATATTTATTTGACGGAGAAACACCTCGTGAGGCATACCAAAGAGTCAGTAAAACAGTTGCTCGTAGACTTTATAAGCCTGAAATGGCTGAAAAGTTTTTTGAGTACATATGGAATGGGTGGCTTTGCCTTGCTAGCCCAGTGCTTAGTAATACTGGCACTGATAGAGGTCTTCCTATATCATGCTTTGGAATTGATGTGGCAGACAGTATACAAGACATAGGACAAAAAAATTTAGAGATGATGCTACTCGCTAAGCACGGCGGTGGAGTTGGTATTGGTATAAATCAAATTAGACCCGCTGGCGCTAGAATTACAGGAAATGGAACATCAGATGGAGTCGTGCCTTTTTGCAAGATATACGACAGCACAATACTTGCAACAAACCAAGGATCAGTCAGAAGAGGTGCTGCTTCCGTTAATATTAACATTGAGCACAAGGATTTTGAAGAATGGCTTGATATTCGAGAACCAAAAGGAGATGTCAACAGACAATCACTTAATTTACATCAATGCGCAATCATTGGTGATAAGTTTATGCGAAAGCTTGAACAAGGAAATGCAGAAGCTAGAAATAAGTGGAGCAAATTGCTTAGAAAGCGAAAAGCAACTGGAGAACCGTATATCATGTTTAAAGGAAACGTTAATAAAAAGAATCCAAAAGCATACAAAGAAAACGGATTAAAAGTACATATGACAAACATATGCTCAGAGATTGCGTTACACACTGATGAGAATCATAGCTTTGTTTGTTGTTTGTCTAGTTTAAATTTAGCAAAATATGAAGAATGGAAAGGCACAAATCTTATATACGACAGCATATGGTTTCTTGATGGCGTTATGGAGGAATTTATTCAACGAGCAAAAGGACTTAGAGGTTTTGAAAATGCCATTCGTTCTGCTCAAAAAGGACGAGCTCTTGGGTTGGGTGTTCTTGGATGGCACACGTATCTCCAAGAGAAGGGAATACCTTTTGAAGGTTTACTTGCTCAATTTGAAACTAGGAAAATATTTTCGCAAATTAAAATTGAAAGCGAAAGAGCCTCAATGGTGCTTGCAGAAACTTATGGAGAACCTTTATGGTGTTCTGGGACTGGTATGCGTAATACTCATTTACGTGCTGTTGCTCCCACTGTTTCTAATAGCAAGCTTAGTGGCAATGTTTCAGCGGGAATAGAACCTTGGGCTGCTAATGTGTTTACTGAACAATCAGCTAAGGGAACTTTTATACGAAAAAATCCCACACTTGTTAAATTACTTAGAAAACATAAAATAAACACAAATGAAATATGGAATAAAATATTGGCTGATGGCGGCTCTGTCCAAAATATTGTTGAACTTGATGATATTGATGTCGGTCATTCCATCCCCGCAAAAGAAGTATTTAAAACGTTCAAAGAAATCAATCAACTAGAATTAGTTAATCAAGCTGGACTGAGGCAGCAGTATGTAGATCAGTCAGTTAGTTTAAACTTAGCTTTCCCAAGTGTAGCTACGCCTAAATGGCTTAATAAGGTACATTTCGAGGCTTGGAAAAAAGGAGTTAAAACTTTATACTATACAAGAACAGAAAGCGTCTTACGGGGCGACATAGCGCAGCAAGCAATGAGTGAAGATTGTTTAGCTTGTGATGGTTAAAATCAAAAAAGGGCTCTCGTAATTGAGGGCCCTTTCTGGTTACAGGAACTTTTAGGTATGGTACGCCTATTTTATTGTGTTCCTTTTTTATATATTACAATATTCTTTATTAGCATCAAAGCACGGACAGCTTTTCGCTGCAAACTCATTGTGACCATGTATTGTAGCCTCCGAGTGCATCTTCTTTAGCGTTTTAAGCAACAGTAACAAGCTTTCTTTTTGTTCTGGTGTTCTAGTATCTTTAGCAATCCATTTGCCATTAGAACCACGTTCTGATTCAACGCCTCCAATATAACAAATCCCAATAGAACCTTCGTTTTCACCCTTAACATGAGCTCCTTGCTTGTATATGCTACGGCCATATTCTATGGTACCGTCTAGCAAAACTACATAATGGTAACCTATACCATTCCATCCTCTTTTTAAATGCCACCGATTTATTTCAGCTGCATCTAAATCTCTGCCTTCTTGTGTTGCAGAACAATGCACTATTATTTTATTAATGCTACGCATTTTTTGTTTTTTTATATTTACTTACTCTTCCTTTAGTATTTTTTTCTTTTCTAGCTGCCGCTTTTTCTGCGTCAGTTAATTCGCTCCAAGTTGAAGGCGTGTCTTTTGATACTTTTACTGTAGGTCTAAAAGTATTTTCATTTGTTTCGCTATAGTCTTTTTTCCCACTAGGTGTTTCCCATTTTTCTTTAAACCAACGCTTAAGCGCTAAACCTTCTTTTGTTTTTCTAACTAAAAGTGGTGTTGGTTTTTTCCAATTACCAACTCTAGCAAAATTAGTCATATCTTCATTAGTATTAAAATTGTAAAGCTCATTTCTTTTAATAGCTTGCTCCCTGCTTTGATTTGACCAATTACCTGAGCTATCTCTATAAATAGAAGGCCACGCTCCTTTTTTATTGTCATCTGCCATTAAGTGGCTAGAAGGTTGATGATCATCATACTGAGGTTTATCATGAAAACTATAATTACCTTGTTTGCCGGTTACGTAAACAGTATTACCACCCCTAGATTCTCTAACTTTTTTAGAATCTACATGACCTGTTTTGTGATTATAAAATGGTGAAATACTAAAACCCATAATTTATTTTTTTGATTTGTTACCCCAGTTAGCAGCACCTACTTTTCTGCACTTAGCCATAGCGCCACTTCTGTATGCAGAATTTTTTGGGCCATATCTAGCAACTACTTTTTTGTAGCAAGCATCCTTTAAGTCTAAAGGAGATTTCATATCCTCAATATGCTTTTCAATATCTTTTGATTGCTGTAAATGCATTTTGGAAGCACCTGCTAATTCTTTAACTATTTCTTGTAATCTTCCTTTTTTCATAATTTATTTATTTTCTCTAGCTAATTGTGCTGCTGTTTTACCGTCTTTAGTTACGGAGCCGCCTTTAGCAATTTCCATAGAGTAAGCAAAATCTTTTAAACTCTTAATTTTTGTTTTATCTTTTTGTGGAGGTACAAAATGAAATGTTCTTCCATCATCATCAGAAGTATTATATCCTTCTGTTTGTTTTATAAGGTATTTGTTATAAGATTCTTTATGAAGTTTTTGTACTGAATCTTGATAAGCTTTTCTATCTGCCATATAATCTTCATCTTGCTTAAAAAAATTAGGATTATCTTGTTCTTTTGATTCGTCATATTTAAGCTCTTGCTTAAACATTTTTGCGTATATTGCTGATCCCATATTATTTTTTTTCTTTATGTTTATTACAAAAGCTTTTTGCAGCAGCTACACTACCAAAGCCCCATTTTTTTAAAGCCATAGCTTTTCTTGTTGGCTCTCCTTTAGCGTCTTTCATAGCCCCTGCCATACCTGCAAATCTGCATGCAAACGATACTCTTCGTTTACCTGTTCCTGACGTTTGTCTTGACCCTAAAGTTTTACCTGTTTCTTTTTTGTACTTAGACCGCATCTTGCGATTAGACTTTTCATAAGCTTGTTCCTTTATGAAAAGCGGTGAATTGTTTTCCATTACTTTTCTTTTTTAAGTTTAATCCATTTTGTTAAAGTATACCCTATAGTTATTAAGAGTAAAAAAATTTTCAATCCATCTTCTATTTGTGTAAAAGTGGTTATACTTAATGCTCCTGCATTAATGGCGTATAATTTCATATCTGATATGCTCATTGGTTATTTTTTCTTATTTTTATACATTAGTTCTAATATTTTTTCTACTCGATTTTTTTCGTATTGTAAAGCTCTTATTTGCTTTTTGCTTAAGCCGTAATCTAATAAAGTTTTTACTTGCTCTGGTTTGTTTTCACTTTTAATAGAATCAAACTGTCTTCTAAGTTTTCTTTCTGCGGTTTGTTTTTTAGGTTTTGTTTTTTTAATAGCAGTCCTTAAAATATCTTCAGCTTTAGGTTCAAGTTTTACTTCAGATTTAACTTCAGATTTAACTTCTGATTTAACTTCTGGTGTAACTTCTGCTTTTTGAAGTTCTATTATTTTTTCAACTCTTTGCTGCTCTTTACCTAAAGCTTTTATTTCTTTTTTAGTAAGTCCTAAATCTAAAAGCATATCAATTTGCTCTTGAGTTTTAGTTTCTTTTTTCATTGTAATAACATCTTCAATTGCTTGCTCTTCAGGCGTTAATACTCTTGCAGCGTCAAATCCGCCATAATAGCCAAGCCCTACATCCCAGGTAGACCAACCTAATCCTAGTGCAACTTTTTGCCAAAGTGAAGATTGTTCACTTACAATGCCCCTCATACTATTCAGCTTTTTTATAACTCTATCAAGAGGTATATTAGTAAGTCCAGTTACTATTTGAGCACCTGCTAAATAAGCTGGATTATCTAAACTAAATCCTTTATCCTTTATGTCTTTCATGTTCCAGCTAAAGCTTCTAAGACCGCTATTTATTTTTTGTATCTTAGAACCAAGTGGCGGTGAAAACCCTAATAAATCAAATACAGCTTCTTCATATTTAGATCTGTCTTTTGCATGCTGCTTGCCTAATTCCATTAAAGCGGTTTTTAAAGCAACTACAGCCGCTCCGCCAATACCTAATCCCTTAAGCTGTGAATCAATCATGCCATTTGCTACTCTTGAAATCTTTTCGCTTTTCTTAGCATCCATTTCTTCTTCGTCATCTTCACCAAAACCTAATGCAAATACAGCTTGTTGTAATGCGTTAAATATTAAATTTTGTATAGCACCGTAATAAACAATTTTAGATACATTTGTTTTCCAATCACCTCTTTTGTTTATAAGATCTTGAGCTGCTCTTTTTTGAATACGAGCATACTGCATAGGTGTGTTTGCCCACGCTAGTATTACACGACCCGCACCCGATGCTTGCTGCGCACTAATTCTGTTCGGATTACTTGATTGCTGACTTTCTTCTGCTATTTGTCTAAAATCGTCAAATGCTTGCTTTTCTGCGGCTTTCTGATCCATACCTTTAGCAACTAAAGCTTTTACTCTATTTCTATAAAAAGTAGCGCCACCTGTTGCAATAGCAAAACTATCTGCAAACCTAGTCATAACAAAACCTTTACTTAATAAAAGCGCTATAGCAGACTTTACTTTGTTTTTAGAATCTCTTACAGCATCTGCTATTTCAGATTCACTTACATTTATTTTAAGCCCGTTTCTACGTTCAACTAAGTAATCAGAATTCATAAGTGTCATGAAGTCACCCCAGAATTGCTTTTGATTTGCAAACGCTAAACCAGCTTTAACAATATTATTATCACCCCAGTTTATAAAGTTTACCGATGATATGGTTTGAAGCAATGCAGATCTTGTATTTAAGAACATTACGGCACCAACAGAATTGTTTAACCAATCCAACAACCCGTCAGTAACTCTATTACCGCCTGGAGGTCTGTTGCTACCAGATTTCATTCTGCGTAAAGAATCTTCCATAGCTTCACGCCATCTGGTTCCGTATGCGGCCTCCATCTTATTCATATTAGCTTCTGAAAATATAATATCTACATTTTCTCTCCACTCTTGTTGGTACTCTGCTCTATTTACTTTATTGATACCATTTATAATATCACTAGTTATATTACCTCCTAGCCAATTATCTCCAGGCTTAGGGTAAGGTTTGCCTTTTTGTATAACTATTAATTCATTTGTAAAAGTGTTTAGCTCGTCGTTATTTTTTACAAAATCATTTAATTCTTTTATATCTTTTTTAGACAATCCCGGAATAGTCATACCTTGTCTAGTCCATGCAGCCACTCGAACAGCGTGCGAAAAAGTAAATCCTGCAATACCGGTTGGTTTGCTTAAGCTTTTTGGTAATGTTTTTAATTGATTTTTTAGTTCTTTAAAATCATTTGCTGCTGCTATTTTAGCTTGTGTTACAGCTGATTCAGCTCTATCATAAGGATCAAGTAAATTTGTTTTAAGAAATGCCATTTGAGCATCGCCTTTTTTACCTTTACCTAGCATTTTGTAAAGTAAACCTGTAAAATCTTCAGCCGACGCTGGGATAAAGAAATTAAATTTACCTTTATTAGCACCAACTGTTTTGGCTCTTGCGGCAGAATATTGTTTATAAGTTTCAATTTTTGAAGAATCTTCAATCATATCATTTATAATAGTATCAAAGGTTTTAGTCTTGCTAAACTTAGCTATTTGAACTTTCGATTTAACATCTATTTGACTAAGAACATCCTTAACTGCTTTAACATTTTTAACAGCATCATCTGCAAAATAAAAATCATTGTAACCTTCAGCTGCTTTACCCATCATCCAGCCGGCCTTAGCTTCAGCCGTACCATCCCCTAAGCCAGTTATATTAGCTAAAGGTATATCTATACCATTTGCTTTCATAAAAGCTTTTATAGGTCCTGCTGCTTCTTGAGGCCTTGCTGTAAGTATAAAAACGTCTTCCGTACCTCTTGCATCTGCTATTTTTTGGGCTACACTAAACAACGGTCCTTTTTTACCTTTAACAACTTTGCTAAATTCAGTAAAATCAAACTTAGCGCCGTTAGCTTCTAGGTTAGCGGCCTGTTTTGCAAATTGTGTTGCGTTTATTTTTTTACTAGAACCATTAGGCATGTTAACAATAACCATGCTTTTAGATGTTGCCAGCGTATCATCAAAATCAAATACTCTTATTTTTTTAATACGAGGATTTAATCTTCTTGCTTTATGCAAAGCTTCGTCTGTTTTAGCTAAAGCATTTATTAGTGTCTGTGTAGTTACAGGTTTATCGTATGCTATAGCATCTGGTACTAACTCATTATCTAAATCATTTGCTTTTGCTCTAGAAGATTTTGAATATGAATCAACTTTAACACCAGTAGAAGTTATATTATGAACATCATAAACAGATTTTCCTCCAGCTAATATTAAATCGCTTGGATTTATACCACCCGCGTTTAATCCTACATTTATATTAAAGTACCTTGCCCAAATATTATCAGACATATTCCAGTTTTCTGGCGTTTGTTCCACATAGCTAAAAGCTTCACCGTTTAATTTTGTACCTTTAAGTTTATTGTCATTAGAAACCGACAATGGCCCTTGAAAATAATTTTTCTTAACATTTTTAAAAGAATCTTTTACAGTACCATCTAATGCTTTTTTAAATAAATATTTTCCAACTATAGTAGCAGGTAAAGTATGCTCTAGCCTATTTCCACTGGAACCTGTATCCATATATCCTTTTTGATAAAATCTAAATGGAGCAGCTGATCTAAGAAAATGACCTTGTCCAGAAGAGCTGGAGGAAAGCAAAGCTCCTACAAATAAAACGCCTTCATAGTTTACATTGCCATTAGCGTCTTTCATTATATCATTTTGAAACATTTCAAAAAGTTTACCTAATTGGTCAATAGACTCATCTTGTCTTGTTACAAACTTAGGATTGTTTAATTCATTTTCTAAATTACCTTTTGCAGAATACACACCTTCGTAAGTAAGCATGCTTTTCATTGCAGGAAAATCGCTATCTTTAGGAAAAATATCTTTTCCATTTTCATTTCTAGTTTTAGCAATCCATTCGTTAGCTTCTATAACATTTTTAAAAGGTAAATTTCCTGTGTATTCTCTTAAATCGCCTAGCTTACCATCTTTGGATACAATAGTTGATACTTCAATTCCTTCTTCTTTAAACTCTTTAAGTTGTGCTTTAGTGAAAGCGTTTTCACTTGTAAAGGCAAGTTTTCTCCAAAACATAGGAGGAAGCTTTTTTGTTAATCCGCTACTAATTGCAAAATCTAAAAATCTTTTTCGACCCGCCTTGGTTTTCATGTCAATGCGCCTAAGTGGTTTCCCTTCAGAATCTTTTACCCCTTCTAAAAGTTTATTAAGAGTTTTAGTATAATCATAATTATAATCTCTAAAGTCTGGGGTAAAATCAGTATCTTCTTCTAAACCTAATTTTTGAAAAGTATTTTCTACTGTTTTACTAAATTTAGCATTTTGTGAAACTTGTAATTTTTCAGCAGTTTTAGCTCGAACATCTTGCGGCTTAGCTTTAAAAGCTTCTGTACTTGGAGCCGCTTCTGCTATAAACTTATTTGCAATTGCTTTTGCTATAGCTCTTTTTCTATTGCTATTGTTTTGAGGAGTGCTTCCAAAGAAATTATTTATTACAGCAGCTACTTTAGGTGTTAATCTATTATAAAGATTGGCTCCAGCTTTTTGCTGTGTAGTCGTAAGATACGGCACGCGACCTTGCATCATAAACTTTTCAATTTCTGATTGCTTTGTTAACCTTCTATTAACTTCAGTGAATAGCCTAGGTTGCCCTTTCTTTACCCTACCGTCATCTATAGCAATTAGCTCAGTTATGTTTAATCCTTTATAAAAAGTAGGGTTTTCATTTAAAAATTCTCTAAACTTTTTTGGGCTGCCTATTATGTCTTTAGCTATTAAATCTACAAAAGCTTTGCTTGGTTTAAAAGCTTGCTTTCTAAACTTTTCACTTTTAGGATCTAACCCTTCTAATTGTTTAGTTACAAAACCTCTTACCTTATCTTTAAACTCAACACTTAAGGGTTGTTTATTAATTTTAATATTATCAACAAGCTTTACATCTGTATCTATTTCTGAAACTACAGCCTTAGAAGTGTCTTGTATGCTTTCTAATTCTTTTTGTTGATCGTTTGATATACTTTGTGTAGATTGTTGCTTAGCGTAATCTTCTACTAGCTTAGGGCCAACTCTTCTTCCTAAAATATTACCTATATAAGTACTAAGCTTTTGCGGTTGACCTGTAGCCTTATTAACAGGAGTATAATTTTTCATTATACTTGGGAATTGGTTTAGCACATCGCTTTCTATGCTTTTAAAAGTATCTGGGTTGCTCAGCAAATTATTAATGGGTACATTTCTTTTTCCACTCCATTGTTTCAATGCATCAATACCTAGCTTAGTATATTGCTCTTTTAAATTTTGCGTTTCATTAGCAGACAAACTATTTGGATCCGTTTTATATCTACCCGCTAGATTATCTACATTAGTTGTTTTTGATTCTTGTGTTTCGCTTGTTGTAATACCTTCACTTTGCGCGCTAAGGGCTTCTGCTCTTGCGCTCTGTGTTCCTTGTTGTGTATTTTTTTGATAATCTTTTATAAATTCATAAACATCTCTTCCAGTTCTAAATTCTAATTTACCATATCCTTTAGCTCTAAAAATATCCAATATAGGCTTAGCTAGTTTCATGAAAGTTTCGGTAAGATTGTCGGCCCACGTTAATTCACCTTTCCCAATAGCATCTGAAAAAGAAGTTAAGTATTCTTCAGCTTGCTTTAAAGGGCTAGCGTCAGCATAATTTTCATCAATACGTTTTTGAATTATAGCTCGCTCGCTTTTGCTTAATATTTTTTTAAACTCCTCAACGAGTTTTAAAGCATTTTCAGGGTTTGCGAATGTAGATCTTAATATTTGGTGTAAGCGCTCATGAGAAGCTACCGTAATAGCTCCTACCTCAGCTGCTCTTTGTTTGTTTATGTATATTTTACCGTCTTCCGCAATAAAAGCATCTGCGTCTGCATCCGCTCCTGTTACTTCTACAAATTCTTTAGTTGTGTCATAGGTAAATACACTTCCTTCTGGCGCAAATTGTTCTATTGTTTCAATTTCACCTTCTATTTTTTGTGTTCTAGACGCAACAACTAAATCAGATAATGTTGTATTTATTTCGTTTAATCTAATAGACTCTGCTTTTGTTAAGCTAGGGTTATCAACCTCTTTAATTTTGTTTTTTAATGTTTTTTGCTCAATCATTAAATCTATAAAAGATGATTGGTTTTCCTGGCTTACATCTATACGACTTAGTGCTGTAGAAGAATTTTGTACGTCCCTAGCTCTTTGTTTAATGCTATTTCCTTGAGCTTCTGTTATAGTGCCAGCTTTTACTTGTTTATTAATACGGCTATCTATAACCTGTAAAGAATTTTTTACACTTAATATATCTATTTCACCTTCAGTCGTTAGTGTTTCAGTATTAAATGCTTCGTTTAAATTGTTTAAACCATATTTTAATAAAACATTGTCAACTTTTCTATTTGCAATTCCATTTTTAACAAAATTTCTTGCTTGCATAATGTTAGTTGGAGAAGAATATAAACCACCACCACTTGTTCCTAGTATGAAAGCATCGGGAACTCCTTGCATAGGATCTAGCCCTTTTATCATGTTTTGAGTTATTTGTGTTGCAACTTCTTCAATACCCTCTCCTAAAATACCTGCGGCAGCTCCGTATTTTCTTAAAGCTGTTTCGTACATTTCTATAATGCCTTTTTTAAATATTTTAGCCCCTTCCTCTTTACCTTCTCTTGCAATTATTGTTCTATAACTCTTACCAATAGTTCCTTTACCTATAAGCCCAAAAACAGTTTCAGCACCTGCAATACCTAAAGACTTAGTCATTATTTCAAATTCGCTCATAGCAGGATGCTCATCTCTCATTTCTCTTATTTCTTTTCCTGCAAATCCTATAGTACCGGCAGCTAAAAATTGAGCAGTCTTCATATAAGCACCGCCTATCATCATAGACATAGAAACAGGCGCGCTGTTAGCAAGCCCAAGTCCAATTTGCTTAAAGCCGTCCATATAATTACCAGCGCTAAAGCTATCAGATATGCCTTGATTTTCAAAATTTTGTAAACCAAATTCTTTATTTATTAAACCTAGCTTCTCTTGCTCTTCTATATAATAATCTAGTATATAGTTTTTAATTCCAAACCTTTCTTTAAGTTTTGCGGAAGTATTTACAACTTCTTCTCCTGTAAAATAAGATGCTATAGGGTCTGTAACCCTTGCTGCAATATCATATAATGTTTCAGGTATGGCCGCCATATGCTGCCCTAAAGTAGTGCTGCCTTCTCTAATATTATTAAACAAAGCTCCTAAATAACCCATTTGACTTGCTATTCTTTTTGCTTCGTCTTGATCTGCTGTATTATAAGCCGGGTTTAAACCTAGTTCATATTGAGCATCGCCTGCTAGTTTTTTTCTTATAGCAAACAATTTTTTTAAATATTTTTCAGCTTCTTCAGTTTTAATATTTAAAGATTTTTCTTCTTTATATTTTTTGGGTTGATCTAAAAAAATAGAAGGATCTTCAACTATTTCTGTTACTGTAAAATTAGCTATAATTTCATCAATTTCATTTATTTTTGCAAAAACATCTTTTAAAGACATATCTCCAGTAGAATCAGACAAACCTTCTATGCTTTTTATATAAGAAAATTTGAATGAATCCTTTTCAAGGTTTTCAAATTCATTAAAGCTAGGTAAACTTTTAATAGTTCTTTTTTCTTTTTTTTGTCCTGACAATTGCTTGTCATATAATTTTAAAGATTTTAATTGCTTTTCATTTAAATGATCAAATACTTCTGCAACCTTGGCTATTGCATATTTACCTGTTTGCAGCTTATAATCTTTTGAATCTACAGATTTAGCGTAATAATCAATTGAACCTTTTTCTTTATTTATTTCATATTTATAATCATATTTACCCCTAGGGTTATAAGTTTGTCCTACGTCTGCTATTGTTTTATAAGAATCAGGCAAACTAAACACAGGTTCTAATCCTACTTTTTGAAAAAATGTTGTATTTTGAAAATTCTTTATATCAAAATCACTTTCTACAGGATCTAATAAAGGATTATCTTTACTCGTACCTGGTGAAGCGTTTAGTCTTTGTGACAGAGTTGTGTTTTCTAAAGAATCGAATATTCCACCCCCAGATATTGATTTCATAAACTCTTCGTTGGACACCGGTTCCGTTTTCCCTGGTGCAGTTGCATCCGTCTCTACAACAGGGTCTATCTTTACTTCTTCAACAACTTTTTCTACTGGTTCGTTTTTTTCTTTCCAGCTTTTAGTTAAAGCAATTTTTTCTTCTAAAGATATATCAGAGCTTAATGATTGTACGTATTCTAATAAGTTCATTTAATTTAATTTAAGTTGTTATCATCTAAGAATTTTTGAGCTTCTGCTTTTTTAGCTTCTGATAAATCAAAAACTGCAGCATCTTCTTTTACTGAAGGTATTTGGTTTTTAGTAAATTCATTTAGATAATTATTCATAAAGTATTCTTTATATTTTATTCCAAAAATTTCTTTTTTGTCTTGAGATAAAGGCAAATCTCTTTCGTATAGCCAGCTAGATTCTGCTGCGTTTGCATTTTGCACCATTTGATCATCTTCCGTAACGCTCGTGTCTTTAGATATATAAACATTCCATGCGGCTACTGCATCTTGCTCAGAGCTCATTAAACCAGCAACCTCAGCATTTATAAAGGGTGTTACTTTTTTTTCTATTTTAGCCATGTCGTACTTAAGCACGTTTCTTCCTTTACCATTACCTAAATCAATAATTTCGTAATCAAAACTGCCATCTGAATTTTTCATTACAAATTCCTCGCTTATTTTAGCATTGCCTTTTAATTCTTTATTTTCATTAATCATTTCTTGCATGAATAATCCAGTTTGAGGCAAAAGCCTTAACATTTCTTTTCCTATATCAGGGGTTGGGGCTACCAACGATGTATCTGAATCTACTAATGCTTTTAAAGAAGCACTATTTATAATTAAAGGGTTATCTACTTCTACTTCAACAAAATCACCATTAAAAGGGAGTAATTCTTTTTTCTTAAAAGCAGGACCCATAAAGGAAATTTGTTGCGTGCCGTTAGCTAACAAATCTAAATATGCATTATAACCGTCTGACATAGAAAAACCAGGCTTTCCAGTCATTAAACTATTAGCAGCAGTATATGCATAGTTATTATTAGGATCAAAATTTGATTGCTCTGTTACACTTAACTCTGATATAAGAGAGGCTAAAAAATCCAATGAAGCTTGAGGCGCTTCTTGCAAGTATTTTAATTGTGCTAATTCAACTTTGCAGCCTTCAGATGTGCACTTGTTTGAATCTATAGCTATTTTTAGCTTAGCGTAATGAATACCCGCTTCTCTGTATGCATTATCAAGCAATTGAAAATTATAATCGCTAGGGTTAGATACAAAGTCTTTATTGTAAGCAATAGCATTACTTTGATTAAATTGCCTTAAATATAGATTTTTTAATAAATTTTCGTTTTCCATTATTTTTTTATTACTATGATTGCGCCGCCATTAGTCCTCCTGCAAGTTGTCCTAAACTTCCAAAAGCTCCAGTAATTGCACCTGTTTTATCTGACGCTGCCTGCGCCTCAGCTTGGTTTGCAGCACCCAGCAATGCGGCCGTTCTATCTAATTGCTGTAATTGTCTATTTTCTCTTGTATTAAACATAAATTGTTCACCAGATACATCTGCTTGTTGTAATCTTTGTGCTTCTGCCATTTTTTGTTGTTGCACAGCTTGTTCGCCTGCAGCCATTTTGTCTTGATTAGCTTTTTCTTGTGATTCAATACTAGCCGCTACACCTTTTTTAGATCTTAAAGCAGCTTGCGCTAATGCTGTTGCTCCACCAGCGCTAGCACCGGTAGCTCTCATGGTGTCTAATGTATTTGCTAAAGATACATCTGCTTCTTCTATTTGCATTTCAGCAGCTCCAGTGGCTACAGATAAATTAGCAAAAGGATTACTTATCATACTACTAAGATCTGTAACACCTGCATAAGGGTTAATTATATCTTGTCGACTATTTTCTAGTTCTTCTAGCTTTCCTTGCAGTCTAAGCCTTTCTTTTCTAGCGGCTCTTCTTCTATCATCAGCAGCACTAGCTCCAAAAATTCCTCCAGCTACACTTGCTACGCCTCCTATTATTGCACTTGTTAGACCTATCATATTTTTTTATTTTTAATATCCATTATTCATTATATAAGAACTCTCAACAGAAAATAATTGTTTATTACCGCCTGGTTCTGTAGTTGTGTCGGTTGAAAATGTTGCTAAAGAATAAAATCCTTTAATACCACTTATTGATTCTCCCCATATAATTTCGCCGTTAGAAGCCGGGGTGAAATTTCTTAAATTACCAACATATTTATTTTCTTTACGATCAAACCCAGCGTGAAAAGCTGGATAAGAAGGATTTTCTGTATTAAAAACGCTTAGGTAATCAGCTCTTTTGGTTACACTATTAAATGTTAAAACAGTGTTAACAGCAATATTTGGAGCCGCGGCATTGATTGTTATTACATAAAGATTATTAAACACAATTTGGAAACCTGCATTGATTGATATTGCATTGTTTGTAACTAATGCTCCTGTTACATTATTATAAGACACTACAAAAGTGTCAGATGGTATTACCGATCCAGGAGCTGAAATTAAAGTTCCTGCTGGTATTATTTGTGAAACACCTGAAATAACGGTATTTACCGTATTGCTATTAGTTACAACCGCGTAACCTGCAACGCCTATAACAGTTGTCATAGTTGTTGAAAGAGGCACGTTAATTCCAGAAATAGAAGAGCTATTTAAAGGTTCTTTTAATGTATTTATTAAAAATTGAGTTGTACTAATTACTTGACTAACTGTAGCTGTAGAATTAACTTCTATGTATTCTCCCTCATAATAACTATATAAAGAAGGGAATTGACTAGCTGCAGTTGTTAAATTAGTTAGATCTTCTGAAGAGCTCCATGTAATCGCCGGACTAGTGTCTGCTCCTGTAGGGTCCGATATTAAAGATGCTAATTTCCATCCATTTGCTCCTTCATAACTAACTGTTTTAAAAGTTTTTGAATTAGCTGGAGCAGCATTAAATGATACGGTTACTGTACTAGGATAATTACTTCCATAGAAATTACCTCTTTTTGCCGAAGGGTAGTCTATAGGACTAGCATATTGTTCCCATATTTTTCCTCCTTTTACAGTATAAAAATTATTTTTAATGCTAAACATTTGCTCTGGGTCAAAAGAAAAGAAACTTACCCAGCCTTTAGCTTGCTCATCAAAAGATAATGTATTATATGCTGAACCTGCATTTTCTTGCAATGAAATTACATATTGATTATTATGAATATCATAAGCTCCTAAAGCTTTACCGCCGCCAGAACTAGTGCTTATTCTGTTTAAATCATCTCTAAAAAAATCTCTCATACCATAAATAGAAATTTCTTCAATACCATTTAAGCTAAGACGCAGCACTGCATTATTATTTTGATCTGAAAAGTATTTTTGATATCCGTATATAGCAAAGCTTTCGGGGTTTTTACTTATTCCAAATTCTCCGGCATAAGGTTGTATAACTCCTATTACTAAATTACTAGCGGTAACAGCTCCACCACCTTCAGCATTGTATATTGCGTCTTTATCTATTAAAGCTCTACTTACTTTTAATTCTTGAAATATAATTAAATTAGTATCAGCTGCATAAAGTTTTTGTATTGATGCATTTGCAGGGTCTGCAGTTTTTGTTATATCTTCTCCTACTGAAAAAACATTTGTTTGATTAATACCTGTTCTTGAGTTAAATATGCCAGAATATATAAGAGAGCTTTTTCTATAAGAGCCAATTCTTTCGTCTTCTACTATATACGCTTTTACTCCAAAATCAACTGTTGTATTATTATAGCCTCCTCTTATTCTAGATTCTTCTATAGCATAGTTATTGGTGCTCGCAGTATTACTAACTACAGGATATGATCCCGGAACAGTAATTGGCACGCCAAATGAACCGTTCCATACCGGCTCATCATCTTCAATGCTCTTTTTTAATATAAAGGTGTTAAAGTATTTAACTTCAATTACTGCTCCCATTGTTTAATTATTACTTATTTTTGTATTAAATTACACCTGCCTAAATAGAAAACACATAGTTTTGTACCGGGGGATTTAAAGGCACACCTGTGCCAGTACCAGCGGTTGTCTGTATGGTAATGTTATAATTAGAAAGTGTGATATCTGCACAGGGCACATCTAAAAGAAGCGATCGCTCTCCTGCAATAATATCTCCCCCAACTCCAGTAGAAAGATCATCCCATAAATAGTTTGGTCCTTCAAAACCACCAGAACAATCACCAGGTCCTTGTAAAACTATATTTGTGCCTCCCGCTGATGCTACACAATTTTGCCAAGAAGGATTATTTTCTGTTCCATCTGATCCACCTTTCCAAATCCAAAAGCCATTAGAGCCATTGCCTCCAAAAGCAGGATCTTGCCCAGCAGCGTCATCACAAATACTAACAATTAAATATTTTCGTATTACAGTGACAAGGCCACTGCTAGCGCTTTTAGGTACAGCGGTTACTGTATATTCTCGCACTCCATAAGGAGCGTCCCCAAACTGAGACGCTGGTTGAGTTGTGCAAAGCTTTAAACCTGTATTAACAATTACAGAGCATTCTGAAGAATCAGAAGGATCATTAATTTTTAAATTAACCGTGTATACATCTGCCGGCATTGCATTATCTTGGTAACCTACATTAAGTAAATTAACTTCTCCAAACCCACTTAATCCTTGAGTCATTTGGCCGCCATTTGATAATTGAAAATATTGATCAGCATTATCGCCAGCGCTATTAGTAACACTTTCTATACTACAATATAAATCTCTCCATTTTTGTAAACCTTGATCAGTCCCAAATAAATCATTTGCATTAAAGCCTGCTCCATTTACGCCTTTTAATGTGGTTATTACTTCTAAATTTGCACTTCCTGTATAAATAGGGCCTATAGGGCAGTTGTTCCAGTTAGGTGTATCAAATACATATATTAAATCGCCTTTTGCCACAGTGACTGCTGGCAAAACCTGTAATTTATTAGGTGTCCAAAATTGAATTGCATCGCCAATCCCTTCCCCTGTAAAAGCAAAACCGGTTCCTACATGAGTTGTAGTTATGCTGTTACTAAAAGTAGCTGTCCTAGTATTAGATCCAGCTGAGCCATTAGCAAATGACTCTACATAAGTTCCCGCAGGTATACTGCTATTAGACTGAGTTGTAAAATTAGGATCAAACACAGCTAAATTATATGTTGCTATAGTATTAATAGTACCAAGTGCCCATTCTCCAATGCTAAATGTTATTGTAGTCCCTGTTTGAGTTGTACCTGTTGGAAATGGAACTGCAGAAATGGGATTATTTGGGGCACCAACAACACCACTTAAATTTGGCGTAATAGTAAACGATGCTCCATTAGTTACCACATTAGATCCCCATGCGCTAGGGTTTGTGTTATTATAAACTCTAAACCCTGGAACAATATTACTAGCAGAAGGTCCTTCGTCATATACATCTATTTGAGTTACATTAGACTGGGCGCGCAAAGCCTTAAAGCTAGTTCCTTCCCATGTGTAAAAATACGGTTGCACATTCCCTAATACAACTTCTCTTTCAAATAATGTTTCTAAATTATTTACTGTTGCACTAAATTGAAAAGTAAAAGTATGTAAAAGCTCATCTTCTCCAAAATAAATATTTCTTCCAAACCCTTCGGCTATTTTTATATTATAAAGGCCGCTGCTTCCTACTTCCGCAAAACTAAATACAGGTGTTACAGTGCTTCCGTTTAAATAAATAGTTTGCACGTCTTCGCCATATCCATTAAGTACAGCGTCTAAAGACAAAGGGCCTACGCCGCTTGTAATTGGTTGTTCAAAATTATCAACTAATCCAAAAGGAGCCACTGTAATATTAGGGTACACCCCCGATATAGGGTCTCGTCTTAAATCTTCTTTAAAAACACTAGTATTAAAAGGAGCTAAATTTCCTGCCGCTACTCCGCCTGTGTTTTCGTTCAATATTATATTGTTAATATCTTGTATAATACCAGTTGTTGAAGATTCCCAAAAAATGTCTAAAAGACTTTGTACGGGTTCTGTTTCATATACAGCTAAATATTGTATTCCCGGCTTTAATGGGCTTGAAATAGTTATAGCGTCTCCTTCTTGAAAAGTAACTTGTTGATTTACTATCAATTGCGCTGGGTTGGTAAAAGTTACTTGTGTGCCTTGAATTACATTAGCTATTTGATTCATCGTAATTAAACCTCCTTGTATATCTGTTATAACAGTTCCAGAGGCTATACCTAATCCTGTAAGGACTTGTCCTATTACTGCAAAACTTGGTTGGTTTTGAAAAGTTAAAACTAACCCAATACTACCTGCGGATGTACTTTGCTGCCCAGCAGTACCCCCTCCTGAAAAAGGGTTAGCTGCCGGACCTGCTAGCAAATCCTGAGGAAAGCCAGGCCCAGTTACAGAGTCTCCTGCTGCAATATCAGCAGTATCACCCGAAACATTAAAAAGTCTTATAGTGCTTGAAGAATCATCTACTGATGCAAAACCGCTAACCGCAGTATAATTTAAGCTAGCTATTTGCCCTATGCTATTAGCTGTACTTATTCTTGCTATATAAGGGTTAGAAGTATATGTATAAAATTGAGGAAAATAATTTGGGGTAGGCGGATCTAAAGGATTGTAGTCGAATAAATCGTTCATTGGTGAAATAGTAATAGCAATATCAAATTCTCTTCCAGGGTAGTATTGCAAATTACTAAGTCCAAAATTGTTAGTATTAATTAATGTTGGCGAGTTTTCAACTCTGCCGTATAATTTAACAGAACTTCTAAATTGATCTTGGGTAGGACCTACTTCGTTTAAATCTCTAGGTATTTTATTAATGTTATCACTGGTTAATACCACGTGTGATGTTTGGCCCTGCTCTAAAGTTAAATCTTCTGGATAACCTGCCATTATTCCAGGCAAGTAAACATTATAATACTCTTGCTCTGTTTGTTTTACTACTATCTTATATGAATACCAACCTAAGGGATTATATTTTAGGCTAGTAACGTCACCATTATATTCTGTAGCTATTTGATTATTAAAAATAAGCTTTATAGAATCTCCTGGCCAGCTATTAGGTGAGGTAGTTGTTGTAATGTAAGGAGAATATATAGTAGACCCTATAAATGTTTGAGACCCCGAAACAGATATTTCTTTATTGTTAGATAATATAACACCTGATTGTCTTCCGTATCTATCAGATAAAACTATACCTACTTGATAATTTCTATTTGTTTTTAAACTAGAATTTGGGTATTCAATTCTGCTTGTTGTGTTTTGCTCAGTGCCTCCTGGTTCCAAAACAACTAATTGTAAATTAACTAATACACCAATTGTTGGTGTATCTAACGTTATATTTGATCCGTTTATACTTGTTATTAATGTGCCAGAAGCTACGCCGTCAGAAATAACTTCCATACCTATTAAAAACTCTCCTTTAATATTAGTTAAAGTAATGGTTGTTGATCCAATAGGGAAAGAGCCATTTATTTGCGCCGTGCCTCCATTTAAGCTAAAAGCAGCTTTATCTGTTATAGCAAGATTGTAATCAATAAATTCAGGCGCGGTATATTTATTTAAGTAATTTCCGTATATAACTCTATTGCCAGATATTTCTTGAGCAAAAGCTTTTACAGGTATTTTATCATATACTCTTATTAAATCTTTTTCAGGTAAAGTTCTAAAAGGTTTTTTAGATTGGTAGTCATAAACATGGTAGTCCGGTTCCCCTATAGTTAATTCTACATTTTCAGCTAAAGTTTGATTTGAGCTTAAGAATATAGTTCCTGTAGTGCTAGGATTTACATTGGGATTGTCTGGGCTATAAGAAAGAACAGTTACCCTTGTAGTTATACCAAATCCAGTTACAGAACTACCTACTTGAATTCCTCCAGTTATATTATCAACAGTAACTTGACTAGAATTTGTTGTAGCTGTTTTAACTTGGCAAGATGCTGAAGCATTATAAATGTCAGCTTCATTTATTGTATCAATAACCTTAACGGGTATTTGATCTGATTCTTTATATAGTATATCAATTTCTGTAACTTTTAAAGCATTACGTAAATTGTAATTTTTAAAAGGTAAAGGTATTCTTAATTTTATTTGATCTACTTTATTTTCTACAAAATTAACTATAGTACTTCGCGATGCTTCAGATTCGTTGTTAACTTTTTTTAAATTATCTTTTTGAACATACATAAAATACCCGTCTTGTTTTGGTATAAATGCAGCCTGTGTAAATGTTGAAAATAATGAATATTCGTTATCATCAAATTTAAACCTATAAGAAAATCTTACAAATTTATCATCTAAATAAGTTGGATCTCCTGCAAATTGTGAATCGTAATAAGGGTTTGCGTTTAATATTATAACAGTATTAGCATCTAAAGCAGCAGGGAAAGTTCCGCCTGTTATAGTTATTGTCCATAAATTAGAACTAAATACAGCAGCGCTTACTGTAGCGCTAGCAATGGTTTGTACATTACCAGATGCATCAACATAAGATATTGTTGCGCCTGAATCGTAAGTTGTACTACCTGATACCTGTATGTCACCTACAAAATTTTTAAGCACCATTATAGAAGCATTTGCAGCCACGGGAGTATTTAATTTACCATTTCCTCCATTAGGTAAATTTAAGCTGCTAACATCTTTCATTGTAGACTCATATTGAGTTGTAGCCGAAGTAGATAATTTGCTTTCCGCGAACATTTCAATACAATCGTGTGGATTATATTTAGCTACCGATATTTGATCTTCAGTTGTGTAATATGTGGGGTCTTGTTTAGGATTAGTATTTGCAAAATCTACGTTAATTTTTCTTGGTTGGTTTCTGTTATCTGTCCAAAAAAGTAAATTTTCTATAATATTAGAAGCATATACCTGACTTAATGTTGAGAAATTAAGAAACGGCCCTTTAACTAATGTTATTAACTCATTATTATTACTATTAAAAGAAATAATAAAATGATTAGACTTAGCACCTGTTGGGTGGTACTTAGCTTCGTCATTGCTTGTAAAAAATAAATAACTAATGCTTGTTGATTCATCTTGAAGTGTACCAATACATTTTAAATTAGCTACGCCTGTATGAGTTGCTATATTTGCTACACTTATATTTCCTAAAACATTTTCTAAAGAACCTACATTAGCGCCTTCAGACTTGTTAACCTGAACATTAACTGCATTTCTGTATTCATTATTAGGTAGAATACGAGCATCAATGTCCTTGTTCATTTTGGACTTTAAAAAAGTATTTTTAGACTTATTCATTTAATTTTAGTGTTTAATCCATTTAGACTTACCTCTCATTACTTGAACAATTTCATCAAGCTTAATGTTTGATAATCTTATTTTAGCGTTTCTAAGTTTAGCTCTTCTGTCTTTTTGAAGACGCTGAACTAAATACTCTTGTTGTCCAGACCTTGTAGACACTATAGAATACAATATAGACGCATATAAAGCATCTTCAGCAAGCTTAGGTACTTTAGTATCTAAGTCATATCCTAAGCCGTCAGAAATGTATTCTAAAACAATTAGCTTTCCAGCTAAATTACTAGAGAAAGACATTAGCCCATCTCTTTCGTTAATGTTAAACCAGCCATTTACTTGAGATAGCTGCGGGTCTAATCCGTATTGCCTTCCCCAGTTCCAGCTTCCTTCAAATCCATATGCATTTTGAAAGTACATAAGCTCATCTACATTATTAGCAAATTGTCCGTTTAATAAATTATCATTTGCTTTTTTCCATCGCTCTTCAGTTATAGATGTTCCTTCTATGTTTTCCCCAAAATTATCTTGCGTTGGCATTCCTTCAGTATCCTGTATAGGCGTGCTATAAGGGCTTGTAGTTAAATTGTTTGTAGGGTATATTATTCTTTTAACACCTAATTGATCTATCCAAGAAACTCGTACGTAATTTACATAGTCTTGAGGAATTATAACACTCAAACTTTCGGGTATTGTTAATTCTTGCGAGTGTATGCTTTTTAAAGTGTCATAACTAAATTCCTGTAAAGATCTTTTAGCAAAGAATAGTACATCTGATTTTTTAGCTTTTTGTAATAATTTACCATCTCCAACGTATCCAACCATAAAGTTGTCAATAGCGTCAGTTAGTTTTATGTATTCGTAACTGCCATAATTTTCCTCGACCGTATCTCCAAAAGCTTTTTCAATTTGAGTTTGGCCATATTGTCCTCCGTTTAATATTTTTAATTGAACAGCTACAAATGTGCCTACTGGCAATGCTGCTGTAAAAGTAACAGTATTATTTACAACAGTATAAGCAAGTAAATATTCCGCGTAAGTACCAGGGAAGCCATTTGCGCTAGTATACAGTTTAAAATTATTTAAGCCGTAATCTGCATTAGCTGGATTCCAATCTCCAAAAACTAAATCTGTATCAAATGTAGTTGAAAAAGACTCTCCAGCGGCTACCTGATTAGATAAAAACCCCTGAGCTCCTTGATAATATTGTTGATTTGTTTCAGTTATTAAACCCATTTTTTACTATGATTTTACGTTAGTTGATGCTTGTTGTGATTCCTGCTCAGCCACCTGTATAACTGTAGGATCATTTATAATAATTCCGCAATATTTTAAAATATTTACTACTAAATTATTTTTTTCCGAAACATCTAATTCAAAGTCAACACTACTAGAACCAGTGTTTCCAACTGGATTAAATAAAAATTGACCAAGTGCTCCTACTGTAAAATCCCATACAGGATTAATTGGTTTAAATAAACAATTTATGTTTAAAACATTTGGGGTTGGTGAAACCTTTACTAAAAGCTGGCTTGTAAGAGCGGGTGCAATAATTGCATTTGTAGTATACGCAATAGGATAACTAGCAGTAGGCGCAGTTAATTTTGATCTAGTTATTTCTGAGTAATCGCTTTTGCTAGCTAATTGAGTTATTGAATTGTATGTAGGATTTAAGGTGTTGTATGTAGAAATAATTTCACCTAATTTGTATATAGTACCGGCTCCATTGTAATAAAAGCCGTCATTAGTAGCGTCATAAGAAAACGCTGCTTCTTTTTCAAAAGGATAAAGTTTATAAGATATGTCTTTAAACATGTTAAAAAACTCCGTATCGTTTTGAGTATTGTTTTGATTTTGACGATTAACTTGATTTCCGTCTGGAAAATAAGCCATAAATATTTCGCTTTGCACTTGTGTGGCTAAACTACTAAACTCCGACGGTGTTATGTAACCTCTTTGTTCTTTGTTTATAATATACAAGACTGTTTGATATACTGTATTTACGCTTACTGCCATTTGTTTATTTTTATATACTAAAAAGGCGGCCGAAACCGCCTATATATAGTATCACTTGTTTTTATAGTTTTTTATCTATAGATTTATAGATTTCAACACCTTCATCTGTTTTTAAGAAAGCCGCAAACGCTGAGTAAGGGTTTTCGTCAAACGGTACGTTCATTAATTTTCTATCATTTGAACCCCACATAAATGTTCTTTGGTCTTGTGATAATTTAATAACGCCTAGTTCTTGTGCTCTAATTGCAAAATTTCTAAGTTGTACATTTTCATCATTAGCTAAGTTAATAAACAAAGCTGGATTATTTCTAGCAAATAATAATAAGTCTCTTTTAATTTCTTTAGAGCTCATTGAACTTACAATTGATCCTTTTTCTACTCTAAGTATGGATTCAGCATGATCAATATCCATTGCTCTAGCTGCATTTAAAGCGTCAATTTGCAAGTCTAAAACGTCCAATTCATCTTCTGCTTCTTCTATTGCACTGAACTCTTGGTAAATTTTATTTCTTAAAGGGTGATATAAAGACAATAATTTTTGCAAATTTTGTTTGTCTTTTGAAACGGTTAAAGCTCCGTCTAAAAATCTTATATGTCCCATCGTAACTTCTCCTTTTTGTTCATCAACTAAAGGTGAATTTTGATTTGTTGCATATCTTAGTTCTCTTTGTTTTCCAGTTTTTTCATCAAAATAAAGAAGAGCATGCTTACGAGTATGCCTACTTGGTAAAGTTAAAGTTAATGGAGATTTATTTCCAGTTAAAAAATACACTCTATCTTTGATTTCCCACTCTGGTTTAGTAGGTTTTACTGGAGCAGCAACTTTTGTTACCACTTCTTTTTGAGGTGCAACCTCAATAGCTTCTGCTTTAGCTTGTTTAGCCATAATATAATATAATATAAATGTTAATAAGAGTAATAATTACCCCCGTCAGTTCAACGAGGGTAAAAATTACATTAATGTTGAATCAATTAGATTCCTTTGAATAATACAAAGTTGTTAGCAGCTTGTGTTACTAAACATCTTTCAGATAGGAAGTTAACTTCCATAGCATCTAAAGTAGATGTAAACGCACCGCCTGCAGAACCAGTTAGCCAAGATTTCATTCTTCTATCATCAGATTGTGAAGCTCTATATCTTACGTGTAAGAAAGGTCTTCTAATGTTAGTTCCTAATACTTGATCATATACTGTTGAAGTTCCAGCAGGTACTAATACACCTTCAATTGAATTAATACCATCAATGGCACCACGTGTAGAAGCATCATTTAAGTATTTCCAATCAGTTTTGTAAAAGTCATAAGAACCTCTTCTAAATCCTGAGAATCCAAGGTTTAATGCCATTTCTTCTGAATTTTCAAATAAACCAAAAGCAGTACCCCCGGCGAATCCACCAGAAATGCTAGCTAGCATATCATCAAAATCTAAAGCAGTTTGGCGATTTAAGAAAAGCATGTTTTCTTCAATAGCCCCTTGAGTGTCTAAGTTTTTAAGAATTGCATCAAATTCGTCAAGTCCAGCAGCAGCAGTAAATCCTACTTCTACGTTACCACGAGATTGAATAGCAGCAAATAATCCTTCAGATCCTGGTAAAACAGCTGCGCCTGTTCCGGCAACCGCTCCAGCATTTGTATTTAATTCGCTTTCTACCATACTCATTTCTAGGTAATCTTCAAAACGTAGTCTTGTTTCAGACTCAGCTTTTAAGTACCATAAGTATCCAGAAGTTCCATCTTCAGTTGCAACTTCAACCCATCCAATTTGAGCCATATCAGATCCGTTAATAACGTATTGATCTCTTAAGATAATTGGAGAATTAGAAAATTGTGTAAAATCAGGTGTAGCAGTTACTCTAGGCGCGCTTCCTGCAGCTAAAGATCCACCAGCTTGCACGCTAGTTCCTTTTTGGTAAGCAGAACCGTATACAAATACTTTAATTCCAGAAGCACCAATTCCTTGTGCAACAAAAGAAGTATTAGTAAAAGATTGTACAATAAAACTACCAGCAGCTCCTGGCGTTGTAGCTGTAACAACACCTTTAGCTTCAGCTCCAGATGCTGGATCTAAAAGAACTACAGTATCATTTATAGATACAACAACTGATACTCCAGCTGCTTGAGGTGTTACTGTTGAAGAGTTAAGTGCACCTGCACCTGCAACAGCTACATTACATGGATCGTAGGATATATGTAATCTATTTTGTTCAGACCAAATTACTTGATCAGATGTCATTGGCATTTCAGCGCCAACCATTCTTAAGAAGCCAGATAACGTTCTGTTCCCATAACGCTCTACTTCTTGTTCGTAAATTTCTGGTAAATATTGTTGTGCAAAATCATTTTGCCCTTGATCAAACGTTAAATAGTTGTTTGCAAGAGTTTGCTGTAATTGCGAAGGTACAATACTACCAAATTGTGGAGATAAACTCATAATTTGTTAATTTTTTTTAGTTAAATTTTTTTGTTTTAATTTTTAATTTTGTAGAATCAGCGCCTGAAATTGCTTTAACTTTAAATCCGCCTACAAATACATCTCCTTGAGCGACTCTAGCTTTAGTACCACTTAAGTTTTTTGAACTGTTCACAACGTCTTTTACAGCGTCGGCTTTTCCTTGCTCATAAAAATGAGCGGCAATCTTATCTACATTTTCAGCGGCATACATAGCTTTGTGATAACCTTTCGTGTCTGTAACATTACCATCAGTGTCTAGGAACTTCCCGACAAGGTTTTTAATGTTAGATTGGTTTTCTGCAACTTTATCACGATTTTGAATATTGTACTTGTAATTCTTTTCGCCAACTTTAATATCGAAACCTTCGAAATTGTCATTAAAAAGCTCTTTAGTACTTTCTTTAAATTGTGTATGTTGTTGCTCAGCTTGTTCTTGCTGCTTGTTATATCGGTTAAAAAAGTCCATAGCTTTTTGTTGGTCTTGAGTAACGCCCGGTCTCAACTTGATCTCGTCGTAATATTTACTCTTTGTTTCCTCCAAATAGTTTTTGGCTTTTGCAACTTCTTCTTTAAACGCAATTTTCTTTTTGCGCATATCTTTTTCCTCATCTACGTCTTCGTCATAAACAAAGTCTTCTAAAATGAGATCTATATCTTCACCTTCTAAATAAGGTTTTTCTTTTTTGTAATATTCCTTTAACAGAGTAACATCATCTACCTGTGAGTAATCTGCATTTAGTCTAGTATAGTCCTCTATTGTCCCGCCTGTATCTTCCATAAAAGAAACTAGCTTTTCAATATTTTCGGGCAATTGCTTGCCTAATACTTTTTCATCTCTTAAAGCTTCTTTAACCTCTGCCTCAACTTGTTTAACTTCAGTTTCTGTTACTTCTTTGATTGGAGAAAACCCTTCAACATCCTCGTTGGACTCTTGTATAGGTTCTCCCACCTTTGCGCTATCTCCGGATGGTTCTTCCACAGATACCTTCTCTGTTTCTCCGATTTGAATGGCATCTTCTTTTTGTTTAGGTATTACTACTTTTGTAACATCTGATGGCACTTCAACTAAAGGTTCTTTAATATTTACCTTAATTGGTTCATCATTTTGTTTTGTTAATTTTTTTGGAGTTTTCTTTTTAATTTTAAACTCGCCTTCCTGTTTAACAGGTTCATTTGTTTTTACTTCTGACATAATATAATATAATTAAATAGTTGTTACTTTCTACATGAAAGCTTGCATGCCTTGATCAGGCTGATTTTCAAAGTCTATAGGTAAGCCATCATTTTTTCTTTGACTTATTAATTCACTTTGCTGCGTAGCTTCCATTTTGCTACGATTATCTTTACGATCTTCAATTGCTCCTTCTTTTTGTTGAACTGTTTGAACATCTAGTTGTTTAAGTTGCATATCGTATTGGAATCTTGTTTGCATTTTTTGCGCTTCTAATTGCGCTGCAATTTCCATACGCTGTATTTCCATTTGATTTTTTGATTGCTCAAATTGTACATTAGCGCCCATTATAGCTTCTTGTTTTTGCACTTCAGCCATAGCTGTTTTTTCCGCTGTGTCTGCTTGAGCTTGTCCTTGAGCAGCAATATTAGCTTGTTGATTAGCCTGATCTTGCTTAGCTTTTGCTTTACGTTTTATTTTAAGCATTTGATTTGCTAGCTTAAGATTTTTTATTTGTCTTAAGTCTATAGCGTCTTCTAAATTTAAACTGCCTTGTTGTAATGAAACTTGAATATTTGCTTCAAGCTGAGCTAGCTCTTCATCGTCTGGCTCTAACTCTAAGAATATTCCGAAGTCATGTAAGTTTAAATTACTAACTTCATCTAAAGTTTCTGTATTAAACGTTGATATAGATTTTTGTAATGCGCTTCTTGTAAGTGGGAATTCTAAAGCATCTGATATTTTAAGAGCAATATTTTCAGCCAATTTAAGAGTAAGATAAAGGCTAGATTGGTTAATATGCCTAGTTGCCACATTGGACGCGTTAGCAGCCATCTTTTGTAGCCCCACAAGCGAATTTTTTTCCATTGCTGTACCGTCTCTTGCTTCATTTAACCCCGTTACGTCACGTATCATTTGTAAATAGTATTGATACGTTTGTATGAGCGCCCCTATTTTAGCTTGACCACTTGAACTGTTAAGTTCTTGAATAGGTACTTTACCGGCATTCATATCGCCGTCTTGTGTAAGCGATCTACCTACAATAGAACCTGTTTGGAAGTACATGTTAAGTGCTTCCGCAGGATTGTAGTTCGTGCCATTACCTAAATCAACTTCTGCAAGCCCGTCCATATCTAAATAAACACCGTCTGGAACCATACGAGATATAACTTGTTGTAACTTTAAATGAGTTAATTGAATCATATCTGCAAAGCCAATACATTTGCTTACAATAGATTCAATTCTTCCTTTATACATTCTAGGGGCACATAAAGCATAATTCATTTCAACTTTAGTTGTATCTGCTGCAGGTCTTGACATATTTTCTGCTAATCCCCATTTTAGCATATCATTATTGCCTAGTACTTTTGCACCTGTGTACAATACTTCAATCGATCTTGATACTCTTTCAAAGTTATTATTTTCAGGCGGATTAAATGAATCTGGCTTTTCTAAAGCTTTCATTAATCCTTGTTCTGTTTGTTTTATTTTAAATACTTGATTGTGATATGTTTTGTATTCAAAGTATAAAACCTGCACAGTATTTTTATCGTAATTACCCCAGCCTGTTAGATACTGACTATTGCCCGGCATTTTTTGAATTCTAGCAAGTTCTTCTTCTGATATGTTTGGAAATTCTTTTTTAAGCTCAGGTATTGTTATAGACTTTACTTCGCCTACATAGTATACATCATCAAAATTTGGATCTTCGGTGTAAGAATAAACAATATAAGCTGGATCAACATAATCAACTGTTAATCCTTCTGCTGTATTAAATCCTGTTTTAGCACAAGCAATACCCAGAACAGTTAAATCCATATTCAATCTTTTTCTAGTAAGATCGTATTTGTTTTGAGCAAGTACAGATGATATAGCTTCTTCTTCTGCTATTTCAACTGATTGCTTATAGCTTAATTGCATATGAAGCTCAAGCTCTTCTTTAGACTCCGGTATTGTATTAATGTTAGGTGTTTGGTATAAATCAATCCCTAATGTTTGCTTTAAGCTGTCTAAATATTCTTTGGCAACCATATCCTCGTAAAGCATAGAGGCATAATCTGTTCTTTTCTTTATTGATTGAGGATCTTGCGCATATGCTTTTATATCATAAGACTTGCTTGAAATACCATTAACTACTATATCTACAAATTTAGATAGTATAGGCACAGGTTTCCAATCTAAGTTTAAATAAGATAAATCACCGTTAATTGACAGTTCATCTTTATACTTTTGTATTGATTGCTCTCCTCGAGCATATAATCTTAATTGGTGAAATTGATTCCAACTAGTTAAATATCTATTACCGTTAGTTCGACCTTGACCAAACCATTCGTATTCAATAGCCTGCCCAACTTGCGTACCATATTCCAAACTTGCTTTCTCTGCGTCACTTACTACCTGACTTGGGAAAGCGCTGTTTGTGTTAGTATATATACTCATTTAACTTATTATTTTTGATATTGAACCTTTGTTGTCATACTTTTTAATTCCTAAATCAACGGGCAATGGCCTTTCTCTTTTAGGACCTGGCGTGTATCGGTGTTTGTTACATGCCATCAATGCTAAGCCTGAACTTATAGATGCATCATGTTTTGTTCTGTTATTAATATTAAACTTTGCCCAATCTTCTAATGTTCTTTGAAAGTATACGTCACCGTATCCTGTTTCTTTGAGCCCTACAAATTCATTTATATATGTTTCTATAGCAGCTGCGTGGGCTTGTTTTATATCTTCACTTGAGTTCGGTATACCACCTAGCTCTTTTTCTGTTACTGATAATTTGTTATATTTTCTGTCTGGCCTGTTAATTGAATAACCTCTATAGCCTCTTCTTTTAAAATGATATAGCAATCTTGGTTTATTGTTTTCTGCTAATATTGGCATTCCGTAAAACACACATGCCATAAGCACATCTTCAAAAAATATTTCAGCTGTTTGCGGCCTAGCTATATATTCTAAAAAAAAATGATTAGGAGGCACGTCCTCCATACTAAACTTAGTTAACCCATGAAGAGAACCTTTCGATCCCCTACCGTCCACGGTACCTGATATATCGTATGGGTCACAACCAAATGCTCCGCAATGCTCATTACCAGGATAGTTAGTACCATTTTTTATATATCTTTTATTTTGCAAGTTTGCTGGCGGAACCCAAGTTACTAAAAACCTACCATCATTATTTGGTATAAATATTACTTTAGTATCTTTTTCTGCGTTTTCCCATTGAAAACTTCCTCTTGTTACATTAATTGAATTTTTAAGATCTTCGTTAAAATCTATTTGTTGGTATATCTTAGTTAGATTGAATAAAGATTGTTTTGATTCATCTCTAAACGCATGTTTTGTTGTGCGTGGAAATTGCCTATAAAATTCATTTAAACTATCTTGATCTGACTTTAAACCTTCTACTTCATTTTCCCAATACTCTATTACGCCTTGTGTTATTTTTGTTCCGTGCGGATCTGTAACTTCTTTTTTTGGTGTGTTGAATACAGGTAGGCCATAAGAATCAATGTATCCTTCGTAGTTCCATTCCATAGGTATGAACAAAGAATAGAGTCCTGAGCGAGTCTGTCCATTGGCGTTTCTTTGTGTAACATCTGAATCATTATAAAGCTTTTTAAAATTATCGCCGCCTTTGTCTAATGAGTTTGACGTTGATCCCATCATACACTTACCAATTACTCTACTACCTAATCGAAGGGTGGTTTTCGTAACCCTCCAGTTGTTTTGGATGTTGTTGGGCCTTTCCCACTTCCCGGATTCATCGTGGACGAGGAGTTTGAGTTTCTCCCCATCATAGGAGTTGTCGCCGGTATTCTTCCAGTCGATTGTGGTGTCCAAGCCGGTAATCTCTTGTATTTTTTCATTGGCTTCGAGCTTTCTACGGGTAAATTTGGAGGCAGGGACTCTGTAGGCAAGCTCGGTTTTGGGCCTGTCCATACCGTCCTGGATCGGCTTGAAAAAGAAGGGATAGTTGACGGAAATAGGTACGACCTTATCTGTGAACATCTTTTTAGCATCGGCACCAGATTTGGACAATATGCCGAACCGTGAATCCGTTGATATTGTAGCAAGGTTGACCGCCTCAGCTGAGGACATAAATGAAAATCCGCTTCGACGGTTTTTAAGATAACACATTCCATATGACCTGGTATCGGATTTGCATGCCTCCCAAAATATGTAGAATAATCTATTTGATTCTCTAAAGTCTGGCTGCCCGACGTCAATCTTACTCCACTGCAAGTACATATAATAAGTGCCAGTAATGTAAGTGGTAACGCCTTTGCTAATAAACCAAAAACCTTCTTCACGCCTTGTAAATTCTTCATCAATATAGTCATACCATTTTTCTTTAAAATTTAACGGGTATTCTTCCCAGTCAAATACAGATTTAATTTTTTTTAATTCTTTTGGGTATTCAGAATAAGTCCACTTGTCATTTTCAAATTCTACTACATTAACTTCTTTAGGTAAAGCTATTTTTAAATTTTGTATTTCATATACTTCTCCTATTTCTCCTGTCTTACTTATAACGATTACATCATGCTCTTCGTTATAGCCATACTCCCATTTTTTATACCTATTCATTCTATTTAGAACTTTAGGTTTAATATGGTCTTTTAATACTTTGTATAAAGTTTGCTCGTACATTATTTAGATCTACCTTCTGCAAAACCCCTAAAAGACTTCTCTTCTTTTACTTCTTTAGGTTTTTCATTTAACAAATCTTCTTCAGCTTCAATGCGATTAAGTATTTCAAAACAATCAAATATTGCTAGCTTTTTTGTAGCTGCAGCATTTTTAAGTCTATCTGCAGAAATGTCGTCGTCAGAATCAACAATAGGTTCTTTTGCTACCTTTATTAATTCCTCAACAGCTATTTGCCCAGCTAGGATTATACTCTTCTTCGTTTCCTTTGTGTTCATACTTAATTACAATATCATTTGATTTCATACAATATAAGCGCTTACCATCAATTAAAAATTCCCATTCACCATTAGGCTTGTATCCTACTAAGTCACCTGGGTTAATATTAAGCGCTTTTAAGAAGCTATTGCCGTATTTTAATATACCAATAAGGCTTTGCTCTTTTTCCAATGTTAAAGACTCTTTGTCTTTTATTGGTGTTATAAAACATCTATCATTAAATGAATGCCACCCTGTTTTATTCTTATATAAATATATTTGATCTACAGCACAAAAATACAAATTGTCTTTAAACCAAGATCTACTTTTTTTCTTATCCCCTTGCATGTTATAAAATGTTCTAAATACATTTTGATGGATAACAATTGTATCACCTGTTTTAATTTTTGTGCTAAAAGCTTTGGGTGTTTCTAAAACTTTAGCTAATCTATTTACAAATTTAAAATCTTCTATACCTGTATTTATAACTAACTGCTTGTTCCCAATTTTAATTTCATTACTGTATTCTTCACCTAGTGGTTCTACAATAAAATCATATACACTTTTCAATACTCTAAATCATACTCAACAGAGATTGCCATGTTAGAGTTGAATTTCTTCCATGGCATAACCTCGTTGTTTTTTTTAATATGAATATCATAAGAACCATCAGATTCATTTAACAAAATATGCGATATTTCGTGCCCACCATAAACTTGCTGGCCAACCGAATAATGCATCGCATCATTTTTATAATCAGAACCTATACTGATTTTTCTTATATTATTCTGCATCTTCTTTTTCGATTTCAGAATAAGTACCGTCTTCTAAGTTAATATTAACTTGCCCATACTCATTTTCAAGTTCTGCTTTTGTTGCTTCAATTTCTTTTGAAACATCTTCTATTTGATTGCGCAAGTTTTGCTTTTGCACGTCTAAAACGCCTAATGTTCTAAGTCCTTCGTTTAATTTTTGTTGTTGATCCCTAACTTTAGTTAATTGATCTTCGCTAATTTTATTAGCTACTTGTTTTACTTTTCCCATAATTGAATTTAATTTAATTGTTTATATTAATATAGTTACTTATATATTAGTTATTTACATATAACTATGTCAGCATCCGTTATTGTTGTTAAACTAGTTATATAATCTACAGCTATTGGTAAATATTGTCCAGCTTGCACTTTAAATTCTATTGATTGAGCCGCTACTGGAATACCGCTTTTTACAGAAGTTATAACAAATTCTGCTCCTGTTTGGCCAGCTCCGGTTTGTGTAGGGGTAATTATATCACCTACATTATATCCAGAACCAACAGCAACTACAGTGGCTCCTGTTATAGCTCCGCCTGTTTGAGTTATCGCAACAGTTAAGCCTTGTGACATGTTATTACTACAGGTAGTAGGCACTGTCCCATTAATATAATTAGAACCTCCAGACTTTATTTTTAAAGTTAATACTGAACCTAAAGTTATTCCAGTTGGTATTACATTTAAACTACCAGCAACACCACACCATACTACCGAACCGTTTAAGTTCGTCCCTAAGCTTCCTGATTGATTTTCAAAAACCCAAGCTGGTAATCCATTTGGAGTACCTGTTTTACCTACGGCTCTCATAGCTTTTCCAGCTATACCACTATCTATTCCAAATTTACTCATTTTTTTATTTGTTACTTATTGATTTATACTTTTCAAAACCACGTGAACCAAAGTAGGCTACATACACGGTTGTTAATAATTGCTTTAATAATTCTATCCACTCCTGTTCTACAGTAAAAGATATTTCGTGATGACTATCAACCCATATAAAAGCTATAGCCATAAACGATAAGAAAATAAGCGCCATAGGACGCGTATTTTTACTAAGCCAAGAGTCAGATGTCATATCTGATTCCCAACGTTTTGTAATTTGGTCTTCTGCTTCTGCAGAGGCTTTTTCGACTATGACTTGAATGTCTTTCTTAATCTGAAGCTTTTCTTCGTCTGTAGTTGTAAGCTTGTCAATAACGTCACCAACATCTTTGATAACGTTACCGCTTAGCCATTCCCAAATTTTTTTCATATTTAGTTAAAATCACTCCATTCGCTAACTGAACCTGGAGTTTCTTTTGTAGTTATTTTTCGTTTTCTAGATATTGGTTTAAAACTAACTCCAGGGTTTTCTTCTAAAAATTTATCTTTAAAAACCTGTATTACTTTTCTTCTTTTGTTTTTATCAAGACTTTGAAATCTTGAGCTTGCTTTCATTTTAGCAGCTTGTTCTTGCCAAGTAGGAGTTTCACTATCAAATACTAATCCATAAGCGTTTGCAAAACCCGCGCTAAAATTTCTAGGCTTCCCTTCGTACACAACACTAGTAGATCCATCTTTTGTATCTCTAGATCTTCTTTGAGTTTTAGTTTCCCCGATCATTCTTTTGTATTCTTCTGGATTGTCTTTAATCCATTGAATTTGTCTTTCTTTTTCAGCAGGATCGGTAGAGAAGTTTTGAGGTTTTCTAGTTGCTGTTCTTTCTTCTTCTAAGCATATACGTTTTCCACTATTTGGATCTTTACCATATCTTATGCACTTATTAGAAAGAGGACTTCCTGTGTTGTTGTTAAATATATTACCTTTTAATTGAAAAGCCATTTAGTTATTCTTTTTTAGTAAGTTCTATTGTTCCGTGGAAATCACCACTGAATTCGCAAACAATTGTTTTTTTATTTTTTAATCTATATTTTATAATTACTTCATAACCATTTCTAGGATTATAACATTCGGTTGTAAAAGTATAATCATCTTGATATAAAATAGTTTCTTTAATGTAATTGTCAAATTTGAAGCTAAAATTAAAAACCTGTAGCACAGCATAATCACTTGCTATAATCGTAGTTACATATGATGATGTATCTGTAACCCATTCTCCTTCAAATTGTTTTTGTGCTTGAGTTGTTACAAACGTTAATACGCTAAATAGCGTGATAAATAATTTTTTCATAATATTAAATTTAAGTGTTATATTAATATTATTACATAAATTATTAATGTTTTAGAAACGTTCGCCGCTTCTTGTATCGAAGTAATTATTTTTTAAAGGTCTTCTTGCACGCTTTCCAAAATAATCTCTGTAGTAATCCGCTTCGTCTTGAGTGTCAATAGCTCTGGTTGATAAATCTTCAAAAGTGTCTACGTTTCTAAGGCTTCGCCCTGAAGGGTTAGCAGCATATCCACCATCTAAATCAAGAGCAGCTCTAGTGTTGCCCATAGGAAATAATTCATTAACAAGACTACCGGCTCGAACCATAACGCCATTTTTATTTGGAGCTCTTCTTTCTCTATCTAGAGCATTATATAATGCTTCTTCTCCTTCGTTTAAAGCAATATCGGTTAGGTATTCATGTCGAGCATTTGCAATTTTAGCTTGTTTTTCTGAAAGTTTATCAAACTCAGGGCCAAAATAGCTAAGGCTTCTTGCTGTTGTTCCGTCTCCTCCAAAAGCACCAGAAGTCATTCTATCTTGCGCAGCTTTTCTTTCCTCAGCCCTTGTCATTGCTTCTTGATTCCTGATACTTGTTTTCATAGGATTAGATATGTCCTTTGATGCAAAATGCTGAGAGCTTAAGTATGGATATTTTTTAACCTTGCCATCGCCTATGTAAGGAGAGCCAATGCCTTCTGCCGCTTGTATTTCTCTGTTATAAACATCTTTACCTCTATACGAAAATTCAGGTAAATTTAACTCTCCACCAACAATATCAGAGTTATTATCTCTTAATTGTTCTTCATTAAATTTATCTTTCATTCTCCTGAAAGTTGTTGAGTCAAAATGTCCTGGTCTGTGTGCCATATTATGCGTTTTTATAAGCTTCATTCTCCCAAGGCAAATTTTTTGCCCCTTCTTCCATATCAGCTCTTGAATATTTTTTACCTTTCCAATATACGTTATCATCGTCGTAATCTAAATCACCGCGCTTCATTTGATTTATATGAACCATTTCATGATTAATTACATCCTGACATTGAGAAGGATCTAAGTCTTTGTTTAATATTATAGTACCATTATTATTAGCTTTTCCCATAACGCCTTCTTCCATAGGTACATTGTAAATTGGAGTATTGTCTGTTTTATACGGAGGGTTACCAAGTTTAAAAGCCATCTGTTATTTTTTGTATGGAAACATTTTATTTAATGCTCCTTTTCTGGCTTCACAACCGCAAGGGACGTTTAATCCCCTGCTCATTGTGTCAACCATTGTTTTGATACCAGTAGCTTTAGTAAACTTTTCTACGCTGTCTCCTAAACCTCTTGATTTCATACTATGCGTATGTAGCTGAACTAAAGTACATTTGAGCTGGTGTAGCAGCCTGATCTTTGCCAAGGCCAACTCTAGATATAACTCCGCCTGGGTTAGCAGTAAGTGCTTTTAAAGCTGCATCATAAATTGGATTAGCTTTACCAGTTGTTAAAGTTGGGTTACCTGTTCCATCTTGTCCTGTGTGAACAGTAAAAGTAACTTTTACAGAACCAGCAGGTCCATCAATAAAAGATACAACTAAAGTTTTAGCGTTTGCTCCTGTAGCGCCAGTAGCTTCAATCTCAGCAATGTTGTCAACGTTAACTAGAACATCATAAGATGGTCCTAATGGTTGAGCTGCGTCAGATTTTAAAATTGGAAATTTAATAAATTTTGCCATTTTGTTTTTGTTTTTGTTTTTGTTAATGTTTATGTTTTGACTGAGGTTTGTACAGTCCTCTCTGTTTTATTTTTTTAAATCTTGAGCGGCTTTTTTAGCGGCTTCTTCTTTACTCATTCCGGCTTTTTGGTTTTCTGCCATTTTGCCTCCAAATGCATTGCCTTCTAATGGACCGTCCATTTTAGGTGCCATGCTATGCGCTTTCCCCATAGCTAGTGGGCTTGAAATGTGCTTTGACATAAATGATCCTTTGCTCATTTGTTTAAAATCGCCTGGCATTTTCATTAAATCTTTTTTTTCTTGTGCTGCGTAACCTTTATTTTGGTTTTGCATTGGTGTTCCGTATCCCATTGTTTATTTTATTTATTTGGTTTATTATTTATCCTTCGTTATAATCGTAATAATAAGAATTTTTATTACTTAAATCATTGTAATACCCTTTTTCTGGCTTAAGCTTACCTTTTTTTTGGCTTTTGCTATGGGAATGCGCAATTACATGCTTCGCAGGGGAATCATGCTTTTTCTCATCATACTTCAAATCTCCAGCTAATTTTGAAATGTGTTTTTCATCAGCCGTCATATTTTCGTCGCTATGCCCGTGTTTATTATCATATTTAATATCTTGTTTAAGATAATCCATATGTGCTTCGTCATCTCGTTTTGTAGCTCCCATATTAGAGCTTGTAACTTTTGACCATTTTGCGTTTCCGCTGTATTTTCCGTAATGTCCTTTATGCATAATTTTATTCTGGTTTTGGAGGTGCTTGTGCACCAAATATCTCATTGTATTTTTGTCTATATTCATCTGATGCCCTATCAAAGCCTTTACCTTCACCACCAAGCCATTCAGCAAATTTGTCATTTTTATCTTTATTTGCTTTTCCGCCTACAGCCGCTAGCGTGCCACCAACTAAATCTTGCTGTAACTTTTCATAATGTGGTAAATCCGAAACGGTTACCATACCATCTGCGCCTGAGCTATATGCTCCAAGCAATGGTGATTTTTTAAAAAATGGAGATGAAAATTTTGAACTCATATTATTTATTTTTACAACCAAAGTTTTTAGCATAGTTGGCCATTTTAACAACCTCTTCACTATAGTTGTCTTTTTTAGCCATAACAGAACTAGCTGCAGAACAAGCATCTTTAAAGCCGTTCTTTTTAGCCCATGCGGTAAACTTACCTTTGTTCTCTGGTTTTATTTTAGGAAATTCTTTAAAAAAAGGTGACGTATACATTATTTATATACTTTAGCACATTGAGTAATAGGCATTCCTTTATACGATGTAGGGTACTTAGAAACTTCTAATCCTGTAATCCCAGAGCTAGACCCAACTCCCATTGGAAATCCTTTTTTACTTAACGGTCCGCCCCATACGGCGTTTTCCCCAACTTGTCCATCAAGCTTAGGGTTGTTTATTATTGCTTTATCTTTATCCATAATTATTTATTTTGTGGCATTATATTGTTAAAAGATTGAGTAGGTTGAGGCTGCCCAAACATATTTGGCATTTGAGATTGCATACCGCCTAATGCTGTTGGATTAACCAAGCTTTGCGGCATTTGATTAGGTTGAACAGGCATTCCAGTTATTGGGTCTATTGCTTGCATCATTTTATTTGGTGTTTCCATATTATCTATCTTTATCTTTATTTACATTTTTAATTGAAGTAATAAGAACTTTGTCTGTATACGTCTTACCTTTCATAATATTGTTTCTGTGAGTGCTTATAGGCAAATCATCTTCTCCTAGTATAATTCTATACATATATTTTATAAGATGCTTACATTTAAACGAAGTTTTGTATATATGATACTTTTGCGTTGTTCTGTTACGTTTTCTCCATACAACAATCCAACCTTCTTTAAGCAATCGATTCCACCTGCGATTATCCCAACTATAGGAATAACTACCAGCTTCGAAATCTTTTTTTGTAAATATATCCATGCAATCTAAATAGATGAGTAACTCTATGTCCGCGTCGTTTAAATTATTGTTTCTGCAAGCCCACTTGCGTATTATACGCCAGTGTTTAAACAAATTCATTTCCTTAAGATCATCTGCGCTTAACCTTCTCATAAAACAACAACTACATCTTGCGCTTTAATTACGTGATATGTTTGTTTATTTATTTCTATTTTATGCCCCGCATGTCGATCAAAAAAGATTTTATCTTTTTCTTTTAATCCTTCTACTTGTTCGCCCAGTGATAACACTGTAGCTTCTGTATATCGTATATCTTCACGTTGGTTTTCTGCAAGAAGTAAACCACCTTTTGTTTTAGTGGTACCTTCTTTTAACTTTTCTATTATTATATTTCTACCTATCGCTTTCATCAATTCTTAAATTATTGATTACACAATCAGTTGATAATATCGTTGTTGCTACTGAAGCTGCGTTCTGAAGAGCGCTTTTGGTGACTAACAAAGGATCTATAATACCTGTTTTAATCATATTTACCATTTTTCCTGTAACCACATTTAATCCTCGTCCTTTAGCTTTTGGTAATTCCGCTTCCGTTATACCTGCATTGTCTAATATAGTCTTAAAAGGCGCTCTAATGGCTTCTAGGAGCACTTGTTCACCTTTTGATTTACTTACTATACTTGTTGATGCATTTAATAAAGCAATTCCACCTCCAGGCACTATACCTTCTTTAATCGCAGCTTTTGTAGCACAAATAGCATCTTCAACTCTATCTGTTTTTTCTTTTAATTCGATATCAGAATTAGCACCTACTTTTACAATAGCTATTCTAGCCGCGAGCATTGCTAATCTTTTTTCTAATTTAATTACTTTATGAGCCGGATTGTCTTTCAACAACTCTTCTTTTAATTCAGCTATAATGTTTAAAACTTCTTCTGTAGGTTCGTTAAATTGCAATATAGTTTCCTGATGCGTTGTAACACTTTTTAAACAAAAGCCTAAATGCTCAACTTGAATCATATCTAAATCATCACCCAAGTCTTCATTTATAATTGTAGCCCCTGTTAACAAAGATAAATCATCAAGCATTTCTTTTTTGCTTATACCATAAGTAGGAGCATTAATAACATTTACTTTAATGTTTCCTTTCTTTTTATTCATAGCTAAAGCAGATAAAACACCTTGTTCTAAATCGCCTATAATAAGCAAAGGTTTATTGTTTTTTATTACATACTCTAGCACTGTTTGAATTTGCCTAATTGTATCAACCGGTGATTCAACTAGCAATACTAATGCGTTTTCTAATTCAGCTGATTTGTTCTGAGCGTTTGTTATAAAGTGTGAATTAGTAAGACCTTTGTCATACTGCACACCATCTACAACTTCAACTTCTGTTTTGCCATCAGCTGCTGTTTCCATCATTACGATCCCTGTGTTATCTACAGATCTAAAAGCGTCAGCTATAATACTTCCTAGCTTTGGATCGTTGTTGGTTGATATGGTTGCTATTTGATCAATCATATCGCCTTTTACCGGTACTGATACGGATTCTAAGTATTTGATTACTTTTTCGGTCGCATTGTTAATACCTTCTTTTAACTCTCTTGAGTTTGTTTTGTCCGCTACTTTATAAGCTTCGGTCAATATTGAGTGAGCTAAGACAGTTGCGGTAGTTGTACCATCGCCGGCTTCTCTCACCGTTTTTCTTGCTGCTTCTTTTAAAAGTGTCGCGCCCATATTCTCAACTGGGTCTCGCAAGATAATCGAGTCTGCTACTGTTACACCGTCTTTTGTTATTACTGGCTTACCGGTGTGATCTTCCAGCATTACACATTTGCCGCTAGCCCCTAAAGTGGAGCTAACAGCTTTTGTGAGTTTTTCTATTCCTTTAAATACATTAACTCTGGCTTCGTTGCCGAAGTTAAGATTTTTGACAATTGCGTCCATATTTGATTTGATTTAATTAAAGTGTTTTGGTTATTTAAAGGTTTTTACTACTTTAGGTCCGTTTAAAAATTCAACTTTCTTTTGGTAGTGTTCTACGGAACTATCTATTGCTTGTTCAGCACCTTCAACAGTTTCGCGTCTGGTTACATCAATCCAGTTTTCGCAACACGTATCTTTTTCAGGATTACATTCGCATTTTGGATCTTTGTATTCGGTTTGGTAAAAACCGTTTACTAATTGCACAATACGCCAGTTCTTTTTTTCAGCTACGTGCTTCCAAAGGTTTAAGGTTTCTTGTGTTACTTGTGGTTGACTAGTCCACGAATTAGTCTGGTAAAATAGTGTCATTGGTTTTGGTTTTAGTTTGACATTGGTTATATGCTTGATAGCATATTGCTATTATTACCTGTTTTAGTTGTTTTTTACCTATGACTCAACGTCCCAAGTAAAATACAGCTCCTCTATTACAGGATTTTTTTCAAGTTCTATTTTTGCATCTATATCTGCTTGCATTGCAGGTACATCTAACGAACCTTCTAGCCATCCAATAACTACATTTTCAAAAGCCTCTGTATCCGCGTAAGGGACAAAAGGATCTCCTGCTGTATAAGTGTAATCTTGCATTCCATTTTCTACTGCTTGATAAATATCCTCTTCACCTACGTAAACCCACTGTACTCTAAAAATTACATTGTCTTCACCGTCTTTTTCAGTGTAAGCCTCCATGCTTGGGATTATCCATTTGTAAGTAATTGCCATAATTTTATTTTTCTAATTTAATTATTCTTGTTTTTAAATCTTCTATAGTTTCTTGTTGTTCTTTTATCGCATTTATAAGCACTGCTGTTAATTCTGAATAAGCTACAGACTTAAGTCCGTCTTCTGGTGACTCTATTATAAGTTCTGGTAAAACAGTTTCAACCTCTTGTGCTATAACCCCAACTTTAGTTGTTTCTGTATTTATATCAGTTCTATTATAATAAACACCTCGCATTGCTTTAACCTTGTCAACACAATTATCTATTTCAACTATATTTTCCTTTTTCCTTATATCAGAATTTTGGGTTATAGTACCATTAACTGTCATATTTGCAGTTGATGGGAAAAAAGTATATCTAGTAGATCCGCCATCTCTCCAATATATATTTCCACAATTCATGTCAAAATAAGTATTCGCATTATTTGTGTGAAATCTAAAATGATTAGCAGTTGCGTAGTTTCCTAAATAAAAATCTCCAACTCCATTGGAATCTCTAATTAACCCCACGCCATCTACATGCAACTTTGTACTTGGGCTTCCCGTTCCTACACCTAAATTTCCAGCAACGTAAAAAGTACTAGTACTTATAAAAGCTCTCTGTGCGCCTCCTGCTGTGAAACCAATCCTATCAGTAGCTGCTCTGTACATACCTGTATTTGTGTCACCGTCGAAAGAATGACTTGCCTGATATTGAGATCCATTTGTGGTTCTTAAATAACCCGCCACCATATCACCTACAGCTTCAAGATTTCCTTCAGATCTAATTGTAGCCGAGGAATGTAGTTTGCCGTTTGTATCGGCTTGAAGTCTTACGTCATAATCACCAGTGCTTGTGTCTGATGTATGGAAATCAAGATACCTACCTATTTCTGATAAACCATCTGTTCCTACTACAACTGCACCGCCATTATGCCAATCCCCACTTACTGGTTTTAATAAACTAATAGTACCAGCGCTTGTAATTGTTCCGCCTTGTATCGGGCTTGTTGTAGCAATACTTCTAACACTACCTGTTGTTCCTGTTGAAACACCTGTAACTCTACCGTAAGCATCTACAGTTATATTGTCTATTTTAGTAGTATCAACTGTAGAGCCGTAGGTTCCTGACCCAATACCACCAGTTGCCATGTTTAATGTTACACTACCCGATGTTCCGCCACCTGTAAGGTTTGTACCAGCTGTTACCCCTGTAATATCTCCAGTGTTGGATGTAAACCCTGCATCATTGTCAAATTTGCTTAAACCTATATCTTGTATTTCTACTCTTTCAGCGTTTGTTGTGCTAGTGTTATTAATAAAAAGTTGGTCAGCTACCTTAGGCGGGCTGGTCATAAGGGTTGCTGATTGTATAATATTATCAGATCCTGTATAATCTACGTTTATTGTAGGTGTTCCACTTGATCCGCCTCCAGATAATCCTGTCCCTGCAGTAACGCCAGTTATATCTCCAGTACCAGCTCCAATTAAACTTCTTACTTCTGCAGCTGTAATACCACTATTTAAACTTGGTGAAGTACCATTACTTAGTATTGCTGGAGTACCAGTATCATTAACAACCCCTAAGTTAGTTCTTGCGCCAGCTGCTGTGCTTGAACCTGTTCCTCCATTAGCAACAGATAAGTCTGTTCCAGACCAATCACTATTACTAATTGCAAGTGTTCCTCCTAGTGTTATTGTACCTGTAGAAGTTATTGTGCCTCCAGTTAAAGTTAAACCATTCACTGATCCTGATGTAGCAACACTTGTAACACCCGAAACTACTGAGCTTGAAGCTGCTCCTATAAAAGTTCTAATAGCAGAAGGACTACTACAGTATCTTGTATAGTTATCTGTACTATTATTAACTCTAAAAGCAATTGCTCCGGATATAGTATTTTGATTTGCGTAATTAGATCTAAGCAATCTAACATTAAGATCTGCAGATGAATCTCTATAAGCAATAGTAGAAGCTGTTGCAGCAGTTGTTGCGTTAGATGTTACTGTAAATGTACTATTTGTACTTTGATTTGCAGTTGCGTCCATTGATCCGCTTAAACCAAGACCTGAAGTTCTACCATCAATTTGCCCATTACCAACTGATGGTATACTGTTACTTGAAGCAGAAGTTACGTGACCAGAAGCATTTACTGTAATAGTAGCTGCTGTATATGTGGCTGCTGTTACCCCTGAATTATCGTGTGTTACAGATATTGTTGAATTGGTAGATTGGTTAGCTGTAAAAGTTCCTGAGCCACCTAATACACCTGTTCCTTGCACTGTTAATGTTCCATTACCAACTGATGGTAAAGATGCAGAGGTTATGTATCCTGCGGTATTAGAAAATATGTTATTACCTATTTCCCCTGCAGCTTTTCTACGTTCTGCTCCACTATCTAATACTATAAACTCATCAGTGGACAGCATGGTTTGAGTCATATCTGTAAATTCAGATAAATCTAAACTAAGCGAAGTAGCACCGGCATCTAAACCAGCGCCTAATGTAATTTCAGTTAAATCTAATGTAACAGCAAATAAAGAATTACCACTTTGATTAGCTGTGAATGTGGTGCCGCCATCAAGACCCGTACCTGTGGTCATTGTAAGCGTACCATTATTAACAGTTGGTAATGAAGCTGAGGTTATATATCCAGCGCCGTTTGTTAATTGATTGTTATTTGTAGGTATAGTATTACTTGAAGCAGAAGTTATGTGCCCTGTTGCATTCACCGCTACGGTAGCTGCTGTATATGTGCCTGCAGTTACCCCAGAAGCTGCGTGAGCAATAGTTACAGAACCACTTGAACCTCCTCCTGTTATTGGTGATGTAGTTGAAACATTTGTTATATCTCCTTGAGGGATGCTTGGAAAAGCAACTCTATCGCCTAATCCGTTTACATATTCAGAAGAAGTACCTTGCCATATACCGGTCATTGTACCGATTCCTGTAACTGTATTTGAGACTACATTTAATGCTGTACCGTCAGTTTTAAAGTTTACACTTGTTACACCTTGGCCATCATTAGTAGCATTAATAGTTATTGTATCACCTGATCTAACAGTAGTAACATTAGTACCGGCTGCAATAGTTAATGTGTCATTATTACTATTTGCAGTAGCTGTACCACCTGAACTTGCTGTGAAATTCTTATATATATTTTGTGATGATCCTCTGTCTGTATTTGTTAGTGTAGCACTTGAATTGCCAGATTGGTTAGCGGTCATTGAGCCAGAGCCTGATAATCCAGTATTGCCAGTTACCGTAAAAGTTCCATTACCAACTGAAGGTACACTTGCATCAACATAAGCTTTATTAGCCGCGTCTGTGCTTGATGATACTGTATCAACACCTTGTATTCTTCCTGTGCCTCCTAAAACAACACTTCCACCATTTATAGTTAAAGCACCCGCTGTATTTATTGACATTCTTTCAGCGGACTCATCATTCATAAAAAAGTCTAACGTTTCAGAGCTACAGTCAAATTTAATTGCTGCCGCTTGAGTAGTTGTAGCTTGAGCGTCAACAAAAACAAGGCCTGCTTGAGTTTCTGCTGTATTAGAAATTACTAAATCTTTTGTATCGCCTGCTATAAACACATCAGTGGTAAATGTTTTAATACCACCTACTGATTGATCACCTGTAGTTCTTACTACTGTGCTATCTAATTGAATAGTTCCTGTTGAGGTTATTGTTCCGCCTGTAATACCATTTGTGGTAGCTACAGATGTTACACCTGAACTTGTTACGTATCTACCGTCAAGATCCACTGTTACACTACTTAGGCCTTGTCTTGCTGCTGTTAATATACCGTTGCCAGTATTAAAACTTAAACTAGTCAAATAATTATTGCTTCCTGAATCATCTGCCCAAGAAGCTGTAATAGTTCCTCCGTCTTGCTGAGTAGCTGTTAAAGTTTTTGTTGTAGTGCCAGTTACAGCTAAAGCAGTAATCATATTATCATATGACGTATTCCACTGAGTAGATGTACCACCTGGTGCCGTTATAACACCTCCGGAGGTTATTGTCCCAGAGGTGGTTAACGTACCTGTTATATTATGATCCGCATAATAATTAATGTTTGCCATAAAATTTAATTTAAGTTAATGTTAGTTATGATATTTTACTAACTAAGACTCTAACCCCGCCTGTTGGGACCGCTCCATTTCCATCAACAACTATTGCGTTTGTTGTAGTTCTGTCAATATCGGCGTAAATTGTTTCTTTAGTTGTATTATCATATAATTGCACATTAACATCATAAGTTCCTAAATTGTGAGTTGTAGTTCCACCCCAAGCTGTTATTGTAGTAGCATAACCATTGTTACCTTGAATAGCAGAAGCTAAGTTAGCAATAGTAAGTGCTTTGTTTGCATCAGCTGAAGTATCGTAGATTATTATTTCATCTCCAGTAGCAGGTGCTGCTCCTAAATTAGCTGTCCCTTTAATATCAAGACCAATTTTTGGCTGAGGCCCTCCTGGTGTAGTTACTATAATACCTACCTCATCTGACTGAGTAGCTGGTAAAACGTCTGTTATATCTCCTTGAGGTATTGTTGGGAATGTTGCTAAAGAACCATCACCTCTTACATATGAAGCCGTGTTACCTTGCCACGCTAATGTCATCGTACCGTTTACTGTTAACGTGTTTGATTGACCTAAAGCTCCGCCGTTTGTTGTAGCGTTTATGCTAGTTAAACCGGTGTTTGTAGGTGTTACCCAATTACCATCTCCACGTAAAAACGTAGAACTAGAACCACCTGATGGTACGTGCCCTACATTTGTTCCACCGTCATAAGCAAATGATTGAACTGTTACAGATCCAACTGATGCTGTTTGAGAAGTTATTGCCTGACCACTAGAAGCAGATACTGAATTACCAGAACTAAATTGGCTAACACCTTCATCAGATTGAACAATTACCCAGTCATTTATATCAGATGTTCCTGCAGCTGCATCTTGTTTACATATTACAGAATCACCGTCATCTAATGATACAGAGCCATAAAAACTACCAGAGGTTGTTACAACATAGTAATCACCAACTGATATTGCTACTCTTGCCGCACCTGTTGTAAGATTACCGCCGCCATCAATTGCACCAGTTCCAGCATTGAAACCATCTTTAAACGTTAAACCTCCAGTTACAAGTCCGTCTACATAAGCTTTAGATGCTGCATCTGTACCGGCTGAAACAGTATCAATACCTTGAATACGACCTGTTCCACCTAATGTAATATCTCCGCCTGAAACAGTTAAGTCTCCAGCTACTACCACATTATTTGGTAAGCCTACTGTTATGCTTCCGTTAACCCCTGTAGATTCACTAATCGCTATTTGATTTGTAGTACCGTTAAAAGTTACTGTATTACTTGTACCAGAACTATTAAGTAAATCTATAACAGCTGAATTTGCGCCGCCTGCTTTAACAGGTAATGTATATGTTAAAGGCGCTGTACCTGAAGAAGCCGCTGTTAAACGACCTTGCTGATCTACTGTTAAGGACGCGTACGTGTAAGAACCAGGTGTTACTGCTGTATCAGAAAGATCTATAGTTACTGTTGATTTAGCGCCTGCTGTAGCAATTGATGTAGCTATACCTGAAGTACCAACAATGTCAACGTCATCGCCATCTATAATTTCATTATCAGAACCAGTTGTTGCACCTAATGTCCATGAAGTATAGGATCCTGCTGGTGTAGCCCATACATTATCACCCCTTAAAAACACGTTATTGCCCGGTGTTCCACTTGCAGAAAGATCTGCTGTAACCACAACTGCTCCTGTTGTTGCGGTTTTAGGTGAAAGATTTACAAATGTACCATCACTAGTATCTACGCTTGTTACGCCAGAACCAGTCCCGTCCATTTCTATCCAAGCGGTTCCATTGTAAAAGTACATTGTTTTGTCACCTGCTGTTGTATCAAAGTACATTTGCCCCTCTACCGGTGACGAGGGTGCTGTTGCTTCGTTGTCGATAACCGGCAACTGTAGCTCATTTTTGTTCATCTGAATATCCGATGAGTTCATCGCTATATCAGCATAATAATTAATTTCTGCCATGTTTGTTGTTTAGTTTAGTTTAAAATTGATGCACCTGCTACATTTGTATTAAAGGTGACTGTTATAGTTGTGGCGTTCGTATATTCTACTTCGCCGTTTATTTCGTCGTCTGATTGATTTATTAAAGTAACAGAAGGCTCTACTTTTCCTGTTGTATTATTTATAACCCATGTACTTGATGAGCTAAATGTTTGTTTTAAGTTAACATCTCCCGATGCTATATTAAAGTCAATTACTGTGTATTGAGTGCCTTGCTCAGCAATAACTCCGTTACCTCCTATATATGTGATACCGGCTATATAGTAACTCGCTGTGTTAGGGTCGACAACATAAGAATTTAACTTATAGTGGCCAAACTTGCTTATTTCATTACCCTGACCTATTAGTATGTCTGTACCTACTAGGTACTGCAGAAACTCAACAACACGCTGGCCGTTGATTTCGTTCATTGATATTCGTATTTGATTCAAGGTATTAAACCCAGAGCCAGATCCGCCGCCGCCAGTTTTAGATATAGTGCCTACGCCCCCATTTTGAGTGTCTGACCATTTGAATGACATTTGGCCCCCAATATTAACCTTAGCATTAAGGTTGAGGTAGTTCGCTACAGCGGAAGCTGTGAATTGCTTTGTACTACGATTACCCGCATCGGTTCCAATCCATGCGTCATTATCAGTGACATTGTTATCAAAGGGGTATGAACTTATTCTAGCCATTTATTTTTATATTACTTGGTATCTCACTGTAACTTTTAGGGTTCCGCCTCCGGCCAATGTGGCAGATGAGACACATCCAAAGTTAATAGGAGAATTCAACGAAGCATCAGCTCCGGATATTGTGAATATTTGAGTAGCATCGCTATCTATATCTGTGTATGTTGCCGGCAGGGTGCCTTGAGTTGCAACACCTACAGCGCCACTAGTCCCATTTCCTAGAGTCAAGGGTTGGTTAAATGCAAAGTTAGCCCCTGCGTGGGTCCACTTAGCATGTGCTGTTAATACCTGTACTACTGTGCCTGTTCCTTGAGCGGGTACTATTTCTACGCTAGTAGTTTTTAACGCCAGCCACTCCGTATTGGATATAGACTTAGTTACTTCTACGTAATCTTGTGTTGCAAATGTAACAACAGATCCTATAGAAAAATTTCTTGTTAAGTTTCTTGTTGTGCCATCAGCCTGGGGTACGTTTACTTGTGTTCCTAATAAGTAATCTCCGTCTTTAGGTGTACCTACTGGATAGCTTATTGCATTTGCCATTATTTAGTAGATTTAAACATTAATAAGCTGACGAATGCGTTCCATTTCTTTTTAAGGTAGTTTTCAAACGCTAAAACCTTTTCCCCTATCTTTATAATTAGTTTTCCCATGTGTTATGTAAGTTTAGTTCTGTTGGTAAGTGGATCGTATATTCGGAGCCTGCCGTCATTGTCACGATCTAATGCTCTTTGTTCTGCAGTCATCGCATTTCTTTGGGCTCCTAAAGCTGTAATACCGCCCTGTGGCGTAATGAAGCCATTCTTAACAGCTAAGGACATGCCTAAGTTAGCATCCCCTACTTGCGCTATTAGTCTAGGGATTAATTCCCCGGTACCCATAAATGCTTGTGTCTCCATATCTATATATACTTACATATATAAGAGCAAATTTACTTTATAATGCTTTAATGCGACGTTAGCCTATTATTATTATAACTTAAGTACCTAGTGTCACACTGTGGAAATAAAAAATCGTTACATATTACTGGTGTCGGGGTAGAATTTTGTTAAATTTTTTAATTTTTTTCAGGAAAAATCGATTATTTTAGCCGTCCCCGCCCTTTTTTAGCATATTAATCGAATATATATCGGCGTTTTGTTTAATCGATCGCGTTATAAACATTTACGCTTTTTCTACAAACGTAATACGATATTGAGTGGATAATATATATGTAATCAATAAATAATTAA